>Ga0272441_10003041_pt1 | contig 32841 bp, 14 predicted proteins | sample SSMProp6N_FD_193582 | JGI IMG/M metagenome (GOLD analysis project Ga0272441, IMG submission 193582) | Marine sediment archaeal communities from Little Sippewissett salt marsh, Falmouth, MA, United States - SSM-Prop-6N | ecosystem: Environmental > Aquatic > Marine > Wetlands > Sediment ... | reverse complement strand
GTACTTTAATACGATACTCCTCAAGGATATACTGGCACGTTTCAGTCTCAGAAGCTTTGACAAGCTCAAAAACCTGGTAGAATATATTCTCACAAACGATACGAAACAAAACAGCATCAACAGTATCGCGAGAGCCCTGAAATACAACTACGAAATCGTTGAAGGTTACATGGATTACCTCAGCCAGGTCTATATGATCTCTGAACTGAGGAACTTCAGGTATTCTCTCAAAAAGCAGCTCATTTCAGACACGAAATATTACGCCATCGACACCGGATTTGTCAATGCTGTCTCATTCTCATTCTCCCAAAACATCGGGGGGCTCTACGAGAATGTCGTCTTCAATGAGCTGAGGCGCAGAGGGAAAACAGTATTTTTCCTGAATGAGGGTGGAGCCGAGTGTGATTTTGTTGTGCAGGAAAGTATCGCGAATGAAAGCAATTCCGTCACCGAGGCATATCAGGTCTGCTATGACCTGAACGAACAGAATATGCAACGGGAAGTCTCTGGTCTTGTCATGGCCTGCAGAAAGTTCGGTCTCGGGAAGGGATATATCATCACCGAGAGCACGAGAAAAACTATCACTGAAGATGGCGTGGAGATCCGGGTTGTTCCCATTGTGGTGTTTTTGCTTGGGTTTGTGGAGGGGGTGTGATGCGCTACATTGGAAAAAGCCCCTGAATTCCCTATACACCCAAAATGCCAATCAACACTCTCAAAGGAAGAATTGCCCATTCCATACTTCCATAATGAGAAAGAGGGGATTGAGGCGGCCATTCATAGGTATCATCACCGGATGATGAGATCATGTATGTGCCAGGTGATAAGGAGTGTCTATGGTAGGTGATATGGACGGCCCTTTACGTCCCAATTTTGAATTTAATTCCGCATATTTATTAATTTTGGATTTTAATAGCTTTATTAGAGCAAAATACTATGAATATGGAATCATTACGTTATATAAATTCAATACTCGAACGCGATGCAAAGAATACAACGTACAAATTCGCCCTTCTCCGGGGGACGATTTATGTTTGTCAGAAATATTCACACCGAAAAGCAGAGGCAGACGGAAGAGTTCGCTACCCTCTTGGCCCTCTGGTCGAAAGCTGGGTGCTCTACTATTACCCGATCATTGCTTCTCCTGAATTTATTCCCCAGGGGAGTGGTGAATCCGATGGGAGTTCCGGAACCCGACAGATTAAATTCCGTCCCGAATTTAAAAAAGTGACTGATTATTATCAGGACCATAAAGGGTTCAATGGTTTCTGGGAAGATTATCGAAACGGGGAAATTCCTGAAGATATCTCTCCCGATGTCATGGCACTCTTCAGTATAATCCGGGAAACAATCATCATAAACCCCATGAAATTCCTTGGACGTTCGAAGTCGGATGAACATAATTCGGTATACCAGTCTGAGAAGGCAGGTATCAAAATTCCTGGTGATGCATATCCGGACCCTGAATATATCTTGGATAATTTCGGGTATTTTTATATCCCCACAGAAGTCAGCATGGCATTTGAGTACCTGGGGAGTTTCATCAGTGGCGAAGAATCAATTCTCGAAGGCTGGGCTGAATTTTCCCATAATAAGAGCAAAGAGACTATTCCAAAAGAAAATATCCTCAGAGCGCTCACCACCGAACCGGAAACACGGCGGGCAGTACATCTGGCAAAACAGTTTTATCACGATGCATTCATGGAAGGGCCTCTGGAATGTGTATGGTCCGGCAAAATAATCCGGGACGAATCGAAGATGGCTGTTGACCACATGATCCCATTTGCCCTATGGAAGAATAATGACCTCTGGAATCTCCTTCCTGCTGAAAAGAAGGAAAATGGGAAAAAAAGTGATCTGATACCGTCACGGATTCTTCTGGAGAGGAGGAAAGACATCATCACAGAATACTGGGACCGCCTCTACCAGGCACACCCTGCACACTTCAGCAAGGAAATTACCCTCTCACTCCTGGAGAAACCATTCTCTGAACAGGAGAACTGGAAGGAAGAAGCATTTGCTAACCTCCTGCAGAAAGTGGATTATCTGATTGAGGTCCGGGGGTATGAAGCATGGGACCCGCTGTCATCATGAAATTGTATGACACGGCAGTCCGGGATGCCTGACCTGATAGTATCCATACAGAAAGGAAGAACATGAAATGATACAAGCAAAGAAGAGCGAAGAACAGGGTGGACATAAAGATACCCTGGTTCTTGTTTCTGCTGATGAACAGATTTCGGAAATATTCACTGTCTCCCCCCACTATTCGAATCTTAATTCAAATACAATTCCATTGCAAAAAATCCCTCTATTTCATCCAATTCATTTCAAAACATACTTCTTTCTCTAATAAGAGGGTTTATATCATGAATTCAATCGATTATGTCTTCCCGAATATCATACGCTCCAAAAACCGGGGCGGTCTTGCCGAACGATTGTGTCTTGCAACACAGTACGATTGCCAATATATCGAGATGCCTGCACCCTTTGTCCATAACAAGACCGAAAAAGAACTGACCGGGCAGTCATATGGTGAACTGCTGACACCGGACACGATCTCCCTCCTCTATGCAGAAGGTTCGAACCTTCCGGACGATCTGAGATATATCCTCCACACCGACCCGGGATTCGACAGCACCGGCAGCGGCTACACTCCCAAATATCTCAAATGGTACGACCGTGAATGGGTCGAAGCCTATGCCCGGATGCTCATCGAGATTGCTGATCACCTCGGGCGTGTCCCTCACACCATCGAGATCCATCCGGGTTCGCCCAAAACAACTCCCGCCCACTACGTTCTTGCAATGAACACTCTCCGGACTGTCTTTGAAAAACATACCGGGCAGAAGCCCGATATTGTTCTTGAGAATCTCATGGTATCCCATGTAAACTCAGGTGTCCATCTTGCAGAGATCGGGGAACTGCTTGAGATAGCAAATCCTGATCTTAAGAAATCCTGCGGGTTTGTCGTAGACATCTCCGGCATATGGACGGCAAACAAGCAGAAGAAGGAGGCATTTCAGGTTTCATTTGATGCCATCCCGACGTGGGCGGTAAAGGGGCTCCATGTGCACCTAAAGCACCAGCCTGTCGATGAAACACAGGTCCCGGCGTTCTGGGCATCTTTCCGGGAATGGATGAAGACCATCGACCATCCCATATTCATCAACCCGGAGATTCATACGATGGAGGCGTTTCTGGAGTTGTATCCGTATTGTAGGGAACTTGCGGTGAACGAAGGGTAATGGGCGTTATTGAACCCACCATTTCCCATATCCCCTTAGAGGGATGCAGGATTCTCTTTCTCAAAAAAAACAATTTCACTCCTCATCCGCCACAACAAGCACCCAGTTCTCCGCAAATCCGCCCCGGTCCTCTCGTTTCTTCCTGCGAACTTCTTCCAGTTCTTCCCGGCTGACTCCCCGCAGTTCTGCCACCCGATAGATGACTTCAAGAAGATCAGCGAGTTCCTCCACGCATGGTGATTCCTGGTATTCAGCCAGTTCCTCGGAGAGTTTTGCCTCCATATAGGTGAGGTAGTCTGCATCTGAGACCTGTTCTGCCTGGCACGCCTTCCCCTGTGCCCGGATAATCGTGGGGATGTGGTCCCGGACTGCTTTGTTATACTGTTTCATGCCTGGCCTCTGTTGATTTGTATCCGGAGTTCATACGATTAATTCTTCTTTTTTCATGCATGGGTGTTGGTGAAACGATTTGTCTGTAATGAAGAATACCGGATTGTGCCCCGTCAATGGCTGGGTATTTATATCGGTCAATTGAACGATATAAAAATGCTTTTCTTCTCCAAAGTAAACAGTCAATTGTTCATATTCAGTTGAACATGGCCATTTCAAATTCAATCATCACACAACCGCCCATAATTGCGAATCCCCCTGATGAGATCTCAGATACGGATTCGTTATTTTGAAAAACCACCGTCATTTCGCGTGGGAGTATATAATATAGCCATCACTATCATATGAATCCGGAATATACTGCACGAAAAGAGGTTGAATCCATCATCGATACCGAGACTATGGCCTCCACCTATAAACTGGCCTTGTGTAAGGGGGCGATAGAGATCTCTTACCATCATGCAGAAAAGGCATTTCTGAGTAGTGATTCAACACGCATCATCTATCCGCTCTCGTACATCACTGCATATTTTATCAGGAGTTATTACCCCATCTTTGCCGCTGATTCGTTTATTCCTCAACTGAAAACAGAATCTCATAGGAACACCTCCACGAGGCAGTCAGCATTTCGGAAAGATTTTGATCCGGTTATTGCATTTTATTCGGACCATGGAGGATTTGACAGACTCTGGGACGACATGCAAACGGGCACCATACCCTCGCAAATCAGGAGTGAGTGGAACCAACTGTGCGATAAAATCAGTAAAACCATTGTCAGTCAGCCGATGAAATATTTCGGCAAAATTGATTCACATCGTGCGTATTCAGTTTTTCAGCCTGTTCCCACCTATTTGCCTGATGATTATTTTGAAGATTTCCCCGGATGTTCGGTGAACAATGATTTCTTCTCCTACCCCCGGAAATACCACGAAATCTTCCAGGACCCGTCGTGTTCTGAATTCCTTATTGATAAAATCCATCAACGATGGTGTACATTCACGATGCCTCTTGTGGATGAGAATGCAGGCATATCATACGACCGGCTCATGGACATTCTCACTGCGTCCACCTTCTGCGAGACAGTCAGTGAACCTGAACCGGTTCGTCCTGAGGGTTCCGCACAGGTATCGCCTGATTGTGCACCGGTCATTATTCATTCACTTTCATCCGGAGGGCTGTGTCCCGCTGACGGTGATGTCCTGTCATATTCTCCCAAAGAAGTGATGGATGTGCTGCACTCAACAATTCATGAGTCATATGCCGGTCTTGCCGCTGCTAAATCTGAATGGGATGAGGCAGAAGACGAACTGGCCCGGATAGATGCTGAAATTGAGAATGCAAAATTGTCAGTTCAGAAATTAATGAACCAGTATGGCATCATAAGTGGCCCGGTTTCCGCTGTTGTTGCCACCATGGAAGCACAGAAATCCGATGCGAAAACCAGACTTAATTACGATGAGCAAAAAACCCGGCAGAGAAGAAACAGACTGAACCGGCAGATTGAGATCCTGGAGTATGAAAAGAAAGAACTGGAAGTCCTTTCCGATTCAATCTCTTATGAAGATGAAGAAATTTCAACATTGAAGGCAGATCTTCTTCCTCTGTATGAAGAATATGAAATGCTGGAACGGCATCTGAGTGGAAGACCTCCGGCATTTGGATATGTCGGGAAACCCATCAAGCGGTTTTTGACGCACTGCGATGCGATTGCATCTGAATTCTTATTGCAGTCAATTCATCTGTATCTTGCTAAAACGGATCCCTATTCTAATACAAATACGGCACTTCCCGAATGGTTTGTTTCCGCTTTTGAGGACTGGTGGAAAGAAAAAACTGCTACTCTTCAAAGAGAGAGGCGGGCCGGAGGAATGTCAGCACACAACCCGGTACTGCTCTTCGATCCGGGCCACCGGGAACTGACTCTGATGATCCCCGCACAGCATATCCGGAGCAAACGTCCCCTCGAAGACGTTGATATCATCGTGCACACCTCATCTGAGATTATCTATGAGGAAACCTGGCCCCTGTACCATGAGGACAGGGGATACGCCACTGATGACGTCCTGCTTCCCGTGACGGTTCCGTCTGATGTGTACCATGTAGAGATGGTAACAAAGGATTCATCACAACGGTTCCCTCCAATCGTGATCTTCTCACCACAAAGGGAGTATGCCTGCTTTGACTACGAAACCGGCCGCATGCTCCCCGCGACGAGAAACACCCTGGAAAAGAGTGCGTATGTCATCTGTAAGAGCCCGGTCTCAATAACTCCGGAGAGTGCAATCACCGAATCCGGCCTGTGGTATGGTCCATGGCAGGGGTATTCGTATTACTGTATTGACCCAAAGTATTCAGACAGCGGTTTCGTTTCCATCGGGCCGGCGGAAGGGGCCAGCAGTTCTGATAATCAGGTACACCCATATGTTGCGCTGGATAACTACCACATCCAGGAACATATCCAGGTAAACGGAAAGACGACGTTCACAGGTATACCTCCCGTCATGCTGCTCTCACTTTTCGCACCCGACGAAATCTCAGACTATCGCCTCTCCATTCACCCGCTTTCCCCGGGGACTCTCACAGAGACACGCCTCTTCTCCTATGATGACTTTAAAGACCATTCTGCACTGATTATGGGCGGGACGATCTGTAGATTTGATCTTTCTTCTGACCATTATCTGGGTGGTCATCCGGTCGGTACATATGCTGTCAGAATACGCAATCAGAAGAGGCGGTTTGACTATATCTTTGAATTCACGATTATTCCCAAACTCTCCGTTTCCTTTTCGAACCAGCTCTATCTGCCGAAGAAGGGGAGTGAATCGGTTGTTCTGACACTGGCCGGACCCTCAACCTTTCAGTGCGTTGCAGATGAGCCGTTTGATGCGGAAATTGAGAATAACGCATGGATCCTTTCCGGGCCGGTGATGCAGGAGGTGCATGGCACCATGAAGTTCGCCATCCCGGGAGGGGCGGAATTCAGCGGCACCTTCTCTGTTCCGGTCCCCCATTTGTCATGGCGGTTTGAAAACCCGGAAAAGGAGATCATCTGCCCCATCAGGCGTTCGGCTGCCCGGGTCTCTGACGATGTATATGATGAACTGGGTGACGGGAAGGAACTCTCCGTATTCCTTCCGGAAGAATACTCGGGGACGGGGACCATCACCATCACGCCGGGAAAGAGTTACATCATAAAAGAGATCAAAAAAGGGAAGGCGATTTTCTCTCTTTCCCGGTTTAATGATTTCATACGGGAAACACATGCACGGAAGTATTCCTTTGATCTTTCGTTTGAATCACGGAATGGGCGCTTTGAAACCCGCCTGTTTGATCTGGACGTGTGGAAGGTCACCGGGTTTACCTGCGATGCTGCAGCAGATGATGAACAGAGAACCATTACCTTTTCCTGGAAGGAAGACGGGGACACTCCGGGACGGCGGCTGATCATCTGGAAGGCCGGTCTGAAAGAAGGAACACCCATCAAAAAGGCAGAATTAGACATACCTGCAGGGGCAACACGTTTGTCTGTATCCGATGCGAGATCCAATGTGTCACCGGGTGTCTATTATGCACAGTTCATCCGGGTCCGTGATGAATGGAGCTCTGCTCCGGTTCATTTCCCCGGGGAGAATACACCAAATTTCTTCCAGTTTTCCATCGAACTTGCGGGAGAAGACCTGTTGAAGGAAGGCGATGAACTTCTTGCTGCAGGGGAGTATGTCGATGGAATTGAGCGCTACAAGGAGCTCGAACAGCTCAACACGCAACTCGACGGGCTGTGGAAACAAAAGATCCAAAATACCTTCATGTACACCTGCCGGTATGATGAAGTCCTGCAGCTCTTTTGCGAACTGATGAAAAATACCCGGTTCCTGAAGTCAACCGATTATTCCTACATCACATTCCGGGTATTTGAATGCCTGAAAAAGCCGGAAAAGATGACCCATGATACGTTCATTCGTCTCTTCGTTGTGGTGGAACTCCTTCTGGACGTTCATGATGAGACTGCACGGACCATCATCTCCAGTAAGGTGCACGATTTTGAAAAGGCAATGAAAGGGTGTCCTGCACTTGATGAAGATCAGGTAGCACATGTTCGGAAAATGGCTCACTGGGTGCAGTATACCGTCAGCTAACGTGGGAAGATACCAGACCATATGAATCACAGGGAAAATGTATGTCACTCAATCCGGTTGAAGTAACAGAGGAAATAAAGAAACGTTATCTGGGCTATCTCAAAACCACGTTCCATGTCGATGACCCGGAGATATCATCGCTGTTTCATGAACGGCTGGAGAAGAAGGAATGTATCAAGGGGCCGATTCTTGAGATCACCCCGCCCTATAAAACGGGGTCTTCCCTCGAGGATCTCATTCGTGAAGGCGTGGTATCTCCTCTCTTCCGCGACCTCAATCAGAAGCAGCTCCCTCTCAGCCGACCTCTCTATCTGCACCAGGAACAGGCCCTGAGAAAAACCATCTCTGATGGGCAGAACATTGTTGTTGCAACGGGAACCGGGAGTGGAAAAACCGAGATTTTCATGCTGACCATTCTGAACGAATTGTTCCGGCAAAAGGAAGCGGGGACGCTCGATTCAGGGGTTCGGGCATTGCTGCTCTACCCGATGAATGCACTCGTGAATGATCAGCTCAAACGGATGCGTTCCCTTCTTGCCACCGCACCGGACATCACCTTCGGCAGATATACCGGTGAGACGCCGGAAAAACAGAAGAAGGCAGTCGAGCAGCACAGGAACCTGCATGGGAGTGACCCCCTGCCGAATGAACTGGTATCGCGTGAGGAGATGCGCACGTCCCCGCCACACATTCTTCTCACCAATTATGCGATGCTCGAATATCTGCTGCTTCGGCCGTCAGATAATGTCTTTTTTGATGGCGATCATGCAGATTCCTGGCAATTCATCGTCCTTGACGAGGCCCATACCTACAACGGTGCGAAGGGCATTGAGATGGCAATGCTTTTGCGCCGCCTGAAAGACCGGGTGACGGAAAGCCGTGAGGGTGTGCTCCGGTGCATTGCAACCAGTGCAACGATTGGGGGAGGGACGGACGATTACCCTGCGGTTGCAGCATTTGCCACCAATATTTTTGGGGAACCCTTCTTTGAAGAGGGAATTGTGACTGCCGAACGAAAAAATCTCATCCATGACGACTGCTGGGGGAAACCGGATCCAATGTGCTATCCGGCGTGGCAGGAGGTGGTGTCTCCGGGCGGTGACGTGCGGCAGGCGCTTGCTGAAACAGGCAGACAGTACGGGATTCCGGATCGTGTGCTGCAGGACGCAGAGTCCCGCTCTGACGGGAACAGTGCGTTTCTGTATCACGTTCTCTCTGGCGATGCACATGTGATGGCGGCAAAGTCGCTCTTTTCTTCTTCTCCTGCGGCACTGGATGCAGCAGCAGAGATGCTCTTTTCCGGTGAGGAGGACAAACAACAGATGCTGGTTGCTCTTGTGGATCTGGCGGGGCAGGCCACCGTCGAAGGATCCGATCCTCTCCTGCCGGCACGGTATCATCTTTTTGTCCGGAGTGTTGAAGGGGCGTATATCCAGTTCTATCCGACTCCACAGATATTTCTTGAACCCATCACCCGGAATGCATCAGATGGTGCACCTCCTGTTTTTGAACTGGGGGTGTGCAAATACTGCGGTGCTCCCTATATTGTCGGGAAGATTGAACGAAAGGGTCCGAATGCTGTTCTGAAACAGGCTATCCAGTCGTATTACGATGAGGATGATACACGGGTTCATTATTTCCTCCTGAAGAAGTCGGTTCTGTCAGAAAATGAGAATGAAGACGACAGCATTGAACTGAATTCTGATATCGTGATTAAGGGAATAGAGTATACCCTCTGCACACAATGTGGTGCACTCGACAAGGCAAACCGGGTCAGACCATCCTGCACCTGCGGAGAGGAGTGCCGGATTCCGGTCATTGAAATCGAATATTCCGGTGAAACACTGCACAAGTGTCCGGTCTGTACCCGGTTGAGTCCGGGGAACGCAGTTGTCGGCCGGTTTTTGATGGGAAAAGACGCCATCCCGAGTGTGCTTGCAACGGCCATCTATCAGCAGCTGCCTGATATCGCAGTAGAGGCAAAGACAAATCCGGTACCGAAAAACGATGATCCCTGGGCGCAGACACCTGCGCCGGTTGCATCTGCCTCCTCGAAACGGAATCTGCTCATCTTTTCCGACAGCAGGCAGGATGCTGCATTCTTTGCCCCGTATCTGATGCAGACCTACAATAAGATTCTCCGGAGATCGCTGATCATTGAGGCCCTGGAGGAGAACCGGGATGCGATTTTCCAGAATGAATGGCGGATCACGGACCTCATTCCTCCTCTTCAGAAAAAGGCGAAACAACTGGATCTGTTCCCGGACAGCACACCGCAGGAAGTGCAGAATGAGCTGGCACGGTGGGTATTGTATGAGTTCAGTGTTGCCGGTGCTGCCGGAAGTCTGGAGAGTCTGGGACTATGCGGATTTACGCTGATGCGTCCGGACGGATTTTGTACTCCCGCTCCTCTCCTGAGAGAGCCGTGGAACCTGACGGATGACGAGGCATGGACACTCTTTCAGATCCTTCTGGACAGTTTCCGGAAGGATGGGGCACTGCATTTTCCGAATGGCATCAGTCCGGAGGATGAGTTTTTCCAGCCGAGAAATTTCCAGTTCTATTTCACCCAGAGAAACGGGAAACGTGCAGAACATATTCTTGCATGGACACCGCAGAGCGGCTACTCCAACCGCCGATTGGACTATCTGAAGCGGCTCGCACGTGTGAAGGGTGCGTCTGTCTCTGATGACGAATGTAGAGCAGTCCTGGACGGTATCTGGAAGTTCTGTGCACCGGCAGATCCGTCCTCCTGTTTTAACGGATATTTCGTGCAGGAACGCTCAGGCAGGCAACAGGAGCCTGCCTATCTCATGGAGCCAAAGAGATGGCGGATCTGTGCGGATGATGCCGGAGCACCGGTCCGGTGGTATTACTGTTCCCGCTGCCAGACCCTGACGCCCTACACGATCAACAATGTCTGCCCCACCTACCGGTGTGAAGGCACTCTCCGGCCGGTTGACCCGGAAGCGCTCTTTGCGTCAGACCACTATCTCCGGCTGTACAGGGAGATGAGGCCCGTTCCTCTCCGTGCCGAGGAGCATACCGCTCAGTTGACGAATGACCGGGCCTCGCGTCTGCAGCAGGAATTCATTCGCGGGAAGGTGAACGTGCTCAGCTGTTCAACGACGTTTGAGCTGGGTGTGGATGTCGGAGAACTGGAATCGGTGTTTATGCGAAATATGCCTCCGTCTGCGGCAAACTATATTCAGCGTGCCGGGCGGGCAGGGAGACGGTTGGAATCAAATGCGTTTGTGACGACGTTTTGTCAGCGCCGGTCCCATGATCTCACGCAGTTCAAGGACCCGATGCCGTTTGTCCAGGGGATTATTGCCCCACCCCATTGTGATATCCGAAATGAGAAGATCGTGAAACGCCACATCTATGCAACGGCCATTGCGTCGTTCTGGATGGACCACCCGGAGACATTCAAAAATGTGCGGGAGTTCTTCTTTGATGAGACGGATGGTCCTGCTCTTCTGAAGGCGTATCTGGATGCACATCCGGAGGATCTGATGGAGGCCCTCCAACGGATTGTGCCGCCTGCAGTGCAGGATGCCATCCGTCTCTCCGACTGGGAGTTTGTGGACGATCTCTTCTCTGTTGATGACGCAGACCCGGATAAGGGTCTTATGGTCCGGGCGGCGGACGCGGTGCGTTCAGATGTGGATGCGCTCGATGAGATCCGGATGGAGAATGTGCAGAAGGGACTGCGCTCAGATTATCTCTTCCGGCTCATCCGGACGATCAAAAACAAGCCGATCATCAACTTCCTCTCGTCCTCGAATATTCTCCCGAAATACGGGTTCCCGGTGGATGTGGTTGAATTCAAGATCATGTACCCGTCGGATGAGGCAGACCATCTTCAGCTCGACCGCGACCTGGCGATTGCGATATCAGAATATGCACCGGGGAGCCAGATTGTGGCTGCAGGGAATGTCTGGGAGAGCCGGTATATCAAGCGTGTCCCGAAGCATGAATGGCGGATGTATGATTACATCATCTGCGATACATGCCACCGCTACAACCGGGTGCTCTCTGAATTGCAGCAGGACCTCGTTGAGTGTGAGTCCTGCCATCATATGATTACCAGGAGGAGTCGCAAGTTTATCATCCCTGAATTCGGGTTCCTCTCGGAGAATAAGAAACCACGGAGCGTCCGGGAGAAGCGGCCGAAGAAGACCTACTCTTCACGGGCGTACTATTCGGGGGAGAGTGTGCCGGGGACGGAGCTGGAGATTTCACTTGCAGGAGGATATGCGGTACGGGCGGAATCTGCGTCCCACGGACGGCTTGGCATCATAAATAATGCAGGAGGTGCAGGATTTCATGTCTGCCAGTCCTGTGGATATACGGTATACGGGAATGAGGCAATACCGAAGTCCCATTCGACTGCTACAGGGCGGCCCTGCACGGGGCGGTTTATTCACAATGTGGACCTGGGCCATGAATATCTCACGGATATTCTTCTTATCGAGTTCGTCGGGTATGATAACAGAGACGAAGGGTTCTGGTTGTCGCTTCTCTATGCGATGCTCGAAGGCATCAGTGCTGCACTGGATATCAGCCGGGATGATCTGGACGGTGCCCTCTATCCGATACGCGGAAAGCTGAGTGAGCCCGCTCTGGTCCTGTTTGATACCATTCCGGGTGGTGCCGGTCAGGTGGTACGGGCGATTGAGGATGAGGAGACACTGCGGAGGGTGCTTTTCGCCGCATGGGAGAACCTGGATTCCTGTACGTGTGGCGGAGAGTCGGGGTCCGCGAGCTGTTATGGCTGCCTGAAGAATTATTCCAACCAGTTCTGCCACGAACAGCTGGAACGCGGGAAGGTGCTGGAGTTCTTTGCATTAATGGGTATTGGGAAATAAAGAGGGGATTTTATTTTCTGAAGAGAGCGCCCAGCAACCGGGACAGAAGTGATTTTTTCCTGAATTTTTCGGAAATTTTCGGGTCGTCTGCAAGTGATATTGCCCGAGGCGGGGTCTCTGCCACGGGTGGTCGTGCTGGTGCATCGAAACAGGTTTCAATGGCTGCGGGATCACGCACACCTGCGGGTTCATGGCGGGTATGTTCCGGTGCGGTATGAAGCTCGCCGGCATTGGCAGATGAGCGGTCTTCTACTTCAAACGAGCACTCCGGAGGGTCTGATGGAGTCCCGGGTTCCTCGGTATTCTCACTGCCGGGGACAGGCATGTGTTCGGTTGAGTCCGGTGTCCTGTTCTGTGTGATGAGAGGAGTCTCGTCTTCCCACAGCGATAGTTCTTCTGCAGGGGACTGGTGGGGGATTTTCGGTCCGGGTGATACGGCCGGGGCGGTGTCTGCGGATTCGGCATCCGTGACCTCTCTTTCACTGTGCGTATCGTCCGGAACCGGGTGGGTGGTGCGCAGCTCATCACGCACTTTCAGGACTGTCTCTGCGCTGAGGGTGTGGCGGGTATCTGTCTGGTCTGGAAGTGTCCGGTTCTGTTCGGGTTTCCTGCTCTGTTCGGGTTTCCGGTTCTGATCATTTTGTATCTGTATTGCAAGTGCTCTGGCAATGCGTCCCAGTTCCGGCCCGGGAGTATGTGTGGTGGAGTTTCCTGGTTCAGTCGGGGCGAGTGCTTTGTTCGGAGTATCTGGTGTGTTTGTGCCGGTGCCGGGGGTCCCGGTATCCGGTTTGGTGCACGGGTCTTCCCCCGTGCCGGATGTTGCGACGGGCTGCACTTCTGTGAGTTCTTCCGGCAGAGCAGAGGTCTCCGGTGGCTGGTCCGGAGGGTGAGTGGCCTCTGTGGGCTGTGGTTCCCCGGGAGGTATATCCGGGACGGTATCCTCGACGTCATAGAAGGATTGGATGTCCTGAAAGGCACCGCCCTGGGAGTATTCGACTGGTTCTGAGGTGTCAGGCCCGAGGTATGTCAGGGCAGGTCCCGGGTCCGCGATAGCAGTGATGCCCTGTGCATGAGATGCGGAGATGTCTGTCATCTCATCGGTATCATCGAAGAGATCATCAGTGGTATCATCAATGGTACCATCATCGGGGAGATCGGCCATGGATATGGATAGCAGTGTCTGGAATGTTTCCCGTGCTTCGTCCGATAGCGAGATCGATTCGTTGTCTATCCCCTCTGAGAATGCCCGGATGAACGCTCTCAGTCGCTCTTTCTCTTGAGGACTGCCGGTTTTGGCGACATGGCTCAGGGAGTCCATCAGTTCGTTTTCTGCATGGACGATGATTGCATCGCGGTCCGGTACGTTTTCCGGGAAGATTGAGCGGAGCGGATTTTCCTTGTATGCACGCGATGCAGTCCGGACCTGGTCGGAAACCTCTTCTCTGTTCTGTTTCAGCCCGATGAGTGTTGTTTCAAGGGATCGTGCTGTGGCAATGTCACGTTTGAGTCTCTGGTATTGTTCGATGTGCACGTCTGCCTGATCGAGTGACTGCAGTTCGCCTGAAAGCGCTTTTATCTGGCTGTCCCGTGCATCGATCTCTTCAAAGATGGCGTCAGGGTCTGTGTAGGTATCATCTGCAGCATTGTGTTCAGAGTCGCCGTTCAGCATCCCGGGAAGAATGTCTTCGAACTCTCCCAGTTCTGCTTCAAGTGCACGGAACCGTTCTTCCTCTTTCTCATGGTTCCTGTTCTCTTTGAGCCAGTAGGAGAGTTCAACGGTGTCGGTCGGAGAGATCAGTTCCCGTGTGACAAGGGGATAGATGATCTTGTCAAAATATTCCTGCACCTGTTCCTGGGGAATAATGCCATGCATCAGGATGGGCATGACATATTTTTGTGACCGGGGGATGTCCACATGAAACAGTCCGTTCCTCTCAACAAATCTCAGGAACGCCTTTCCCAGCATGACGCTTTTGGCAGGATTGAATTCATGAATATCATCCCGCACGGAATTCCAGTATGCCCCTTCGCTATAGTTGAAGATCCCTTTCAGAACGAGATAGCATGCAACCGTCGCTGGATAATTCGCAATATCGTCTTCGAAATCACTGTTTTGCTCATATGAAAATTCGTCTGATACATAATTGCAGAGCATTTCATAATCGTTATTCGTAAAGGGAATCTGCCCCAGGAGACCGATATGGTGGGGATTGTGGTGATTGTTGTGATTGTGGTGTTGGTGGGGATTGTGGTGATTGTTGGGATTTTGTTGATTGTGGGAGTCTTGCTGAACCTGAGGATCCTGCTGATTGAGATGAATATATTCCTGCAGTCGTGTCTCACATGAACTGATGGTGGCGCAGTCTTCCAGCATTTTTCCCCTCTATCGCGACAATCGCATGATAATAGATCATTCTCTCACGGCATGCAGGATAAATTGATTGAAATGGATGTTCATGTGCTGGACCGGATAGATCACTTTTTCAAATTAGGTATATTTCCCCAAAATTTATTTAATAAAATGTATCCAAAATGTGGTTGACATATCATCGTTCATCCACAGCAGTTTTCGTACTCCCACCATGTTGTGTAACACGAGGTCGACACTTAATCTTAATCGCCCCTTGGGTAAAGGAGTCATCTGATGCCTTACTTGACCAGACATAAGCTTCTCCTGTTCCAAGATGACTCATATTTTCGGAATTCAGCATAGTGAGGGCTGCATTAGCTTTCTGAATATGTTTGAGCCAAGCTGGAGAGTTAAATTTGTGCATGATTATTTGCGAAGACAACTCAATCAACGAAACTGGAACTGATGGTGGATCTTGGGATGCTACCATGATGCTAGTCCCTTTATGCCTCATCTCTCGTACAACTTCAACCAGCCCAGACACTAGATCACTGTTCTCAATGTATTTGTGAGCTTCATCAAACACGACCAGTTTGTTGAACGATTTTCCATGATAAGTAGCCTCGGAGAAGATTTGCAGCATTACCACAAACAACCCTAAGGCCTCGTCCTTTTCGATGTATTCATCCCTCAAATCGACAATGATCAACCGTCCTGGACGGATTAAGTCCTGAAGGCGCTGTTTATCATTAATGTATTCACTCGCAAAAAGAAGTCGGGTCTGGGCTAACTCTTTTAGGTGGTCATTTAAACTGGAGTTTTCGATACCATTTCGAATGGCTTCCAAATTGAGATTATCTCTCAAGCCTCGCATGATGAGATTTATTTGCTTCATATACATGCTTTGGCTGCCAATTGCCCCCATTAAGAATTTCCAGTGCGCAGCTTTTAGTTCTGACGCAGAGAAGGCTATCGGCTGAACTTCAATATTGGGGTACTCAGCCCTTCTCTCAGAAACTTTATTTGATGGTGTAAGAATCAGGATATCCTCCAAAGCTTTAGGATTTGCCTTGTATTGCTCACGCAGGAAGTGAATCTCCTCCTCAACTGAATTTGCATGCTTCATCGATGTAAATTCAGGGGCATAGTCCTGTGTAGGGCTATAGTGGAAAATCACCGTGGCAAGAGGGCTTGGAAGCACATTGATGTGTTCAAGTGGCATAGATGCCATTTCTATCACAGTTCCAAGGGTGTAGCTCTTTCCACCCCCTTGAACACCAAAAAGGCTAATTGTGTGAGTATGGTTTAGATCAAGGGCGATTTTTCTTCCAGACACTTCTCCCAGTATACCATACTGTGGTGACTTTCCATTAACACCAAGCATGATGTCATAACTGACATTGTCTCCTGTTGGTTGTGCCATAGCAGGCATTTCATGATTGCTTTTCAAAGTTTTAGCCGCTGTTTCAGGTTTCGCGCTCACAACGTGTTCATCTAGGTTTTCCTCTTTATGGGGAGGGTTTTTTCCCTGTGAATCCTGTGTGTGAGTGTCCAATAATGGTGGCTCATCTCCCAGAAGATCACTTGTGATTATCGGATGGCTGTCACCAGACACGATTTCACTGGCTTCCCTATGATCATTCACCGGTTCATCCCATATTTCATCCAATGTCCAATTTGTAGCCCGATCCCGCTTAGGAGCAATAAAGGTGGCTGTTTCAAGTTTAGGAACGTCTGGAATAAACTGCTCGCTGAGCAGATTTACATCTGGCTCTGTCTCATTTTCAACGGAGACTGGCTTGCAACAGTTATCCAATAAGGCATGGATCAGGTCCTTGCCAATGCGGTGGAACTCAATTCCTACCTCAGTCTCTGGTGCCTCTGTTCCATTCTTTTCAAAGTCAAAAATCAGGGCGCATCGATTGAACTGGAGTGAATATCCTTGTTCTATTGATTCTAAAAACCCTCGTGCCTCCTCCGCGGCTTTTTCATTAAATATGCCATATCGGATGGATCTTTCAAGATAGAACCCAAGAATCTGGCCTATCTCACGATTTTTGAGTAGTCGATCCGGTCGGTCAGGAATTTTTAGTGAGGGATCAAAGTGCCTTTGGAGGATACGTTCACTCTGGTTTATCTGAGCAGAAATCCTTTCTTTAAGCTGGTTAAATGCAGAAAAATCCCCTACCTCTGAATAACATTTCACTTCGATCAAGTTGCATGTAATAGTCCTCTTGGCCAGATCAAGATCAAACAACGCCAGATCTGTTCGCTGCAGGCTGATAGCATCGCTAATATCATCATTCTCGCTACTGGAATGGTACAGGTCAGTATGGGCATCCAAAGGCACAATGACTTGATTATCCAGGGCTCCCTGATATTCAAGATACAGTCTGGCAAGAGCTAAACCAAGTGCTTCAGCTTGTTGTGTTGAAGCGGAAATTAGCTTCAGGGCAAGCTGGCCAGAGAGTGAGCGCAGATGAGCCAGAATCTTAACTGACTGTTCTTGGTCAGCCGATAAACCGTGCTTAATAAGGACAGGCTTCAACATAGCCTCGAGCTCATCATTTGATCTCGAGGAAATAATCAGGTTGTGTGTTGTTTGGGATCTGGTTCCCGGTACGTAATCAATCAGGTAATCGGGCCTGTTTTTTCGACCACCATGATCGAAAAACTCGATACCCATGTTGCGATCAATGGTGAATACCCAGTCGCTTTTTTGGTGAACCTCATAAATCATCTCTCTTTGAGCGACGTTCAACCCAAGAGTTACAACAGGCACCGACCTGAAACTAGATCCAGATGCAGCAACGGCAGCTGTGGCAAAACACAAATTGCGACTTAGAGATGATAACAAGTCAAAACAAGTGGGTTGGTTGTCAGTATTAACTGAGTGGCCAACTATCGGTTTCTTGATCCAGTAGGTCCCGGAATCGTCATCAACGAACTCTGTATCAAAATCCTGTATCAGGCCATGCAGAGGTATGATACCCTGAGATGCTTCTTCAATAGAAAGTTCCTCAGCCGGAAAAGCATCTAACAGCACACTGATGTGTGCAGGATAGTCTTTCGCGTTGACATGGAATTCTGAAAGCGAGTGTTTTGCTAAATTGAGCTTTGAAAATAAATGGCTCCCGGTCGAGATCGCGAATGCATCAGCAGCTTCATTTATCGTCGAACCAGGATGAACTATTGATTCGAGGGCCTCTCCCAAGACAGGTGAATTAGGATCTGAAGAAAACAGGCGTATGTCGTAACGCAGGTTGGCATATTCACGTTTTTGCTGAAGGGAAAGTAGAGCATCTGCGATTACAGAGCCTGCCCCCGGATTGAAGATGTTTATGGACAGTTCGCGGACATATGGATGCTGAGAGAGATAACGCTCAATCTTGCCAGCAATCACCTTGTCAGAAATATCCGTGACACCAGTCGACGGTTCTTTCAAACCAAGTGCTGAGCAAATTTCAGCAACTAGTCCACGAGAGTTCTCTTCTGTGGTGGGAGTGTAAAGCGCCCAAAATGGATTCAGGTTATCAACAGACGTGAAGATCCTTCCATCTTCGACCGGGATGCCCACTGGATAAGCAGAGGGTGCCAGCCCTTCCAATAGAGCTGTGCGGACATGGGATATATGATCTTTGCCACCTGCTTTGATCATTTCGATCCAATCTTTTCCAAGTGATACCCAACTTGTCAGCCACAACGAACGGAGCGGATGTGTTGGTGAAACCAGAACTGCCTCGCGATTTTTACCTCGGAAATCAGTCAAAACCACATGAATGGAATCCACAGTGAGTACATTGCGCAGAGTTTGAAGATGTTGTTGTCTTTCAGCACCCGAAGTCCGTTCTGCCTGACGAATCAGATTACGTACCAGATCGAGATAGGCCTCAGCATAAGCCAAACATTCTTTCTCGGCATCTCTGAAAGAAAAACCCTGCATAGTAAGTTCTGCCTTATCCTGGCATACTGCAGCAAACATCTCTTCACGTGTAGCGAGGAAAGATGCCATCGCGGTCGATGAAGGAAGAGCTAACTTTACATCTGATGGAGACTCAGCTGTGTCCAAATTGATCTGCATACGCCATACAGATGGTTGCTTCGGTTCCGCCAGTATCCGCTGCTCAATAGTCTTCAGCATTTTTGACATCGGAATCTGCATTGCACCTTCCCGGCCGAACTTCGCTAGTAACGTATTCTGGCGTGATGTCTTTCTTGATCGCCCAGCATCAGCCCAAGATACACTGGTTAAAGAAATCTCATTTGGATCGCGATCATCTCCCAGTGCCGTAAGCTGCAATCTAAACCAACCATGCTCAAGACTCTGCTCGATGGGCATTGCTCGTTGTGGTGGTTCTTCTTCGATACTGCCACCTGGAAGGACATAGAAAGGTTCACTTTCGTAGGTACGCTTGGCTGTATCCGAATTAGAGCCTGTCTCCAGAGATATCGGGTCCCCATCTGCAGTCCAGGGAAGTACCTTTATGTAATGCCATCCCTCCTCGTAATCAATTCTGTTGAGCTTTGCCAAGTTTGTTGTACAATGAAGTCGGTTGGCTGTCCAGGCCTTGACCTTTTTTGATTTTCCGACAGGACCATTGTTTTGTGATATAAGTTGGACTGTAAAGTGGTCCAAACCTTTGACTTTGCTGGGATGAGTATTGACCTCAAAAACAACATTCATCTTCCTCCGTTCTTTGGGTACCAAAACCTGCTGTCCAATTAGTTCAGACATCTGGCCTTCGGCTTTATCCTCCTGCACGATGGGCAAGTCGGTTTCCAAAATAGTCAATGAGATTTTATCCTGTGAAAGCTCTTCATGGAAAGTCCATTTATCAAATGATATGCTCCACCAACTCTTATCAGTGGCAATGAGGGGTGTCCATATATCTGGTTCCTGGACATCGTATCTCTCAAAGAAGGCAAAAAGGCGAGACTCAAGATCCTTATCGATCAACCCCAATCCTGCAATACGCCCTCTTACTGATTTGTGAGAATTTATCAGATTGCGAACACTATTCAAATTCCGCAAGATTTTTCCAGTCACTATTCCAGGGTCTGCAAAGAGCCTGAAGTCTGGAATCAGTTTCAGCTCATACAGACTGGCTCCCAGTGTTTCACCATCAATGCCATTTTCCAATGCGGTGAGAAGATATCTTACCTTTGCAACGTCATCAGCAAACGACCATTTTTCTTCTGAAAGGAGGTTAAAAAGGTCACGAACGTGACCGATGAGGGTTGCAGGAAGACGATCAATCAGGGAGTTGATAAGATCTTTATAGATGTCTAAAAAGGGAAGGTCCTCAAAGGTAGCGACACCAAACGAATCTTCTGCGCTGGTTCGTAGCGAAGTGGGAATAAAGACAAGCAAAGGTTGGCGTAAATCCCCGTTGGCATCCGGGTTTCGTAGTTCGACCAATTTGGTAGAGGTAACCCGATATGGAAGCCCCTCCTGATCGAGGCTACCCAAAATAAAGACGTTGCCATGTGGATATGTCTTGCGCACCTTTTTGCAGACTAATTCCATAACCTCATCGTCGAGGTCATTGATCCGCATGCAGTGTCCTGGGCCACGATCACTCAGAATTGTTTCTATACGTGGGCACAGAAGGTCTGCAACAGCCGTGTCCAATTTCTCCTTGGATAATCTAATGAATGTGTTATTCATGCATGCCTCCTGTCCATATATGTTTTATTATTTCTCTCAATTGTATAGCGTGGGGACACCTTTTGAGTGATATAGGCGTCAGAAAGGTCCTCGTAAAATCCAATTTCACGCAGGCGCAGCTTAAATGCCTCTAAATTCAATCGTAGTGCTCTCTGGTCCAAGATGCTGCTGTTGATTTGATTATTCTCCGGGAGTCTATCGATGTATAAGCCATAACGATTCCTCATTAAAGACAACAACTCTTCGATACGGATCTCCCTGGTCACAAACTGGCCACCGTCCTGAGTGAGGACGGCCACCTGTAAAAGTACTTCGAGAAGTTTACTGCTTAGTACAAAACGGCGTGGGCTACCTCTACTACGTGACTGTACGAGCAGGCCGTTCTCCTTGTTCTTGAGGAGGAGGGAATCCAAGCACTCCGTGATATATTGGCGGTGATATTTCCCCCGATATGCCATTAGAATTTCAATGAAAGATTCGAATTCATCAAGTCCCATATTAGTAACTTCGCGAATCTCCGGATCAACATCCCCGTTACCTTCTGTAGATTCCTCGATCAGGATGGCGAGACGGGATTTAAAGTAAGCCTGACGATCAAGATAGTGTTCTTGATTTAGTAGAGCAACCAGATCACCGACCGAAAACACTCCACTGGTAGGCAATGCAAGTTTGCCAATTTTTCTACTCAGATAATCTGCCATTTCATCGAGTTTCTTAACGGTATAATTGGCCTGCACAAAGACCGGTATCTGTCGATACACCCTTTCAGTAGACTTACGTGCAAGCTCGGCCATATCGGGGTTGTTTGTATCGCCCATGTCCACGACCAGCGAAACCTGATATGGGCAGCATTCAAGAGCATTGTCTAGTCCGGGATTGACCGGGCATTCAGTAATGCTGCAAAGGTCATTGCCGGAGTGTTGTTTTACCAGCTTGGGGAGCATATGCAGCAGTTTGATATGATAAAGCGCGAGGTGAAAAGCCATCAGGGTCTTGAGATAATCCACCAGCACTGAACGTGGAATGTATGGTTCATAAGCCAGCAGCTTCAGGATATCATCGGCCATGATATCGGCTTGGCCAATGCATAGTGGTTCATGGCGTTCCGGTTCTCTCGAATCCCGCATGTCAGCAGTTACCTGAGAATTAAACCGAAGCAGCGCCTGAGTTTCAACATCGACAGTTACTCTCGGATCATATTTGTCTGTCACAAGGTCAATTCCTGGGAAAAAGAACCGCTTCAACGCATCTCGTGCTGCCTGTCCCTTGCCCTTGCGGGCGTAAAAGAGCATCCAATAGATCTGCTCAGCAGAACCATAATCGCGACAATGCTTCGCATTTCTGAATTTATAGGTCTCTCCATGAAGTGGCCTTGGAGAAGCAACCGCCTGATTAGCCTTTCCCCTATTAACGACATCCAGCAAATCAGTTTCTACCCACCTCCTTACAATATTCGGAAATCTCTCAAAATCTGAGAAAAATTCCTGAATATCAGAAGCGCTCATGATCTCATCCGCAAATTCATCCGGTTGAAGGTTGTTGGCACGAGGGGGTTTTCTGCTCCCATATCCATCATATTTGAGGCGAGGGAACAACATGGTCAATACACGATCCATCTCCGTGTGATTGAATTCAAGATAGCTCACTTTAGGAGTCCTGAATTGTTTGTCCCGAGTGCTAATTGACATGATATTCGGCCCCCTTTTCTGTAACTGACATGTGCAAAACACCCTTGTCTTCTCGATTTATCTGATAGAACCGATGGCCGCTTTCCGTCAGAAGAACCTCCTGATATGGCGCGGCCGATAAGACATTCTTGAAAACAGCGAGGCTGAGGTAAAAACCCTCTTGCTCTTCGATGCTTGGCCGGTAACCGTTGTTCAACCGCATGAGCATTTCATAAATGTCGATATTTATGCGAAGGTTTGCTTTATGCCCATCACCGGAGCCATAAGAAAGGATAAGCGCCTGAGATAGACACTCCAAAAATTGGCAGGACGTCATTTCCTGGTCTGTGCATAGTGAGAAGTGATCGCCATCAAACAACCGATAACTCCTAATGGTGCCCTTATCAACCTGGCGGACACGCAATGCCAACTGATTGCCCAGTCGCGCCGGATCGCAGAGTCCCTCACCTCGATTGATTGCCCGTAGGATGACCGTTACTTCTTCGGCTTTTTTCAACCCAGGTTCCTTGATGGCAGTGAGGAAAGGATCAATGCTTCTGTAGGGCAGCATATCCTTCCATCCACTGTCACGGCATTCAAAGAAATGGCGACGACGCAAATGTGAAAGATAGTTCCGATGTTTATTAATTAATCGAGCACGGTTCTTTGATGAATAATCACGAGGCAGTTTGCGGAAAAGTGTCTCAACAAGCTCCTCGTCATAGCCCGACCGCTCGGTAAAGGAAAACCGGCTCATGGCCTTTGTCTTAGGATTCAGGAAGTAAAGCTCTCTGTCTAATTCAGGATTGCTGACCTTAGATACGTCAATTTCACGTAACAGTGATATCAGGCGGTCATTGGAATCTTCGCTGCCTCCAAGCCAGGAGTTAAAGTAAAAACCATCGAGAATCCGGTTCTGGTTCTCCTCACCTCCATTTTGATATAGCTGATGAATACCGTCGCAATCGCGGGTTCCCACCATCATAAAGGCCAATGCGGAGCGCAGGTCACGCATCGTGATGTGCAACTGCCCACGTAGATGAGTAATAGTATAGAGCATTTTCAGGCGCTCGATCACCCTTTGTCCGGCAATGGGATCCTGAAAGGTTCTGGCATTGTGATATGCGTAACACTTATCCCTGAGGTCACATTTTTCACAGGCCTGCCAGTATTCCTGTTTTGCCATGCTTTCGATCAAACGTTCCATGATAGAGAGTTTGTCTTCCTCAGGCTCAGCGACTACAGAGCGTAGGTTGAGGTTTATCACTGCTACACCATTTTCAGAAGAACCGCCTGCGAGTCCCTGCTGAATCTGCCTGGTGAGCAGTGGAAACTCATCTTCGTGTTCAAGGAAGAAATCAACCAGGCGACCCTCATTGATTGCAATCAGGCGAGTCTGATTTTCAGGCCAGGCAGAGTTCTCATTGCCCGAAAAGGGACCGAAGAATTTCTTCAGTACAGCGTCATTGCGTTCATCGCCTTCATCCTGGCTCCCATCATAGTTACTTTGGTAGGTGTGCCCATTCAGCTGGAAAACGGCACCATTTGCGCCTCGTTGCATCTGAGTCCCTTTGCTTTCTGCAAAGGCTTCGAACTGCTGAATAAAGGCTGTCTTGCCGTCACCAGCGTTACCGCTTATGATTACCAGGCGGAAATCACCTTTAAGCAGAGCAGGTTTTAGTTTCTCGTCCAGATATGTTGGTACATACGTTGCTTTGCCAATCTCATCCAGACCACGTGTTCCCGCGTTGGATACCTGACTTTGGCTATAGAGTGTCAGCAGATGTGTAACAAAGGGATTGGTGTTTGGCCTGGAGGGCTCGAAACCCTGTTTTGACACTGTTATTGGACCGGTAGTAAAATCACCTGTAGTAAGCACTGAACGATAACGCTTGACCTCTGAGAGTGCTGTCAGGAGTTCATCTCCTGAGGCAAAGCGATCCTTGCGCTCCGGTGCGATCATCCTCATTAATACATTGACAAGTGTTGTGCTTAGATCAGCGCAGCCCTTGAACTGTTTTGGGTCCTTCGCCAATGTATTGATTGGCGGCGTTGGCTCGTCAAATGGGTATTTTCCAGTTAGGCAATCATAGAAGGTGATTCCCAGAGCATAGAGGTCCCGGTCTATGCGGTCAGAAGCATCTGGTTCACGTGAATAATTATAGTCTGGTGGAAGATAGCGGCGTGTTCCACCACCGACCTGAACATCGTCGCTTTCGGTGACAGCGACGTTAAAATCGATGATGCGAACGCCTTTGTCTGTCCAGAGAAGATTTGAAGGCTTTACATCCTGATGATACACTCCATGCTTATGCAGATGTGCCAGCCCTTTGGCAGTTTCACTCATGATGCGTACAGAGTCTTCCAGAGACAGTGCCTCGGCCTCGATTAAATCTGACACGTCGAGACCTTCCACATATTCAAAAACGATATAGGGGGTTTGTTTTGTGTCTGACATTCGGTCTGCCCAGACCACTTTTACCACATGTGGATGATCGGGAAGATTGGTCAGGGTTTTGTATTCCCTTCTTAGGCGTTCATATACACTGCGGCGATCCTTAGTCACGAGCTTTATGACCCGCACCACATCACCCAGTGAATCAAACACCTTGTATGCAACTCCAAACCCACCGCTGCCTAGTTTCTTCTGGATGCGGAACCGATCCGCCAGGATGAAGTCCTGCGGCAGGTTGGTCAGGTCGTCGGGTAACTGAGACACTGCCACAGCAGGATCGTTTCCATCCGGGACGGAGCTGTTATTTGCCTCAGGTAGAATCAGATTGTCCAAGGCCTTGTGGGCAATGGCTGCGCTGGCGTGGCGATCTTCCGGATCAAACTCACAGAACTTCTGTAGCCATTCGTCAATTCCCTTTGGCAGATCTGCTTTGTAATCAGAGGGTTTCATCGGGAATCTGCCATCAACCTCTATCATCTGATCGATGTTATCAAAGGGAGATTCACCGGTTAGCAGCTCATAGAAGATCAGTCCTGTTGAAAACAAATCTGAAGCAATTGAGGCTTCTCGTGGTTCTGATTTTCTTTCAGAGATTACTATTTCCGGGGCGCGATAGTCGGTATCGAGCTCTTCTGTAACCAAATGGGCAATTGTCTCACTTTTTGAACGGTTTTTTCCAACTCGTGCAAAATCAAAATCAGTGACTCTCGCATGACCTCCTTTGGTTACCAGAATGGCATCCGGAGTCAGATTGCGGTGAATGACCTCATGGAGATGTGCATGGTCAAGGGCTGAAAGCACATTCCGCATCACCTGAAGTTTCTGGTCAAAGGTCAGTGCAAGAGATGGCTTAGTGATATGCAGTCGTAGTGCCTGTCCCGGCAGGTCATCAGTGACCAGTATTACGGCATCTTCGTCGTCACCCACAAAGAGATCCTTCACTGCCAAAATGTTGGGATGGGTCGGCATGTGTGCAACAGCACGATAGGCATTACTGATCTTTTTGAATTCTTCATTGCGGACGTTTTCTTCCTGATAGGGATCGGTCTGATATATACGCAGACGGACCATGCCGCCGCTCTTGCCCAATAGACTATGCTTCGCCCGGAATTCGGTGTAGCGGTCAGTCCCACCCAGTTCTTCTTCTACCTGCCAGTCACGGAAAACCCTCGCCGCACTTTTTGGTTGGGCGTTGCCGGTTATCGCGTTTTCAATCTGGGAGTGGAATGGAGTGATGTCATCCAGCCGGTAGTGGGGAATCCGGCTTTTATCGCAGAAATATTTCAGGCAGTGTTTGAGGTTGGTCACATCTGGCCCGTCTCTCCCGGACTGATCGAATACCATTGCATCATTGGCGGTGAGGAGCACTGTTGCATGCACATCGACCTTGCGCAACTCAATAAGACCGGGATTGCTCTCTTTTATAATTGATGCCAATACCTTGGCATGGTGGCGTACCTTCGCCAACGGAGAATGGAACGGCTGCCGTCCCTCGGGATACCATTTGGAGCCATACACATCGATATTCCCCCGTGTGCCTTTCACGTCCACCAGATAGACTGCGTGAGGTGCGACGAGGGCAATGTCAATCTCGAACACCTCACATCCCTGCCGCATCTCAAAGTTGTGGATGATCAGCCAGCCATCAGGCAGATGATCCCGGAGAAAGCCGATGGCCTGCCGTTCAGCATCGTTCACGGGTTGTCCAATGGGTATGACCTTTGCCATTACTGACTTTCCTCCTCTATGGTTCGCTCGACGAGGGCTATGGCTTCGTCTTCGCATTCGATGGCTAAGTCGTACTTGGTAAACGCATCCCTGACCATTTTATCAATTGCTTGAGCATCGCAGTCAGAAATGATTGGCACTGGCACCTCAGCAAGCAAATCTGGATGAAAGTCTTGTTGCATACTTCCAACAGCACATGATCTAAGCAATCGAAAAGCAATGTTTGACCTAATGTATGCAAATAAAGCTCCTCTTGGAATTATTTCCTCATTGGCGATTACACGAAGGAAATGCTGCGAATAGGCATAGTCCAGCCTTTTGCCTGAAATAAATTGCGAACGGGCAAATGAATCTGATTCACCTAATCCACCTTGGGCATTAACCAGAATCGTGCCCTCTGGTGGAAAGATTAATTTATCATTTGGGAGTTTGTTCCGAGCTATCCATCTTCCTTGCGGGACGTGGTTTGCAACTTCTCTTTGCCCAATCAGCTCCGCCCCAAATTCTGGATCACAATCAATCCTCTTAAATCTCAGCCCACTTCGCAATGTTCCTGGTTCAGTAACTTGGGCTAATGGCTTCCACGATTGACTTGCAGACTTTACTGTTTCTGCAATTTTCTGATTCAATGGGATATAATTTACTGCTCTCAGAATACTCTTTGATATTGTTGTTGTAAAGCCTATGCGACCAGATTGCTGAATCCATTCATATTGTGAAATATTTTCAAGACCGGCTACTTCCAAAAAATGAATAGTAGCATCTTGAATTTGCATCATTGCTTTTACACGTAAATTGGCTGCCTTTTGAACTAATTCATGTGCATGATCTTCCACCACACCGAGGCGAGGAACAGGGAGTTCAGCTATGTGTTGCGGTTCGATGTGTTGAATAATCGCTCCATAAGTGCCAGAAATTACAATCGGCACACCAAAGCGACTTGAGAGATAAGCATAAAGATAGCCTGACTTAATTTTTTCTGTATCGGGGACCACACGCATTACATGTTCAGAACACGCAATGCCATCCATATCAGAACGAGCATAAGCCATACGGCCAACAGTCCCTGAGCGAGTAATCAATGTCCACCCATCTTGTATTGTAAATTTTGGATTAGATGCTACTTGCTTTTTGGATATCAACGGCAGATGAGAAAGGTCGGAGGCCAAAATATCCGTACTGCCCATGAAAGGAATGCCGTGTTCAGGTGATTCAATCCAGATTCGGCTTTCACGTCCTGCGTGGAAAATGTCTTTGGTGACATTTTCAAGAAGTTCTGTATTGTACCTTTTAAGCAGTTCTTTTGCCTCAATAGCTCCAGACACGTACGGGCCACAGTCAAGGCGACGGCCATTATTCTCGAGCCAATTGCTAGGGACCACTTTGCATTGGAATTTTCTACTCATAATGTCACCTTGCCAGTTTCGCGGAATTCCCTGTACTTCTCTGCTACCAGTGGTAGTTCATCATGAATACGCCGCTTACGTCTGGTTGTACGACGGATTTCCACTTCACCACCCTCGCGAACTCGCTCGATCACTTCCTCATCAAAGATTAGCTCTTCACCATCGGGTGCACGCTGGAAGAGCAGGTTGCCACGTGCATCCACACCAGCACGACCCACTACCGCCATAAATACCTTGTATTCCGGGTGTTCGGTGCGGACTAGCTCTTCGTGACTGCGTCTGCGCAGTATCAGCAGGCTTGGCAGGGCTGGTGTCTGGCCATACTCCTTGACCGTGACCTTGAAGGGCTCTTTCGGGAGATCGACACTGGCCAGCACCTCACAATTACGGAGAATCCACCAGCGTACATACTCGTCACTTGGATTCCCCAACAGACCATCTGGCAGTAAAATGCCTACACGGCCAGTGCCTGGTTTCACCCATTGCAGGGCACGCTCCAGGAATAATACCTCTGGCGGTACGCCACTGGTATTCAGGGTGCCGGTGTTGCGATACCCGCCCTCGCCGTCACTCTCCCATTTATTGCCGAGTTCATATCGTTTCAGGATGGAGGGGTCTTTGACCGTGTCTTTCGTTGAAAACCATGGGTTGAGGAGAACAATATCCATGCTGTCCAAAGGCATCGCCGGACGTGCCGCTTCTATTCCATCAAGATCCCCTTCAGGGAAGGTACGGGCATCGATACGGAACACACGGCCGGGGTTGCCAGTGGTGAACAGGAGGTTCATGCGACTGGCGACTGCGAGAGAAGGGTCCATATCGCACCCGAGTGCATTGCTGGATGCCCACGCTGCGGTATCATTTTGCGCTTGCAGGAGTTGCTCTTCATTTGCCTCTTCAGGGGTCGTTCCAAGGGTTGCCAAATGCTGCTTATGGATATGTGTCGCCGAAAGGGCCAGAAAGGTACCGGTACCGCAGGAACAATCCATAATGCGGTCACCAGGTTTGGGGTCAAGCATTTGGACCGCCATTTTAGCAACATTGATCGGTGTGGGGTATCGACCTTCGCTTCCGTCCATTACGCTGCGTGCGATGGCGCGGAATGCTTTCGTTCGATAATATGGTAGTGTTTCGCTCAGAGAGTATCGGGCCAGCTCTGTCACGAGCCGTGCAGTTTCATGGGGCTCCAAATTTAACTCCCATCCACGAGCGAGTACCTTTGGCTGCCAGACTTTAGCGGCTTTAATACATTCACTGATACGCTTTTGAATGGCTTGTTGGCCAGTTTCGGTAAAAGGTTCTTCCCCTTTTATCCAGAACTTTCTTTCACCATTTGGCCGTGTTTCGTCGAAAATCTTGGCGAGTATTAATACAGCTAACTGTTTAAAAGAATCCTTGTAGTCAAGGCCGAGGTTGCGATTCAGATATTGACGACAGCGGAGGAGTACTTCCTCTAAGTCTTCTGCCTCAGCACAAACCTGAATAACACCGCCAGTTTTCTCGACATCTGAAGTGGCCTCTCCAGGTACAGGCCATACACCAATCTGCTTTGGGCGTACCTCAAAAAGACTCCTTTCTACCCGGAAGAAAAACTCTTCCTGCCAGTTCACCCACATTCCCAGTGTCACATTCGGAAGGATTTCAAACAATTGATACAGCTTTTGTAAATCACTCGAAGCTTCTTGTATCGAACGGAGTTTTACGCTATCAGATTTTTTATCACAAACAACAATTCGCCTGATATTGTCGTTTACGTGAGGTAACCCTTGTTCGAAAATCGCGATATCAATAACCTTATTCCCATAGCCCTTAATTTTGGGCCGGTAATTTACTTCAATATCAGATCTGTCGAACCCGTATACATCTATCAATTTTTTCAGGATTTTTTGTATGAGAAGCTTTTTTGCCTTCTTGTCAGAAGGTGCCTTGACTTGCTCTCCGGTCAAAATATCGATATAAAAATCATCCGGCTGCACTTCATCTTCACATTCATCAAGGTAGTCTGGTTCCTCATCGGTCTCGGCCCTCATAGTTCTCCCTCCATGAGGAATTCGCGGTATTTCTCAGCGATGACCGGCAGATCGTTGTCCTCAATCTTTTCACTGCGTGTGAGAGTACGTTCTACAAAACGTCCCCCAATCCGAATGCGTTCAACATGCGTTTTTGGTACGACGATCTCTTCACCGTCCGGCGTGCGTTTGTAGAGCTTATTGCCACGGCGGTCGACACCAACCTTGTCAGCCACCGCCATGAATACCGAATATTCTTCAGCGCCGCCCAAGGCCTCTGCACGTTTTTCCTCATCACTCTTCCGGCGTAAAAATAACAGACTGGTAAGGATGTTCACGTTTGCCTCGGCGATGAAGGCTTCCACGGGGAGATCAACAGAGGCAAGCACCTGTGTTTCCCGCATGATCCACCAGCGGATGAATTCTGCTGCAGGATTTCCTAATACACCATCTGGGAGGACGATACCCATACGACCCGATCCAGGCTTCAGCCATTTGATGCAGCGTTCGATAAAGAGAATCTCAGGAGAGACACTTTTCTTGGGTACACCAGTGTTACGGAAGCCACCCTCTCCGTCTGATTCCCAGGCATGGGCCAGCTCATATTGCTTGAGAATATGTTCATCAGTGATTGGGATGTCTGAGCCAAAGGGGGGATTGGTTGCGATGATATCTGCAGAACCTAACGGTATTTCGTTCTTTGCGAGTGACAGATCATCTAAGTGACCCAGAGGAAATTCCAGCGAATTAATGTTGTATAGATGGCCTCTTCCGTCTCCAGCCAATACCATGTTCATCTGCGCAGCACGAATCAGGAACGGGTCAAAATCAGCACCAAATACCTTTTCTCCCGCATACTCTTTTAAGTGCTCATGAACATTCAGGAACTCTATGGTATTTTCTCTTCCTGCCTCGGTATTTTGTTCTTCCCGGAATTTCTTCAGCATGTGTGCAAGGGTAGCAACGAGGAAGCCGCCTGTTCCACATGCCGGGTCCAGAAGAATTTCATCTTCTTTTGGATCGAGCATCTCGATGACCAACTTCACCACACCTCTTGGTGTGAAGTACTGTCCACGGTCGCCACGCAGGTTTACTCCCACCAGTTCCTGATAGGCGACACCTTTCGCATCGACATCTGTACGAGTGAAGTCGTATTTTGCCAATTCTGAGACGATAAAGGCAAGAGCACGGTCTGATAGGGCAATCTCTTCATTCCCCCGGAAAATACTCTTGTACTCTTTTTTGACCTCGTTGAATAGCTCATCGATGCGTTTACGGATTGCTTTGCGGCCATCGTCATCAAACTGCTCCTTTGGTCCTGCCCAGAAGCGACATTGCCAGGCCTGACGTTGTTTGGCCCGCAGGTTCTCATCATGCATCTTGCAGAAGATCAGGTAAAGAAACTGCCAGAAGGCTGCATCCTTGGGCATTCCCTCGTTGCCGTGGATATAATTGTGACAACGACGGAAGGTGATCTTTAACATCTCCTGGTCAGCGACACGAGTATGTGCATCAGAAACAACCTCTTTGGTACCGACGGACTCTTCTGCCATTGGCCAGTCACCAATTGGGTTGCATTTGGTTTCGAAGCGCTTTTGTTCCTTTTCAAGGAAGAATAATTCCAGACCATTGGTCCAGAGACCGTACTTTACGGCTTCAACTTCGCGCATGACATTTTCTAATTCATCCAGGTCTTTAGCTGCCTGATCAAAATCCCTGATACGTATGGCATTTTTGCCAACTTTCGGCTGGGGGCGACAGAGAACTGCACGACCAAGATTGTCAACAGTATGGTCCCTGCCATTGTGGAAGATAGCAATATCTATCTTCTTACGCCCACCAATTGAGAAATTATTCTCCATGTCTTCAGGAGAAAAGCCGTACTCGTGGATTAGGGCCCGTGCAATCCGTTGGCGTACCAGCTCTTTTTTTGTTTCCTTGATCTGATTTCCTGAGATGTAATCAAGCGTGTATCCCGCTGGGATTGTGTTGTCGGATTGTTCGCTTATGTTGCTGGTCATAAAATACTCCTTGGACTTGGATGAAAGTTCATTTTTGTTACCGGTGTCGAAATTTTGATGATTATATATCTTTTGTGCTAGCCATTAATCAATGTCCCTTTATGGAACTCTGATTGAATCCATAATTCAACGTATGTAGATTAACAAATGAACTAGTGTATTGGCGCTTTAAAGCATAATTATTTAAACCAAACTGTTTGGCATACATTAATATTTATCCATTCTGCACATCAAATCTCATACAGTGTTAATGTTCGAAAATCATCTTTTCTTAAATAAAGGTGGCCCTTCATTCAGTGGCAATCATGAACGATATTACATTAAAGAATTGTAAAGAGAACAACATAAAATTTTGTGTTGCATAACACTAAACATATATCCTTTCAAACACCAATTAATAATATGAAAAATTTTGGTGAAACCATTCGCGAACTACGGGTTGCCCAAGGATTGGGCCTGCGCGAGACGGCTACCAAGATAGAAATCTCCCCTGCATACCTCAGCCGTATAGAGCGAGATAAGGAGAGCCCACCCCGGCCCGAGATAATCAAAAAATTGGCCAAGGTACTAGCGGCGGATCCAGACGTGCTATTCCGCTTGTCATCCTCGACCGACCCAGATATTGTCGACTACCTCCATTATCAGTCTGAGGTTATGAACCTTCTGCGCTATCTTAAAGAGGCCGATTTCAACGAAAATGAAATAAAAAATCTCATTCAAGTTGCTGAAAGTATTAAGGGTAGCTCAAATTAGTTTTTATATTGCCTGGATTGCTCTTGAGCTTGCGGATATTGTGCAGTATGATGCTCCCCGGAAACCTGAGCGGTTCGTGCCGGTTGGTGGGCAGTATGTGCGGGAGTGAATGCTTCCGGAACGGCAAACTATCTTTGGA
>Ga0272441_10003040_pt1 | contig 32843 bp, 1 predicted proteins | sample SSMProp6N_FD_193582 | JGI IMG/M metagenome (GOLD analysis project Ga0272441, IMG submission 193582) | Marine sediment archaeal communities from Little Sippewissett salt marsh, Falmouth, MA, United States - SSM-Prop-6N | ecosystem: Environmental > Aquatic > Marine > Wetlands > Sediment ... | reverse complement strand
CTGGCGTAGTCCGGCTCGCCCACGCGTCGCGCCTTCGAGCCGGCGTGATCGGCGGTGATATGCCACCTGAAGCCCTTTACGCTGTCCAGCACCTTCTGGTCGGTAAAAAGCTGGGCGACGGCCCCTACCTGGTCGCGGTTCTCCCGGTCCACGACCGTGTAGACCTCAAGCGCTTTCGACCTGAAATAATCCTTTATAAGCCCCACTTCCCCGGCGAGCGTGTCCGTCATCCTGCTTATATATATCGATACCTTGTCCACGAAAAAGATGATGTTCCCGGAGATGTTCCTTCCCCATCTTTTTTTCACCGCGTCGATGTTCTCCACAAAATTCTCCATGAAAAGCCCCGTGGTAAGGCCCCTGTTCTTCGCGTGCTTGAGCGCGTCCCGCAGCGCGGCTATTTTCTTTTTCTCCTCGAAGACCCCGCTGGAAAGGTCGACCACGAAATGTATCCTCTTAACGCCCTTGTCGACGAAAAGGTCTATCATCTTCTTCTGGCTTTCAAGCAGAGCGGCATATCCCTTATCGCCTCCGCGGACGCTGTCAGGGAACCTGAAATGCACGCACGGCGGAAAAAGCCCGGCGCCTTCCGTCTCGTTGAAGTTCCTTACCGCCTGATCGACCATCCTGTTGAAATCGGCGTGCTTCTCCCTCAGGACCCTGACGTTGCTGAGGACCCTGTGCACGCTTTCCCGTTTGAACCTCCCGCAGTCCTCAGGGCTCGATAGCGTCCACACGCCGCTTAGCGCCACGGGCCCTACCTTGTCCTCCTTTTTTGAATCCTTGAAATAACGCGCCCTCCCATATCTCCCTTTTCTCGAGAAGAAGAACACCGTCACCTTTTTGTCCGGCCCCTTCACCATGACCTTGTCCACCAGGTAGCCGTTGCTTCTTATGGTCTCCTCCAGGTTGCAGCACCTCGCGCTAAGGACGTTCTCGCTTTCCTCTCCTTCCAGGCCGCCGCGCACGGCCAGGACGCCGATCGGGTCTTCGCTGTCGGGATAGGCCTCGACCCTGAAGATAACGCCTTTTCCTTCACGGTCCCGGCATAAAGGCATAAGGGTAAAATCCTCCACGGGCAGGCCGGCCTCTCTTTTGAAAAGGTGGAAATGCAGGTTCTTCTTGCTCCTGTCGGCCGACGCCTCGTTGGTCCAGGTCAGCACCTCATCGTCCAGGCCGCTGAGCATCTTGAACGCGTCGCGGTAACACTCCTTGCTGACCTCGTTCTGCCCGATGTTCCTGCGGTTCTCGACCTCCACCTGCGACGGGAACAGGCCCTTCCTCCTGTCCAGCCTGAACTCCCAGTCGCCCATGGTCCTTGACCTGGCCCCGCGGGGCTCTCCCAGCTCTTTTTTGTCGGCATCCCGTTCCTGGGCGCCCCAGTCCCTCCACTGCTTCCGCAGAGCCGGCAGATCCTCTATAGGCTCCGCCGCGGCGCCGGCTTCCCCGGAGCCTTCACGCCGCACACCGGCATCCCTGATCTGGGCCAGCTCTCTTTCAAGCACGGCGAACTCGCTCTGCCTTATTTCCTTTAAACGGCTTTTGAGCCTTTTGCCCACGAACAGCCGCGTTAACATATACAGGCCGGGCATCATCAGCAGCATGCCGAGGAAATGGACCCTGAAAAGCTCGTGGAATATTATGAGCTCCTGCGTCCTGGGGGTCTTTTTCGCCAGGTGCTTGAACGCGACATGGATACGGACGGAACCGTCGACAAGCCGCTCAGCTATACGGCTGTTAAAGGTGTCGACATACGGCACCCCGCTTTTCGCCATCGCCATCTGGGCCGCTATGCCTAATATGAAATACCTGGCTGATGTATAGCTCAGGTATATCTCCGCGGCCAGGATCACGTTGACCAGATGAGGCGTGATAATATCGCTCACGCTGATGAGCCATATGGCCGAGACCCCAAAGGCGTGGAGAAGCAGGACCAACCCCGCGACGGCCCACCCCCAGACAAAAGCGTTCTTGGCGGTGAAAGCGTGACCGGGCGCCTTTTCCCTCAGGCGGACCCGGGCGGCTCTTTTATCCTTACTGAGGAACTGGTTCAATATCGAAGTATCCGGAAGCTTAAAATTGTCCGGGGCGGATTTTACGGGTCCAAGAAGATAGACCAGGTCTTCCATGCCGGAAAGGACCTTTTGGAGATCTTCAAGATGCCGGGCGTCGGTGTATCCCCTGCGCTTCCTGCCCCGGGCCATCTCTTCCCTTACGCTGCGCAGGTCCTCGTTGAGGATATCCCATATCTCCCTTTTGAGAACGGGAAGCTCGTAAGGCTGGTAGACCTCTACGGTCTCGTCGGCAAACACCCACTTGGGATAAAGTTCGTCGATATCCTTCTTCCTGCGCCTTAAGAGATCGAAAAGCGTCTCGGAAGGCCTCTCGTTCTCTGTAAGAAGTCGGTCGAGTATGTCCCTGAGCATACGGGCGTGCAGGGAGGTCAGCGGGTAGTTATCCCTCAGTTTCATCGAGGGCGCCGTGTTGGCGAATATCTTGTAGACCGGTATACCTTTCCTGGAAAGCCCCTTAAGGAGTCCATCTGAAAAAGCTTCCAGTCCTTCCACTATAAGTATCTCATCCTGTTCCAGCTTGAGCGTGTCAGAGGGATCGTCCGAATAATACTGTTCGGACGGGCTTATCCCTATCACCCCGCCGTTAAGTAGCCTTGTGACCTTGTCCGCGCCGTGATAATAGTCCAGGTGAAGCGTCTTGGCTTTGCGTCCCATATGGCCCAGCTGCTTTTTAAGGTTCTCAGCCAGGGAAGCCTTGCCTACCGCCACGGGGCCGGCTATAAGCACCACCCCCTGTTTCCCGGAGAACCTGTCCAGGACGTTCTCCGCGCTTTTTTCAAGTTCTTTCTTTTTTCTTTTCTCGAGGTGCTCCACGAGATCGGGGAACATACCCTTTTCTATGTAATGGTTGACCTCCTCATAGGTGTCCGGCGAAAAAAGCTCCACCTTCGCGACGTAGGGTTTCTCGTCCCTGAACTTTTCAAGAAGCGCCGGGTCCCTGGCCACCTCCGCGTCCGCCGTCTTCATCACCGCCAGTATCATGGCGGCCGCGCGCATGTCCGTACCGTACGCCTCCGCCGTCCTGAAAACGTTCCAGAAAGCGTTCACCATCCTCGCCTCAAGCATCTTATCCACCGCCGGAAGGGCCCAGTGCTCCTCCTGTATGTTCTGGATCCATTCAAGATACGAGACCGTCACGCCGCCGGCGTTGGCCAGTATATCGGGTACGGATATTATCCCCTTACCCAGGAGCATCCTGTCCGCCTCTGGCGTTATCGGCCCGTTGGCGCCTTCTACTATGAGGCGCGCCTTCACCCTGTCCGCGTTATCTTCGCGTATCTGGTTCTGGAGCGCGGCGGGTATCAGAACATCCACGGGGGCCTCGAGTATGGCGTCTCCCGCTACATGTTCCACCCCCTCGTAACGAAAATCCTTGAGAAGCCCTTTTCTCCCGAGGTGTTTTTCCAGGGAAGCGAGCATTTTTTCATCGAGGCCTTCCTTTATATAAATACCTCCGCTTACGTCGCTTATGTACTTTATCCCCGAGCAGCCGCTGGCGAAAAAGATCTTTATGGCCTCGAAGGCGACGTTGCCGCAACCCTGGAAGGCGTAGGAACATTTTTTCATGTCGGCGCCTATTCCCTGTTTCTCGCCGAAAGCGCGCACGGCCTCGCGCGTGATGAAATAAACGCCCTGACCGGTGGCCTTACCGCGGCCTTCCGAACCGCCCTGGTCGACCGGCTTGCCCGTTATCACGCCGGGCGCCGGCATGCCCGTGATCTTTTCGTACTCGTCGCGCATCCACGCCATATGCAGCGCGGTCGAACCCACGTCGGGTGCCGGGACGTCGTCCAGCACGCCTATCGCGTGCGGGTCCTTTTTCAGCAGTTCCCTGACATAGCCGCGGCAAAGCTGCTCCATCTCCTTATCCGACATCCGCCTCGGGTCCACCGCTATCCCGCCCTTGCCGCCGCCGAAAGGTATGCCGTCTATGGCGTCTTTCCATGTCATATCCGTGGAAAGCGCCCTCACCATGCCGCGCCCGACGGCCGGATGAAAGCGTATGCCGCCCTTACCCGCCCCGCGCGCGTCGCTGTGCATCACCCGGTAACCCTTGAACGCTTTGGTAACCCTGGTCTTTTCGCGCCAGGCCCTGCCGTATCTCAGCCACGCCCATACCGTTCGCAAAGCGCGCCAGCGCTCAGGGCCGTCCATGACCACCGGGATCTCGACCTCTATTACCCTGGCCGGCTTATAAAGCCGCTCCAGGATAGACTTGTCCAGGCTTATCCTGCGGGCGGTCTCAAAAAGCGTTTCCGTCACATTGCGGAAGAACTGGTCCTCGAGGTCCTCCAGGTCTTCAACCGAAAGGCTTATGCCCATTTCATCGGCCATTGCGGATACTCTTTCTATCTCGGCGGCGACGTCGATGTTCTCATCTTTTTGTTTCTGGATTCCCGCCTTCCCTGGCTTTGCCAGGACAGGCGCGGGAATGACAGTCCTGGTGATCCCCGCTTTCCCGGCTTTCCTCAAAGTCACCTCATCTTCCGATACCCGATACTCCCTGTCCCCGATAAAAACGCTGCACTCCCCGCCCTCGATCTTTCCGACGCGGAGACCCGCCAGCAACGCTTCGAATCCCGAAGGATCCACGGGCTCTCTCGCCATGGCCGCGCGCCTTTTCGCGGGCAGGCTGTTATAGAAGCCCCTGTAGGAAGAACCCCAGCCGCTCAATTCATCATCGAGATCGTCCCCTTCCAGGACGCACTGGCCGGCGGCGAAAGCTATGACCTCCTCAAAGCGGGCGAGATCGCCGGTATCAAAATAGGTCGCCAGGGCCAGATCGCATTCCCCGGACCGGACAAGATCGCCGTAAGGCCCGGTCTTTTTGGTAAGGACCGCCACGTAAGGCCTGTCCTCATCCCCGTGGAACTTCGGCGCGAGCACAAGATAGGAAAGGCCCTCGCTCTTCATTATCTCGGCGAGGCCCCCTGAGTGATGGCCCCCGGATATGAGCGCGGCGGCGCGCCTGCCCTCATTTCTCATGGCCCTTATTGTATTACTTATCATCGCGCCGTTACGCTCGCGCGCGATCTCGTAAAAGGACATCGCTTTCTGCGCCTGTTCCAATACGGCATCTAATGCGGAAAGCGCCTCGGCGGCCTCGTTATTTATTGCCTCCCTATCCGTTAAAAATTTTCTTATCCTCTCGGCGTTCAAACCGTTTATCTCTGACCCGAGAAGCGAGAACTCCTCGCCGGAAAGCCTGACCTCGAACAGGCCCCTGAGCAGCTCCAGGCTCCTGGTAAGACCGTAAAGCTCCCTTTCCCGCTCTGACCTGAAAAGGGACTCGAGCGCCGCCCTTTCAGCCTGGTCCAGCTCTCTGGTAATGCCTATGATGTCGAGCGCTTCGTAGCTTTGAGCGTAACGGGTGAAGGCGGCCAGCTGGGGATACCCCGACGTTACGATCCCTTTTTCCGCGGCGAATCCAGTAAGCCAGGAATGATAATCGCCCTGGGTTATCTGTCCCCGTTCGAACGAAAGGGACCTTATGACCAGCTCTTCCATGTCCTTTTCCGGAAGTTCCCGGCCCAGTTCGTCTATGAGCTCCTTCCTCTCGGCGGTCGCTTTTTCAAAATCTATCCTTTTTTCCAGTTGGACCAGTTCTGTGAAAGAATTTATGCCCGTGTAATCCCCGGTTTCCAGCCCCGCGGCGGCGCATGCTTTCTCAAGATACCGCCAGTAAACGTCGAAGCTTATCTTTCCCTCCTTATGCAGCCGGGCCCTGTATACAAGCCGGGCGAGTTCAGGGGAGTAGACCTCCGATCCGATCCCTGCAAGCGCTTCCAGCAAGGCGTTCAGGGGCTTCAGGCTCTTCCCTCCGGTAGAATGGATCCTTCTGAAGGCTCTCAGGTTTTCCCGGTAAAGCGCGCTGTCTTCCGCCCCGTAAAGCGCCACGTCCCCCTGCCTCATGATGCTGAAGAACTCCCCTGCCGAGATCTTGCTCTCTCTCATGAGATATTCGGCGGACTTTTTCCTTATGGCTTCGTCGGGAAGGCTCCCAAGGAGCGAAGTGTCGATATAGCCCGTCCCCCCCTCGACGGCCACCAGGTCGATGTCGAAATCGGTGAAAAGCCTTTCCAGGATGTTAACTATGGAATACTGGGCAGAAAGAGAGGAATGGCAGTCCTGGATATTGATGATCACGCCCCCTCCGCCGGACATGTCCTCTGTATCGACCTGGGCGAGAGAAACGGGGACCGATACCCGGGGAGCCCCGGCTGCCTGAAGCATGGCGTCGCCGGCGGCCCAGGCGACCTGCTGGTGCAGGAACACCGCCGCCACAAGCAGCGCTATCGTCCTTATGATCCCTTTTCTCCTATACACTTTCACTCCTTACTCCTGCCTCCATGCTGACATTACGCCCTGATAAGCGCCTGCCTGAGGCACCTGTCGTAATAACGCCGCACCTCTTCCTCCAGGTCAACGGCTCTCGCCCTCGGGAGGTAGGTATAAAGTCCGCCTTTCTCGCCGATCCTTGTAAGCCCATCCACGTGTTCCGGGTAATCGAGATCCCCCTCTTCACGCGTAAGCAGGAGGTTGACGAACACCTCGTACTGGTTAAGGCTGCTGGTCGAACCTTTAGAGAGTTCCACCTGAAGTATATCCTCCGAAGCCGCCCAGTCATCATACTCAAGCTCGCCGTTAAGGCACCTGAAACCGGTGTTACTCACGTCCACCTGTTTCTTGTGACGGTCCGAGAGGATCCCGTACAGATCTATCGTCTTGTAGGGGCCCTTTTTCCTGTCGAGGATGACCACGTCGCTTTCGTCCACTACTCCGTCAAGCATCCAGAGGTCCATTATCTTTCTCCTGAACTCCTCTTTCTTCTCCTTGTCCATGCCCGCTTCCGGCGCCACGATGAAGAACTTGTCCATGTTCGGGTCCAGCAGCTTGTTGACCTCCTGCCGGTCGCGGCGCCTCTGTATCTCGAGTCCCGGGGGGACCACGACGGGCCCTTTGCCGCTTTCCACCGCTTCGCCGTCGGCGAAATGGACCAGGACGTGCCCGGCCATATTGGTGGAAAGACTTCCTATAAAATCCAGGCGGTTCGTGTCCATCACGTGGGAGGAGCAGAACCTCTCGTACTTGTTATGTATCCTTATCTGCCTCACGCTTTTCTCGCTCAGCTCATACGACCTTGAGTCGGGAAGCGCCCTTATAAGCACGCCCATTATATTTCGCAGGCTGTCCATCTCTTCTATCGACCTTACGTGCTCAGCGGTCATCTCGGGTATGTCGGGGTAAGTGAGTTTCACGATGTCCCTCCTGGCCTTCTCGGAAAAATCGGCCAGTATCTCCTCCAGTTCCATCAGCGCCGCTTGGGAGTCGACCGGGCCTTCGAATATATCCTCGTCGACAAGAGCGCTGACGCACCTGCCTCCCTCGGTCTTCTTCGATAGCTCTTCAAGCAGGTCCTTCTTTCCCCTTGCCTTCAGCGTTATGACCGCGGTTATGCCCTTTATGTCGCGAAGACGCCCCATCTGTTTCTCGTCGAGGCGCTCGGCTATTCTTTCGGGCAGCCCCACAACCACTTCGAACCTCCTGCCCGGCACGATCTCTTCCTCCTCTTCCAGGCGGAACTGCCTGAGGATCCTGGCCTGGTAGCGCTTATCGCCGTTCTCAAGCCAGGCCTGGTCCTGGTAAGGCGTTACCGGCATGTTCCGGCCCTCGGCGATCACGCCGGCAAGCTCGGTGTCTATGTAGGCCTCGGGAGTGGTCTCCTCGCTCACGGCTTTATCTTTATCCGCGGCCCTCTCTACCCGGGCGGGCAGGATCTTTTCCGCCACCAGAAGTTCCTTGAGAGCCCTGAGGGGCCTGGCCTCGCCTATCCTTTCGGTGAGGTTGAACCGCTTCCACATGAAACCGGTGAAAGCCTCGAATGTCTGCTCGAACGTCTCGAACCTCTTGCTCCTGCTCCTATTCATCCTTTGCTGGTTATTTCCCATCTCGAAAACGTCCGCGACGATCAGAGTTACCGCTAGTACCCCTAAGACCTCCGCCCTCGCCCTGGTCATACTGCCTTCTTTTATCATTTCCTCCAGCCTCTGCATCAGGGCGTTGTAATCGTGGTGGTACTTTACAAGCAGCTCAAGATCGGCGGGGAACTCGATCTTACGCGATCTGAGGAGCTCGATCGTCCTTTCCCCGTGGCTGAATAGGTTCCTGGCTACGAGCTCTTCCTCGGTGGTAAGATCTACCGCGCGCTCGCTCTCCGGCCCTACCCTTACGAAGCTCGCCGGAGGCATGTGGCCGTACTTATTGTAACGCTCCCTGAACTGCAGGTTGCCCCCGGCGTCTATGCTCCTTATCGTCAGGACCTCGCCTTCCTTTATCGTCTCCTTGTCCCGGCCGGGATCTCTCGCCTCCTGGTCCTCTTTATCCTCTTCCGGGACATAGGGGCAGTCTTTTAAGGCTTTGACCTTGTCGCCCACCTTTATCAACCCGCCCTGGGCGTCCCTGTTGCCGCAGCCCAGCACAACGTATTTTATGTATATCCTGTAAACCGGATAATAATCGCCCGTGACCCGCGAGGACCTCAGCGCGCTGATCACCTCGTTCCGCGGTATCTTCCCGTACAAGAGGGCCCTGGAACCGGCCCATTTCCTCAAACCGATCTGCGTCATCTCGACCCTGTCGTCCGGATGATCGTGTATGCTTTCGTTTATCCTTTTAAGAACGTCCTCGAGATGGCTCGCGTATTTCTCTTTCGCCCCCAGATCGTGGATAAGGGCGGCCGTTTTGAGAAGGGCCTGGTCGCCCGGGGTTATCGGGACCCCCCCGCGGACAAGGCGCCTTATCATGTACTCGCTGTACTTCTGAACCCTTTTCATGTGCGTAATTATATCCGCGGGCATGCCCCTGTGAAGCTGCTGTATTATCGACTGGGCGTGCTCCATTATGTTGTTCCTCTTGAAATCGACCGGCGCGCGGACGCCTTTCTGCGGGATAAATCCGGCCCGGGCCCTTATCTGGTCCGTTATTTCCCTGAATATCCTCACGTTCTCCTGTTTCTGCAGCGACCTGGGCTTCAGGAGGTTGCCCAGCTCCTCGTAATCGGGACCTATCGTCGTGGAAAGCGTGCCGTCCGGGAAAACGAAAAGATAGGCCTTGTCATGACCGTGAGGGCTGTAGCGGACCACCATATCTGGGAAATCCTTCTGTATTTCCGACGCCAGCCGCTCGAATTCATGGTAGCTCATGAAATATTTATCGCTGCGGATATCGGTCTGCCTTTGGGACCTGCCGATGCGCTTGTAGTAATTCAGCTTCCACTGGAACCTTTTAAGCCCCCTTGTGCGCTGGCGCAACAGGCTGCCTATCGCCCTTATGTATTCCTTGTTCTGCTCGGTCACGACCGTCAGGATCTGGGACACCCTTTCCGGATATTTCCTGCTCAGGATATCAAGGACCCTCATGACCGCCTGAAAGTGGCCTTCCCTCCTGTTCAGGCTGTTGGTCCTGTCGTCGTAACCGTCCAGGGACAGGGAGATCATATCCACATAAGGCATGATCTGGTCGGCTCTCTCCTCGTCCATAAGAAGGCCGTTTGTGAAAAGCCAGGTGGTCACGCCTGTACTTTTCGCGTGCCTGAGAAGCTCCACAAGATGGTCCACGACAAGCGGCTCTCCGCCGGTGAATATGAGCCTCCTCATGCCGTTGTCGTACATGACGTCGATCATCCTTTTCTGCATGGTTATAACGGCCCCGTCATATTCCTCAGTCCCGGGTACCAGCTCTACGTATTCCTGGTCGGCGAACCTTATCTCAAGCCCCGTCGCCGTGAACTCCTTGTAAACCCCCTTATCCTCGTGTTTGAAGCCAATGTATTCTATCTCCCCGTGTTCCCCGCCGAAATACAAAGCCAGGTTTTCCCGCATTTCCGCCAGGTCCCAGGCCCACTCGGGCTTCGTCTTGATCTTCACGTTCTTATCCGCTACGCCCGTGCCGGGATCCCCGGTGCCTATGACGCCCTGTTTGAAGTCGATGTAAGCGATACTGTCATCGGGCGGCGCGAACATCCTGTAATGCGGCATGTACGAGCCCCAGCAGACCGGGCAGTTCAGGTTGCACCTGTAAGTCACCATCAGGTCCATACTGGACGGGAAAAGGCCTATGCCCTCCGTTTCGTAAAAGTGCCTTTCTATGGAGCTTGTAAGCGCGTCAGCTCTTTCGTTGTAAAGCTCGAGCGTCGTCCCGGAAAGGATCCGGTGCGCCCGCTCCATGTCGAAAGAGTCATATTCGGCCTGGTCTCTGCATATCCATATACCGCTCATCTGCACGGGGCCGACCCTTCTTTTCCACGTACTAAACGAGGCGGCTTTTTTCCTGGGATAAAAATAGACGTTTATCCTCCCGTGCTCACCCTTTGATATGAATTTCTCGGTATCGTATCCCAGACTTTTCATTATCGTTTCCAGGTCCGAGCACCTTTTCGCGAGCACCCCCGGCTCCTTGACGCTGCCTTTGACCAGGTAGACCAGCCTGGCGTGTTCCCTGTCGGGATAATCCTTCACGAGGTAAACAACTCCCTCGTTGTTCCTGTCGCGGCATACGGTCTGGGTATCATAGCCCTCCACCGGGGCGTCATCGCCGCGCTGGAACATGTTCACGTGCAGGTGGCCGGGCATGCTCGTCCCCTGCTCGCTCGGCCACGCGGCCTGCCATTTTCCTTTGAGGTTCTTCAGCATCGAGAAGACGTCAAAATAGTATCCGGGGCTCACCGCCCCCTGGGGAACGTGCTTTGAGTTTATCGCTATGACGTGAGAACCGAAGTAAGGAGCCGGTTCGACCGAAAAAGCCCAATCGTCGGTCTTCGACCTGGGTGCCTCTATTATCGACCTGTCGCCGAGCACTATTTCCCCGGGTATCCCGCAGAAAGTGCACCCGCTTTTCTGGGCCGTCCTGAGATAAGCTTTAATAGCCTCAACATCCGGGTCCCGGGAGCGGTCGATCATTTTCAGGAGCCTTGACCCCTCTTCCACGGGAGTCTCGGAAAGCCCCTCGACGAACTCCTTTTTCAGGAAGCCCGATTCGGCATTCTTTCTTATCTGGCTCTCGAGCATCTCCTGTATGTTGGAATAATCCGAAAAGATCACCGGATCCTCGGCCATGAAGCTGACGATCAGTTTCTTGCCCACCCATAATAGATTACCCAGCACGGGCAGAATAGCGACCATTCCCCAGAAATGCGTGGTGAACGTCTCGTGCCGGCGTATTATCTCCTGGTATCTTTCCTTCAGTTCCCTGAAAGCGGGATGGAAATATATTATGTTGTTGGAAAGGCGCTCGGCTATGTTCTTGTGCCAGGCCTCCTCCCTCGCGGTGGCGTCCTCTGCGAGGATATCGTCGACGTTCCGCCCCCTGAAATAATGGTCCTTCATGGCCTTGTAGATGGTCTTGGAGAGGACCAGGTAGTTCGCGCTTCCCAGGAAGAGCAGCAGCGCCGCGGCGCCTTCCAGCAGCGAAACGTACAGCCCCGTATACCCCGACAGGTATCCGGCCGCGGCCCATATCGACAGCGCCGCCGTCAGGACGGAGAATGTTATGCCCCAGCGCATAGAGGACCTCGCGTTGAGCGGGTGTCCCATTTCCTTTTTCTTGGTCATTTCGGCTTCCGCGGCGGGGTTGACCTTGCCGTATTCGCCCAGCCTGCCCGTGAAATCCCCTTTTTCGTCTTTTTCCATGAGGCTGACGCCCGCCGGCACTACCGCCACCACCGGCCAGAATGGCATCTTCCTGGGCATCCCGCAGAGACGCTCGGAAGGTATGGACTTTGAGAGGAACATCGTCACGGCCGGGACCCTCATCCTGTTGCGCGCGACAGTCGTGAACGTGTTCGCCTGGCCTTTCACCACCGCCGCCAGAAGATCCGGGCTCTTCAAGGCTTCCTGTATTTCTTCGCTGAGCTCGTGCAGGAAGATGCCTTCGCCCGAGAACCCGCAGCTTATTATCCTGAACTTCTTCATGGATTCGTATTTCCTGAAGGAGGCCCTTGACGGGGAACTGACGACCTCTTTCACGTCCGCTACGGAGGCGTCGCCGTAAGAGAAACCATGTTTTGCCGCCACCGTCACCCTGTGGCCCATGAGTATCAGGAACTCCCACAGGACGGCGTCCACCTCAATTTCGCCTATGTTGTCGGTAAAATAAATGAATTCGCCCTTCTTCTCTCCGAACACCATATCCTCGAAAGCGGCCAGGCCGTCGATCCCCCATTGTTCTCTCACCGCCTCGTCCAGCTTGGCGTCCAGCCAATCCGCCTGCGCCATCCTGGTCCCGCCGCCGGATGCCAGAAGCGAGGACATGTCGTAAACGGCGGGATCTATCGAAAGATCTATGAAATTGCACCTGGCCGCCGCCATGACCGTTTTCCTGAAGAAAGCGCGCGCCTTCTCCTCGTCGGCAAGGTCCAACGCGCGCATCCGTCCGGCAAGCAGCTCCGCGTAAGAGGCGGCCGCTTCGGACACTACTTTCATCTCCCCCATTTCCTCTTCGGCGACCTTCAGCAGCTCCTCCTCGCCCCCGCAGTATTCCCTTAATTTGCCTATCAGATACCTTTTTATCTGCTGGGTCGTAAGTTTTTCCGCGAAGCTGTTGATGAACCTTTTCGTTTCCGAAGTCGCGCGGGCAAGGAGCATCTCTTCCTTTATGAACCTGGAGAAGAACTTCCTGCAGCTCCTTATCTGGGCCTTCTTTATGCCGTAAACGTCGCCCCTGGAAAGCTCGCCGGTGCGGTACGTCCCGGGGACATACTCCCTGCCTTCCGGGTCCATGGTAGCCGCTTCCAGCGACCGCTTTCTGTCCCCTTCGTTGTACCCTATCCTCTTATCCCCCGAGGCTACCACCTCGTCACGGATATTGGACCCCATGACAAGCGATCCGTTAGCTATATATGACCCTCTCACGCTTGAATTCTCCACCCTTGCCTCCGGTTCCACGCGGGAATCCTCGAAGGTCGAGTTGTAGAAACGTACCCTGCGGTCATATTCCGGCTGCCTGTAGCGGTAAACGTCAAGGCCGGGCTTGCCTATAAAGACCGTATCCCGGGCCTTCACGCTTTTCAGGCTCACCCCTTTCTCAACGACCGTCTTACCCAGCAGGATCACCCCGTCCGAGCGGCCGTCCAGAAGCGTCCCGTTATGTACCCTGACCGTATCGTCCAGCACGATGTCCCCGTAAAGGAATATCTGGTCGGTCACCTTCCTGCTGTCCTGGTAGCTGCCGAATATTTTCCTCAGGACGGAAAGGTTGTGTTTTTTATGGCGCTTTTTTCCCTTGCCCTGTTTGTTGACCAGGAAGACCCTCGTGTTCTCGTTGACGACTATGCCCAGCTCAGTGAAATCAACGTCATCTACCTGGACCACTTCAAGGGTCGCGCCGGGCAGCGACGGTATCTGGGTCATGAACTTTCTCGCGGTCCTGCCGGACGGCCTTTCGTAATGCTGGTTTCTTGCCACCAGGCCCTCAAGTTTCACGCCCCTGTCCACGACGCAGTTGCCCCTGAGCGAAACATCCCTTTTCCTGCCGTCCAGGGTGGCCCCCTTGCCTATTTTCACGGTACTGTCGAGGTGTATAGCGCCTTTGAGCTTGGTATTCCCGAAGGCGCTTGTCCGGGCCTTGTTGTCGCCGAAAATGCTCTTTATTATCCTGTCCCAGTCGAAGTCGGGCCCCAGGTCGCGGCAGGATATGGATATCGTCACGTCCTCGTCCACCTCGACCCCCAGCGCCGTTATCTTCTTTATAAGCATCTCCTGCAGGGCGTCCCTGTACCGCAGGGTCCTGCCCAGTGTCTTGTTCGCGTTAGGGGCCCTTCCACCTACGGATACCAGGCGGGTCAGCGGAGAGGCTTTAGGGTCCTTCGCCTTGAGATCCGCGTATTCACCCGAGGCGATGTTGACGAAATCGGTGGCCCAGTACTCGTAAGGCCTTCTTTTTTCCAGGCCCACCTCTCCCAGGTCGTGCCTGTAGCTTTTCTCCAGGATCCCGCATCTTTCCATGACCCATTTGGTGTCGTAAATAAAGATATTGGCGTTCGTGAAGAATTCCGGGGAGCTGAACGAGGCCAGCAGCCTCTGTTCGCTCTTTTCCTCCTCTGTCATGTCCTGCCATTCTTTTATCGCTACCGGGACGTAGCCGAGGTCCTCGTGCTTTTCCACGAATATCCGCGCGCGGCCCTCTGCCCGGCCGTCCCTGGGGATCTTAGCCGCGATGGTCAGTTTCGGGAGCTCCGGCTTTCCGGGAAGAACTCGGTCGACCGTCTTAAGGTAGGATATAAAAGGATAATTGGGGTAATCATCAAGCGCCCAGCCCGGGGAATCGGCGTGCACGATCACGGAATAACGGGCCTGCCCTATCTTGCCTAGATGTTCGAGCCGGTTAAGGGCCTCAACGTAAGCGGAACCGTGTCCTTCTCCGGAGTCGACGACGATCACGCAGTTATCCCCGAAATACTTGCTCTTCCTGCCCTCGTCCAGGTATGTCTCGTCCCCCGCTATCACGCTGAACATGGCGTACGCCACTTTATCGGTTATGAACTGTATGCTCTGGGAGTCCCTGCCCAGACGGCGCCTTATCACGCGTTCGATGGTCTTTATGGCCATCGCGAGGTCCCGTATGCCGTCCAACCGGAAGGTCCACTGTGTCTCTTCGTTTATAACTCGCGCGATATCCTCGACTATCAGGCTCCTTTGCTCTGGCGTGACGGCTCCGGAACGCTCGAGGAAATCGAACACCTCCGAGACCCTGTCGAACATCGTGTCCTTGGTATTTTCGGTTATGGCCACCTCCGGGGCGAGTATGTTATACAGGGTCACCGCGTCGATCACGATCACGTCTTCCAGCCGCCCGAAAGCGGCCGTCATCCTGGACTGTTTAATGTTGGTATTGTAGTTATCGGGTTTGAAAAGCTGTTTCACCACGAGGCCGTCCGGTGAGAACCTGGTCCCCTTCCCGCCGCCGATGATTATCTTTCTGACCCCGAAACGCTCCGTAAGATAGGAAGCCATCTCAGTTCTGTCGGCGAACCTGGTCCTTCCTTCCCTTTCCATTATCTCGCATACCGTCTGTATGAAATTGTCCGCGTTGTTTCCGGCTTCCTCCAGGGCCTCTGGGCTTTTTCCAAGCCTCTGGTAGGCTACCAGGTCCCTGCCGAGGACCTCCTCCTCCATAACGTTCCTGACAAGGCTCCGTAGCGCGTATTTTTGCCTTAGAGAACTGAATTTTTTGTACATTCTCGGGCCGAACAGATACCTTACAACGGCAGGCTCTCCGGTTTCGCCCGGGAGTAAGTCACTTTCCTCCGGAGCCCGGCTCCTTCCGGCGATCTCACTTTCCATCAGTTCGAGCAGCGCCGCCGCCAGGTTGATCGGCTCTCCCATCACAGCGTCCTCTAACATGTCCTCGCAGATATATATCGTCTTGCCGGAGGTGAAAGCGAACATCATGCTGAGGCCGTCGCCGTACATGTACCTCTTAGGGAAAGGCTTGACCGCGTATCCCTTTAACCTGCCCATTTCGTTCTTCAGCCCCCCCATCCTGAGCTTATCCTGTCGGCTTGAGCCCTTCCCGGCGTTCCGGGGGATCATCGAATACGCTTTGGCAAGCTTATGTCCAAGGCGGGACTTTTCCTCATCGGATAAAGAACTTTCCCATAGCTCGTCGGCTTTCGAGGCCGCGGCCCTCGCAAGTCGGTTCCAAACTTTGGGGGACATCTCCCCGTGTAACAGGCTGGAGGTGACCGAGAACGGGCTGGTCGCCTCCTCTATCTGTTCTTTCGCCGCATCAAGCCTTCGCTGGTATTCGCCCCTGTCCGCCTGGCAGTCGAAATCCCTGTTCACCAGGTGCCTGAACTCGTCCTGGTCAAGTATCATCTTTCTTGCCGGGACGTCCGGCGATTCGAACAGCGACGCCAATAGTTCCTCGCCGATATATATGCAGCTGTCCCTGTATCCAGCGTGGCTGATATTGGCGTGCTCGAGGCTGCCGTGCCATCCGAGAGCCGCGGCGCCACTCACCACACGGAAGCTGACAAGGCCCCTGCCGTCGGGGAGGCCGTGCGTCTTGATCCAGTCGAGCATGTTCTTCATCTGCTGCCTGGTGAATATCTTCTCCAGGTCGACGTCCGCGCCCAGATATGGCGGCCGTTCGCCTTTTTGCAGGGCCTTCCGCCTTTCCTGCTGGTAACCCGGCGTCCACCGCACTTCACCGGCGGAAAGCTTCCCTTTTACGCATGATATTTCGTAAACCTTCCCGGGTTGGCTTAATAGCTCCTGTATCACAGGGTTGGTCTTGCCGGCTTCAGGCCCTTTAAGGCTCCTCCCTGTCCCGCCGCGGACTTTTTCTCTGAGTCTGTGCGCGAGGGCGCCGGTCCTTGAGGCGGTCTTTTTCGTAATACTGACAAACCACTTTTTCAGGCCCATCTTGCGGACGGCTGAAATGTTCCTTCTGAATTCGCCGTACTTCTCGAAAGCTTCTCCGAAGAACTCCGTGACCGCCGGCCATACTATCCTGGCCATGTCGCCGCAAACGATCTTTACAATGCGACTGTGTCTCGACAGGCGCGTACCTTTTCTTTTGATGATGACCCCTGTGTCCTCCTTGCCGGTGACCCGCTTAAACTTAGCGGAATCCCATGTCCCCGTGGAAATGAGCTCCGCCTGGTCGAATATACGCAGGTCAGGGTCATTGACCTGATAGGTCTGGAACGTCGAAGAAGATATAAAATCCTTTATGGCCGATATAAGCCTTCTCACGGTCTCCTCTTCCTGGGGAGAAGCCAGTTCCGGGTCCATGATCCTGCCTATGGTCACGTGCACTATATCCTTTTTACGCACCTCGAGGGCCTCATATATGCCGGTCCTTAAATAATCCAGCGACGGGCTGTTTATCGTCCCGTAAAGCACTATCTCTCCGCCCTTGGTCAGCACGAGGTCCTTCAGGTCGAACTTCACGTCCACGCCGGCCATGCCTTTCTCGATCGCTTCCTGTATGGCCCCGTGGACCGTGGCCGTCTTCGCCTGCCTTTCCTTCCTGAATATCTCGTCTTCGCTCGGTTCGCTTGTATTAGGCTCGATCTGCGCGATGGTGAAGTGCAGCTGTAACGGCGGTGTCAGGTGCAGCCTGCGATGGTCTGGTATGACCCTCCTGAGCCGGTCCTGCAGGCCTTTTATCGAGCCGATAAGATCGTAAGGGCTGTTGCGGTCCTTGAACTTGCCGTAGCCGAGCATACCGATAAGCGCTATACCGTCGCCGTCCCGCCAGAGATACCTTTTTGCCTTCTCCGAGAAGGCCATCTGATCCTTCCTTTTAAGGTCTATCTTCAGGTTCCCGGGCTTGGCCATCGGCGGTTTCCTGCCCAGGTGCCTTTTCTGGAGGAAGGTCAGGAACATGTTGCTAGTGAAGGCCCAGCACAGCGGCGGCACGGACAGCAGGTATGTCCACTGGCTGTGGTGAAGATCATGCAGCTCAACTATTCTCCGGGCCGTTGAAGGAAGCTGCCTGAAAGCCTCGTAATTCAATATCTTCAGGGTGCTCTTCCCCATTATTGCGGGGCGTTTACGGGCCAGGACCCTGTCCCTTATCTGTTTGTTCAGGCGTTTCGCTGCAAGGGACCTGTAATCCCTGCTGCCGCACATCCTGCCGCCGTAGATGACCCGGGCTATGTCGGATTCGACATTGGTCAGACCCTCCTGATCCAGCCTCCTGGCCAGGCCCGCCTTAAAGGCCTCGAACCCCCCCGCGCCGTCGGCGCCCTCCGTTCCCCGGCCCGCCTTGCCGGATATCCTTGCCTCACGCGCGATCCTTTTCACCGCCTCGCGCGCGTCCCTGTTGCTGGAGCCGGACATGCTTAGCCCCATGGCCCTGTTGATCCTGGCCGCCGACCTGGCGTACTGCCCCACAAAGTTATTCTCTCTCCCTTTGCCGGCTATTTCCCGCAGGTCCTCCTCGCTGAAAACCCTTTTTCCATAAAAGAAATCGTTTGCCATGGCCTTATAAAGCTCGTCGGAACGCGCCCTGCCGGGATAATATACCTGTAACGTCTTCAGTATCTTTTCCAGGAATCCTTCGGAGTTCGATAATCCTTTTTTCCTGACGAACTTCCTGAAAGAGGCGTCCAGGTCGCCGTATTCATGCCGCAGGATAGCGCCGACAAGCTCGAGATATTCCCCGCCGGCTCCCGCCTCTTTGGCGGCGGCAATGTTCCCTTTGAATATCTCCCGGGCGGTCGCCATCTCCCTTCCGTACAGGTAGGATCCCCCGACAAGAGAAGCCAGGCCCTTTATGAAGGCGTCCATGCGGCTGCCGCCGGCCGGGTCCTGCTCCTCGCATTTTTTAGAGAACCTGCGAACGCACCTGTATATCTGCCTGTTGTCGTACAGGCCCACCATCATGGCGTTGACCATGAGCTCGTACCGCTTGGCGGCCTCCACCAGCTCGTATGTGCTCGCGTAGATGCGGGCGGTGGAATGCAGCCAGAGAGCCGTCCCCAGATAACCGGCTCCGATAAACACGAATATGACCTCAACCAGCGGGTTGATCCCGGAAATGCCCAGGATGAAAGAGACGACCACCATGCCCAGGCCGAACCGTAAGAACACCCTGGCCCACCTGTGATAGGATCCTATCGTGATGTTCTCGGTATAATCCCTGTATTTTTCCAATATCTCCATGCATTTATCCGGAGATATATCCACACCCGAGGCGAGAAACCTCCTGAACATCAGGTTTTCCTTTTTCTGGACGTGGTCTATTCCCCAATCCCGCGGATACTTGTCCCTGAGAACGCCGAGAAGAGAACTCAAAGCTTCCCTCATCTCGGGCTGGTCCTGCCCCGTTTCCTTTATATAATGTATTATGAACTCTACGGCCTCGGGCAGGGTATCCGGCAGCTCGCTCCTCGTTTCCTTGACCTTCCTGTCGACCCTGTTGTTGAAGGCCCCCACTACGGTGATCAGGGCCAGCGACTTCCTGACGACCCTGTCGCTGAAGGCCGGCGAGAACTTGCCGCGGACCCTCGTCCCCCTGGTCCTCTGCTGCTCGCGGTATTCCCTGTATCTGCCGAAATACTTGAGCAGGGCGCTTACGTCCCTGGGCAGTTCGACCCCGGGCATTTTCTCTTCCAGGATCTCGTGGGCGCAGAAGTTGGCGTCGAAGATCGACATCGCGACAATTCTCATCTCGTCTGTGGGTTCGAAATCATCCCCCATGATCTTCGGCACGACCCTGGTGAAGAAGAACTGGAACCTTTCATCTTTCATGCGGGCCCTGCACCCGTTGACCGAAAGGGACAGCTCGACGGCGTCCTTCAGGTGCCATACCCCGCTCTTTCCTTTCACCGGCCGGCTGTAATGCACGCGCAGGCGTTCGCTCATCATAGCGAAGATACCCTCCGTGCGGCTCATCCTCGGCAGGTTCCCTATATGATGCACAAGAGAGGCGGCTTCCAGGGTGCCCTTTATCTCCCCGCCGTACTCGCCGTCCAGAAGGCCCATCCTTTTCGACACTAAATGCTGGAGTTCTATCTCCCGGGCCGCGTGCTCGATCGCGCCAGGATCAGATCCCCAGCTTTCGTAAACGCGCCTCAACCTGGAGATAAGGCTGTTAAGGGCGGACTTGTAAGGGACACCCGCGGGCGTAGTCTCTTTTTCCCGCAGGTGGAAGAACGCGGTCTGCTCCCTTATCCTCTTTTTTATCGACTCGAAGACCGCCTTCTGGCTCTCAAGATCATCCTCCAGCTTTCCATCTTCCAGGAGGTTCGCGACGAAGCGAACATCGTCGGTTTCCAGCGTCATCGTCCCGTCCGCGAGGACCTCTATCAGGGTATCTTCTCCGCCGAAAGGCACAAAACTGATGTTCTCACAGGGATATGAAGCGAAAGTTATCCTGATAAGATGTTCATATTGATCCTTTTTCAGGACCTTTTTCCCGATGACCTTCCGCAGCAGCGTCCACTGGAACCATTCCTCTCCAAGAAGATCCTCTTTTTCCAGTATCCTGGCCAGCATAGGGACACGCTCCTGGTTCCCGGCGCTTATGTTAGAGTAAAGCTCCAGCGGCTTTGAACCGTACCTCTCCTTGTAAAAACCGAGCGCTCGCTTCAACAGCCCAATTTCCTCGATGCTGGCCATGTCTGACCTTAAGGCGACGACGTCCGCCTGCTCGATGAGCCTGTCCTGCGGCGCGCCCCATAAGCCTTCGACGGAGCCGATCATACCGGCGAAGCTTCCCAGGTCAAGCACGATCCTCATGCCAAGCTCGTCCCTGGCATAGATCGCGAGTGTCCTGTAAACCTCCCATATATCCGCGTCGGAGATGGATCCCGGCTGCAGGTCCCTGTCCAGTCCAGCCATGTGGAGCCTGAGAACGCCGTTATCGCTCATGTTCCTGAGGATCCTTTTCTGGGCCTCGATGAACTGTTCATCAAGCCGGCCGCGACCTGCCCTCATCCCGACACCAGGATAATAACGCGCGACGGGCGGCAGGATACCCACGCCCTCCGACTCCTGGAAGCTTCTTATCATCTCCTGGAGTATAGCAGCGTGGTTGGGATCGTTTTCCGGAAGGGCCTGCTGTTGGAGTATATCCTTCACCTTATCCATATCGAAATGCCGGTATCTATCCTCGTCGTAACGCACCCAGAGCCCCGCCATAGCCAGCGGCCCCACCAGCTCAAGCCCCTGGCTGTCCTGGTCGAAACCCTCGTCCGGCTCCGCCGTATAACCGTGTTTCCGGGGTATGAAAAACACGGTCACTTCCTGGTTTTTGCCCCTTACCATGACCTTGTCCACTGAGTACCTGTTCGAGAGGTCTGAAATATCGCCTTCGCCCCGGCTTCTTATCGCCCCCTCTATCTCGCTGCATCTGGCGCTCAGGGTTTCTATGCGTTCCGCCCTGTTGATCTTGCCTTTCAGGGCGAACACGGTCACAGGGCTTTTCGCGTCGGGGAACGCGCGTATCCTCATGATCTGGTAGGAGCCTTCGGGGCCGGTCCAAAGCGTCTCCGTGTTCTTTCCGTCTGCCGCGTGTTTCTCCAGCGCGAACATCTTATCCGTCCTTATCAGGTGAAAATGCAGCGGCTTGTTGGCGTCCGCGGATTTGTGATTGGTCCAGAGAAGCCTCTCCCCCTGCAGCTTGCCGAGTATCCTGAAAGCCTGCGTGTAATAGAATTTGTTCATGGCGTCCCTGGCCGCGGTGTGGCGGCAGGATATTTCCACCTGGCTGGGGAAGACGCCGCTGGGGTCGGCGATGAGATCCCACCCCAATATCGTTTTCCTTGGCCTTTTGTCGTCCATAAGGGCGTCATGGCCCCGCCGGCGTTTCATCCTCCGGCTTTTCGTGGCGGCCGAACCGGCGGCAAGTATCTTTTCTATGCCGGTTTCTATTGTTTCGACTCTCCCGCCCTTACGGACCTTTGAGATCACGGGGTGCCGATCAGGCTCGTCCTGTCCTTCGCTCAATTTTCTCAGGGTGTTTACGACATCAGGAACGTCGTCGAAGGTCTTTTCTTCATGCAGGGACATCCTCTTCGCCCATTTGACAGCCTCGAATACCCCCGGGAGATAAAGAAAAGCGGCAGGCAGGTGCTTTCCGCACTTTTCGTGGAATACGACAAGATCCTTGTGAAAATCCCCCAGCCCCTCGAAGGCGACGTTGAAGAATATCCTGACGCCGCCTGCCCTGCCTCTTTCCCGGCGCGTGTGGGCTATCGGCGCGTTCAAAGCTTCCTGGGGCCTCATCCATCTCTTCCTGCAGTTCAGGTATATGTCAGCGCCGAGCAATATGTAACGAAAAGAGGCAAGCAGCAGATATCCGCCGAGTATGCCGACAACCGTCGAAAGGCCTACGCTCAGGAGCGCGTGCTCGAAGAACAGCGCGCTTCCCATCCCCAGGACGATGGCGGCGAGAGCTCCCATGAAAAGTATACCCCCGAAATAAAAAAGCTCTTTCGCGGTCAGCATGTTGTGAAAGCCCTCTATCGCGGCGGGCCTGGAAGCCTCCGCGGCTATCAGCTCGATCTTGCGGTAGGCGTCCGATCCGGTATCCTCAAGAGCCGCCGCCGCGGGTGAGGTGATGTAAGAGGCCGGGGGCTCGTTCCACTCTTCCATGAATACCTTTTTCTGGAACCGGTAAGCCTGTATGGGGCTCTCGAGGTCCTCCGGGCTCTTGCCTTTTATAAGAACCTGTTTGATGTAATCGGCTCCCATGTCGATAGAGTCGGCCACGCAGAAACATACGAACACCTGCTTCATCATCTTTTTGCCGGTGGCGTCCAGGAAAGACGCCTTTTCTATCTTTTCCAGCGTCTTTTTCTTATCCCTGAAGTCCCCGCCGAGGAACTTGCCGTCCCTGGTTATCCCGCCGTGCAGGAACAGCCCTATTGGAGAACCCTCTTCGACCCGTATGCCTTTGGAGGCGAGCTTCTTTACGGGGTCCTCCGGGGGCCTCTCCGCCATGGCGGGAGTGCCGTAGGAGCCGTCGACCGCCTGGGCGATTATCAGCTTGTGCGCAATGTCAGCGTAGAGCTCGGCGTCGGGCGTCGCGATCCTTCCCTCCCACCAGATGATGTCGAAGATCCTTAGTATCCTCTCGACGTGCTTCCTGTTGAGACGGTTGGATATAAGATCAAGAAGTTCGCCGTCCCTGACGGCCATTATGTCGACCGGCTCCCGTTTTTTCCCGCTCGCGGCCGGAACTATCCTCTTGAGGGCGCTTAAAAATGAAGCCAATATGCCCGGGGATCTTCCGGGGGCGCGTTCCAGGACCTCAAGCTTCTCGGGTGTGACCTTGTACCTGCTGCCTTGAACGGTGATCCGGCAATCGCCGCTATCGGTCATTTCGGCCCTTAAAGATCTGAGGCGCTTTTCCAGCTCCTCCGGCTTGACCGGCTCCCTTGCCATTGCCTCGCGCCTTTTCCGCGGGATGCCGTCGTAGTATCTTTTGTAGGAATCGCTCCACGACCTTTTTTCCCGCTCGATATCCCTTCCTTCCAGCAGGCTCTGTCCTATCGCGTAAGCTATGACCTCCTCGAACTTGTCCAGGTCGCCGTCGTCGAAATACGCCTCCAGCGCCAGGTCGTAAGCGCCCGACTTCACCAGTTCCCGGTACGGGCCCGTCTTCCTTGTGAGTATAGCTACGTAAGGGCGCTCCTCTTCCCCGCTCGTCCTGGGCATAAGGACCATGTATGACAGCCCTTTCTGTTCCATGAGAGCGGTCAGACCCCTTGTGTGGTGCCCGCCGGAAATGAGGGCGGCGGCGCGCTTGCCTTCCCTGCGCATCGCGGATACGGTGTTGGAAAGCATGGCCCGGTCGCGTTCCTCTGCCAGGTCATAGAACTTAAGGGCTTCTTCTACTTGAGGCGATATAGCGGCCAGCTCTTCGTGTGAAGAGAGCGCGGCCATATCCCTCCTGAGGCGCTCTACATCCTCCCGGGCCAGTTTTATCTCGAAAAGGCCCCGCGCAAGCTCCGCGGTCCTTACCAGTGTGAAAAGCTCCCTCTCTTCTTGCGCGGTAAGAAGCTTCTCGAATAACAGCGATTCGGCCGAATCTATCTCGTTCTTAAGCCCCGCCACGTTAAGCCTGACGTACCCGCGCGTGTATTCCACGAACTTGCGGAGGTCCGGGTACGAGGCCGCGTCAACGCCGTTCTCCTCGGCGGCCTTCATCAGCCAGTCGTGGTACTCCGACTGGTCCATTGTCCCTTTCTCGTATTCCAGGGACTTGACCACCAGCTGTTCCAGGCCGTCCTTCGGCATTCTGCGCGTCAGCTCGTCTATCAGGCTTTTCCTCTGGGCGGTCGCCTCGCCGAAATCCACGCTCTTTTCCAGCTCTATGGTCTTTTTAAAGCGCCTGATGTTCTTGAACTGTTCCGTAGGTACGCCTTTCCCGGCGCACATCTTCTCGAGGAACCTCCAGTAAATATCAAAGCTTATCTTGTCATCCCTGTGCAGCCGGGACTTGTACACAGCCTTCAGAAGGTCGCTGTTGTAAAGCGCCGATTCCTTTTCCTTAAGCCCGGCTAACGCCGCTTCGAGCTTTTTTATGTTCTCCCTGTTTTCCTCGTGCACGCGCCTGAAGGCTTCCAGGTTCCGCCTGTACGCTGGCTCGTCCTCGACGCCGTAAAGGGCCACGTCCCGGGATGATGTTATCGAAAAGAACTCACCCGCTGATATCTTCCCTCGCTTCATCAGGTATCCGGCCGTTCTCTTTTTTATCTTTTCGTCGGGAAAGCTTTTCAGGAGTGAGGTGTCAACGAACCCTGACCCGCCCTCTATCGCGACAAGGTCGATCCTGTAGTTCTGCATGAGGTTCTCAAGTACCTCCACTATGGAATACTGCGCGGAAAGCGATGAGTGGCAGTCCTGGATATTTATTATCGTTTCATTGGCGCCGTTCTGCAGTGAGCTTTCGACTTCGGCTAGCTTGTCGGGAACGTGTATGGGGACGGCAGCGTCCCCGGCTGACCACGCTATCTGCTGGTGCAGGAAGATCGCTGCTATCGCTAGTGATATGATTTTGATCGCTGTACTGTTCTTCTTCATTATATATAGTTCTTTAATATATTTACTTACGCTGATAACACGGAGCCCTTTCCCGCATCTTTAAATATTCATTTTCCTTGCGGTAACAGGTTATTTCTACCTTTTTTTATGTTTAATTATTCTGTATTATGATAACATAATGGAGAATATTGTCAACGGGCATTTCTAGCTTTTTTATCCCTAAACTTTAAACCTTTAGTACGGGCTTATTAAACCATATTGCTGTAAATATCTGACTTTTTACAGGCTAATTTAGGCCCTTTAGAGGGGCATTATTTTGGAATGGTAGAGATGCTATATTTCACCTTTTTATGGCCTTACAGGTGCCTTAAAACGCAAATTACGCCCTATTTTGAAACAGTTTCTAATATTATTATAAATAATACAAATATTTCTCTATATGGGGACGTTTCCCCTCCGTCTTCTCTATATGGGGACGTTTCCCCTCCGTCTAATCTCTTTATTTATATATATTTAGAACTTAACACCTTCGTTATTTTTCATAAAAAAAGAAACCGTTGAATTGTATCTCTCATATTGACAAATGTTTAGACGGAGGGGAAACGTCCCCATGAAGAAAGAGGGGGTGGCCCGCAAGGGCCGCCCCCTCTTCGTAGAGATGCAGGAAGGTTTTTTTGCATCTCCGTTGCTGCCGCCTGGCAGCTTCTCATTCTCCCGTATTTCGCCTCCTTTCCCCCCTTGGGATTTAGTTAATATTACGCTCTTATCATTATCTCCATGATCCTGTCCTGGTAGTCCTGGATCTCGCGCATGTCCATAGGCTCCACCTTGGGCAGGTAATGGAATATGTTATATCCGGCTTCCTTGTCCAGCCTGCCGTCTATCTCAACGGCCGGCATCTCGTCCTTATTGGCGATTATCTCGAGCGTCATCCTGTACATCTGCGAGACAAGGCCGTCCTCCATCTGGACGAGCAGCATCCTGTCCTCCCGGTCAAGCCGCAGGACGTCCTTAGCGCCCGGGCTTTCGATGTCTACCGTCCCGATCTTGGCGTCGACCGCTACCTGTTTCATGACCGCGTCCTTACCGACCTCGGTGCCGCGCAGCAGATCAAAGGCCTTCTCGGGCGTGACCGGCCTGTCGATCGGGATAACGCGTGAAGCGTCTATGTACCGTCCAAGGCCTGTCTCTTCAAGGAACGCGTCCAGGTCCTTGTTGATCTCGGGGTTCATCACGAGCACCACGTCTTTCACCGGGTCCTCTTCTCCCGGAGCGAGCTTCATGGCGGCCCTCCTGTCCCTGATGGAATCGGCCAGAAGCCTCAGGTCCGCGGCGTTATCCACGGCCGTTACCATGAACTGGCGCTCCTGCCGGCGGGTCTCGCCCTTTTTCAGTTTTTCAAAGAGCTTACCGGTCTCCCCGCGGGTATAATCAAGCCTGTATGTCTGGTATATATTGTCCACCCTGAGATCGTATATGCTCTTTTCGCTTATCTCCAGGGACTCCACGTCCGGCATCAGCCTTACAAGGATGGAGGCGACGTTCTGAAGTTCCTCAAGGTCCTTTATCCTTTTCACGTTATCCTCGGTAAGGCCCGAGACTTGAGGATGCATCAGCTCGATTATGTCCCGCTTGGCCTTGCCGGCAAAATCCCTTATTACTTCCTCAACCTCGCCGACCGCGTCCTCGCCTATATCAAGAAGCGCGGCTACGCATTTAGCGTCTCCCGTCTTGGCTCTGAGCCGCTCTATCATCGTATCCTTGTCAGCCTCGGGTATCCTGACAAGGATAACGCCGTACTTTCCGCCTATCTCCTCGATACGCCCCTCCCCGAGGCGCATGAAGACCCTGTCCGGCACGCCTATGAAAACGGGATACTGGGCCATCAGGTCCCTGACCTCATCCGGGACGGCGAGCCTTTTCATCTCGAGCCTCTCCATATCAAAAACACCCTCTAAGTCTTCTCCGCTTTCGACGGCCTTCAGGAAATTGTCAACATCTACTTTTTTACCCTCGACGCGGATGGTCATCTCACTACCCACCCCAAGGTACAAGGTCATAAGTCTCATGATCGTATCGACCTTGACATCACGATGTTCAGCCACCTGTTCCCCCTCGAGCATGGCCACAGCTTCCTCGATGACCAGGTCCACGCCATCCCCGGCTGATCTCTGTTTTATTATGACCGCGGACGGCCTTGCGTGCACCCCGTCGGGATCAAGGACCGAAAGTTTCGCGCGCGCCATTACCTTTTCTTCATCTCCGATCCCCGGCGCGGCCGGAACCTCAGGCGCGGCCGGAGCGGCGGCGACGGCCACTTCCTCCGGCGCCGCCTCAGGCAAGGCTACAGGCTCGGCGGGCTCCTCCGGCATCTCCTCCTCTTGCTCCGCCATGGCAAGATCGTGAGTCTTCACGCTCTCAAGCTCGCCGGTTATGATGCCGTCGCCGGCGGTCTGTAAATCGTCCAGAAGGCGCTGGAACCTGACAGCGTGTTCGCCGGAAGGATAAGCCTCCTCGTACCTCGTGCCCGCGGGATGCCTTTTCCAGAACTGGTATATAAGAGCGGCCCTTATGATCTGCTGGTTAAGAAGAAGCATCACGTCGTCAACGGGCATGTCTTCGAAGAACGCCCTTGTGAGGTAAACGACCTGTACGCGGCCGCCCCTTGTGCCTGACAGGGAGACCTGCCATTCCTCGCCGTCAGTGGTCAAAAGATGCGGGTGCCTGGACTCCCTTGTCCCCGGCTCCGCGTCCAGTAAATATATCTCCAGCTTATCCAGAAGGTGCGGGTTCTTCCTTATAAAATAAGAGAAATTCCCGTCGGAGTTAAGCTCCCGCAGCCTCTTCCTGAACTTTTCTATCGACTCGTCGTCCTTCCTCGCTTTTTCAGCCGCGTACTCGACATCAAGTTCCCCGCTTGCAGAAACTGTAAGTTTAATATACCTCCCGTTCTCACGGTTCTCGCTGAAAACCCGGCCCTCCGGCGTCTCCCTTATGTCAAAGACCTGCCGGCGGACGATCTTCTCAAGCTTTTCACGCGTTACCTGCGTACCCGTGCCGCGCGTTCCTATGTCCTTGGGGTAAAGGTCCCTGTCTACGGATGTGTTTATCTGGCCGTCCTCGTGTATGAAAGACTGCACGAAAGCGGGCACCACTTCTCCGGGGAACTCGTATGACGGCCCCAGGACGGAACGAAGCATATTCTTGTAAATATGGTCGAACTCGTATTTTTTATCTTCGGGGCGTTCGTATCTTTCTTCCTTTATCCGGTCGACCCTTACCCGTGACTGGCTCTGCACGGCGTTATCGATGGCAGTGTTCTTTATCTCGGGGGCCAGGGTGTCCCACCCCTCGAACATGAGGACGCAGCCCTCGGCATTGGTGAATTCTATGGCCGTTTTGACCTTGGGTATAAGGTTGGAGGGAATGCCCGGCACCAGCGGCACGCCGTAGGTCTTAAAAAGGTAAAGGCCGAACAGTATTGCCTTGTCATGGCGGGCTATGTCGCCGCATATACTGGCAGTAATGCCCCTTTCAGAGGCGGCGCTCACCACCTGCTCCATTATACGCATGATCTTATCGTCGAAATGCGAGTCCTTCAGCTTGTCCCTCGGCTTACCGTGAACGCTCGACATGAGGTCGTTGGTGCCGATGCTCATGAAGCTTATCTTGAAGGATCTATTATCCAGTATCTCGTCAAGGTTCGCTACGGCCTCCTTATCCTCGACCATTATGCCTGTCGGCATGCCGTCCATCACCGCCATGATCTTATCGTCTATCTCCCCCTCCCTTACAAGCTGTTGTATCTGCCTCAGGTCCTGCCTGCTGAAATACTCCTCCTTCCTTTCTATTACCTCATTCTTCGCCTCATCCATCACCTCTCTTATGTATGCCATGTCATCCACAGTCTTTACCATCGGGAACATGACCCTGATGTTGCCGTATTTGGAGCCCGCGTAAGCCACAAGCATGGCCTTGAGCTGCGTCTTGAGCGCCTCCCTGCCGGGCTCCGTGCGGTAATAGTCAAAACTGTACGTATTCCTGCGGGTCTTCTTATCTTTTACATCAGGAAGCGACCGGCATTCCTTGTCGTCTCTCTTGTCATATGTCCTGAGGGTGACCTGCTTGTCAGCCAGGTCCGCTATGCCCCGGTAGATCCCCATCTGCCTGGCGAAAGAGGGCGGGGCCTCCTCGTCGAACATGTATTCGGTCCTGGCCAGCGCTATCCCGTTGCCGCCGCGGCTGTAAACGCTGCGGACCTTGCCGAGAGCGCCTTCTTCCTGGCGGCCGAACTCGTCCGCTTCCAGGTCAAGCGGCAGGTTCACGTTACCGTACACCGGCATTTCCAGCCCGTCAAGCGTGGTCGCCAGCTGCCTCATGGCCAGGGCCCTTTCTTCCCTTTTATCGTAAAATTCCTTGAGGGCCCGAGCCGCCATTACCTCCGGCAGGACCTCTTCGCGCGCGCGGGAACTTTCCGTATCCGTCGTGAAATAACCCTTAAGCTCGGTCTCCGAGTAGTACATCGCGGCGGGCTTTCCCGTCTCAATGTTCTCATTGAAATATGTCTCCGGCAGCCCCATAAATACCTGCGCGCCCAGGATGGTGGCATCCACGGCTATATGTTCGGTGAAACCGCCCTTACATGAGACAAAAGTCTTTATCCCGTATTTCTCCACAAGCCCTTCCAGCATGAGGTTCTCGTCTATGAAATCCCTCATGACGACGATCACTTCCCTGTCTTCTTTTTCGGCCCTTTCGATCAACTCTTCCAGGTCCTCGAGCCTGAATTCCGCCAGCTCTATCTCGAGCGTAATATCGCTTATGACCTTCTCGGCGAGCGCCCCGGGTCCCGTCCTTTCATCCGCCAGGGACGCGGGATAGTTATCCTGCAGCCATTTCCAGAGGCTGAACCTGGCGGTATACCCCTCCTCCTGTATGGTCTTAAGGGCTTCGCTGATTATCTTTTCGGCAAGCTCGAATTCGGCGGCGTTCCTGAACCTTTTCTTGACCTTGGCGTTGTTGAGGCAGTTAAGAAGCTTTTTTCTCTCGGCCTGTATCTCGCCCCGCTCTATCCTGAAGCCGCTGTCAAGCCCCCTGACCAGGCGCATCAAAGAAGTCCTGATCTGCTTGCCCCTGTCCGGCCCCATGTAATAATCCCTGAACTCACTGTCGTACTTACGGTACACCTGAAAAGCCGCGCAGTAAGGCCCCTCCTCCCCGGGTTTAACCTCAAAGTCAAACAGGTGCCTGATGCCGGGGTCTAGCATCATCAGCGTCGGCTCCGTGACCGCTCTCTTGACGGCGTTGCCCGTCGCCATATCGTGCCTGAGCTTGTTGATAAGCGCTCTCACATAACTCTGGGCATGAACCTGCTCAGCCGCGGCCGTATCCTGTTTGAGGCGGTATTTCAGAAGCTCCTCCTCGTGGACGTCCCTGCCCATCACCCCGCTGAGATCGTACATTATCCCGTTCCAGACGCCGCCGGGTATGCTGTTGGACGAGCATTCCTGCTGGAGGAGCCTCAAGGCCTCTCTCTCCCACCGTTCGGCCGCCGCGAGCGTCATTTTTTCCTCTGTAAAGTCCACGGCCCCCAGCCCCGCGAGAAGCCTGTCCATCTTTCCGGGCGAGAGGGCCGTCCTCTCTCCCCCCTCTTCCGCCGGCTCCTCCTGCAGCTGGTATACCGCCAGGGTGACCTTTTCCTTGGAACCCTTCCCGACGTCGTAGGTCATGCTGTACGGATGTCTTAGATATACTCCGGCCTCGCGCAGCTTATCGTACATTAACGCGTCCGAACCGGCTATGTCCTTCGTGGCGACGACAAGCTGGGTAAGCTCTTCCTCTTTTTCCTCGCGCTCTTCACCCTCCTCCGCGGGCATTACGACGACTACCGTCATCTTATCCGCGTTGACGGCGGCCAGATAATGTTTCCCCTGCTCTTCCGCGGGAAGGTCCAGGACGTTGTCCGGCATCTCGCCGCTCTCGATCGCGCGTTTAACCCGCAGGAAAGCCAGCCACATGTCGATTATCTCTTCCCTGAGAGCCGGAAGGTCGTCCTTGAACTCCATGACATGCATATCGGTAAAACCGGACTTGAAGCATGCCCTGGCGAAGTCTTCCGTGACGGGCTCGACCCGGCTGAGGTCTTCCGGCAGGATATTCAGGTAATCCTCGTAAAGGCCCCTTTTAGCCTTCAGGTCCTTTACTATGATCTCTTCCGCTTCCTCGAAGCTGGAGACACTGATCCCCTCGAGCGGGTCCCTTTCACGCGCCCTTTCGGCCATCATGCCCATGCCGGCAAGGCTCATCGCGGCCGATGACAATGATACAAAAACTGAATTCAGAAGCACCCCGGCCAAAAGCGCCATGGCGGCGCCCTGAGTCAGATACAGCAGAAAATGGTTCCGTATGCCTTTAAGGTGGAGCCATTCGTGGGCGAAATAGAAATACTGGACGAAAGCCGGGCGGCGGGACATCTCCCGCGCGTTCACGAAAAGCTTGCCTCCGGCCACGTAGGCGATCTCGTCGGAGCCGGCCGGGAGAGGAAAGACGTTGACCATGTCGGGGCGGAACGGGCGTATAAGCCGGTCGGCCGGCGGGCCGGCCCTCGCGGGCAGCGCCCTCCTGAAGAACTCGTTAAGGCCCGCGATGAAACCGAAGCGCAGGTCCGCGTACTGGGCAAGGTATATCGCCGAGACGATGGACAGCGAGACCGTGGCTATAAGCAGGTACTGCGCGCTCACCGCCATGACCGCCGCCAGGCCCGCCGCGCCCGCGGCGGCCAGAGCGTATCCCGCGCTCGCGCCGAGGGAGCTGGTCCAGTCTATGGGGTGCTTTTCCTTATCGTCCCTGCTCGAACGCATATAAGCGGCCGCTTTCCTTAAAAGACGCGGTATCCTCCTGTAGCGTTTCCTGGCGAAATTGACCATCCAAGCCAGAAAAGCCAGCGGGAGGCTGAGCATGACGGCCGCTGTCCAGTCAAGGGCCCGCCTGCCCCTGTAATACCTCTCCAGGTCCTCCCACCTGTCTCTTTCCTCGAGGCCAAGGTCCCGCCGCACTTTGACCTGGGCGTACTCAAACGCCGGTTTCTCGTAGAAAGCCCTTCCTCTTACAGCGACCAGAACATCGTGGATCAGCACCCTGAAATATGAGCGCAGGAAGTTGGTCGGTATCCAGGCCGTCCTTCTTACCAGGCCGTCGAACTGAGAGGCGTGGAAAAGCTCTTCCGCCATCGCCGAGACCATCTCCCTTCCGCTGGAGAACTGCGGCACGTCGATATATATCACGCCGTTATTGCCTCCGACTATCCTGTACTCGGCCGGAAAGCCCCTGTCCCTGTTGACGAACACCACTTCCACTCCCGCGCCTTCTATAATATCCATGTAAAGGCCGTCAAAATCCGGGTCCGCCGACCTGTAGGCGGCAAGCTCTTTCTCGAACTCCATTATCATGGAATCAAAACTATACTGTTCCAGCGGCTCCGGCATCATCAGTTCCTCCAGCTCCTCCTGCCTCCTCTCCAGGAGCGCGAAGCGGTCCTCGACCTCAAGGGCGAACTCCTCCGCCTCCCATCCTTCAGAAACCGCCTTAGCAGCTTCCACCTCCAGCCGGCGCAGCGCCAGTCGCGTGAAATCGATATCCGCCCTGGAGCCGGCCAGGTCTTTTCCCTCCATATCGGCGCTTATGTCTTCCAGGTTCTCGTCTATCTCTCCAAATATTTCAGCGATGGTCATCTCGATCATCATATTCTCTATATACGCTTCATGGCCTGGATATTCAGGAAGCATGCCTCTTGTCCAGTCCTCTATCGAGGAATCCTCCTCCATCCCGTATTCCTCGTCCTCCCATACAAGCGCCCCTGCGTACCCCAGCCGCCGGGCGTTCTCGAGGAGCATCCCCACCTGCCTCGGCGTCGCTTTGGTCCCCCTTCCCGTTATATCCCTGACGCCCCATTCTATTATCAATACGGGCTTGGAGCTTATGTGCCTGGCGTGCCGGTTCAATAGCGGCACCCCCTTATCGTAGACCTGCATCCCGAGGATATCCACCTCGTCCACGCCGGCCCAGTTCTCCGCGGCGGAACGCTCGTTCCTGCTGCCGACCAGGACCTTGCCTCCCCGGGCATGTATATCGCCCGCGAGCGAGCGGACGTATTCCTTTATATATTCCAGTATGCCGGGGGCCCTTGAGCTTTCGGGCTCGTTGAAAAGGTCCCAGGCGTATACGCCCTCGTTGCCCCAGTATACGCCGAAGACCCTGTCAAGTTCCTCAA
>Ga0272441_10003039_pt1 | contig 32844 bp, 37 predicted proteins | sample SSMProp6N_FD_193582 | JGI IMG/M metagenome (GOLD analysis project Ga0272441, IMG submission 193582) | Marine sediment archaeal communities from Little Sippewissett salt marsh, Falmouth, MA, United States - SSM-Prop-6N | ecosystem: Environmental > Aquatic > Marine > Wetlands > Sediment ... | reverse complement strand
AGATCGAACGCACCCATGAGACGATGCGCTAGGGAGGCGAAGTGCCCGAGTTGAGGATCACCGTGGTCGAGCGAACATACAACGAAGAGATCGCACAGGCCTACGGGTCTGCCAGCTTCAAAGCATCGGGCGGTCTCGGTCCTTGCCCCGGATTCGAGGACGGCCAGATCTTCCTTGTCGAGGGTATGGATCGACCCGCCGGATTCTGCGATCGGGCATGGTCCGACATCCAAGGAGAGCTTCGCACGGTGAGATACGGCGGAGCCCACGACTTCATGAAGCATCCGGGTTCAGCGCTGGGCAATTGCACGAGTGGCATCCGCCCTGTGGTCTTTCGCATCGAGCGCGTCAGTCCTCCAAGAGGCTGCGGGAGCGACACGTCAGCTGCTTGACGAGTGGCTGGACGCGCGTCCGGCAAGAGCAGAAGATCCCTCTGGGCATGGGATCTGTGATGTGCTAGGCTGCTTGGTAATTTGAGGGAGGTGCGAGATGAAGATAGGAATCGTTATCTACTCGTGGTCGGGGCACACGCTCTCTGCCGGGGAGGGGCTGAAAGGCGCACTGAGCGTGGCCGGTCACCAAGCGGACGTGATCGAGGTCAAGATTGCCGGCGAGCGAGAGAAGGGTGCCCGCGAATTCGAGCTCGCTGCGCTGCCGGATCTCGAACCCTTCGAGGGGATCGTGTTCGGTGCGGCCGTCGAGGCGTTCTCGCTGTCGCCGGTGCTGACGACCTACCTCAAGACAATTGACTCGCTGGCGGGCAAGAAGGTTGCCTGCCTGGTGACACAGCAGTTCCCGTATGCGTGGATGGGCGGGAACAACGCCATACGCCAGATGAAGAAGCTTTGCGAAGCGAAGGGTGCGAAAGCTGTTGGCTCGGCCGTCGTCAACTGGTCGAAAGCTCGGCGGGAGAGAACGATGGCTGCAGCAATTGACTCGTTGGCGAAGGTCTTCTAGGCTGCGCCGAGGAAGAGGAGCAGCGCTCTCCACTCGGTGAGCTTCCGCTCGTAAGGGACAGCGTGCGCCGGACTCGTCGATGGCAACCTGCGAAGCGCGATCGACTCGCGCTGTGCTGGGGAGAGATCGGGAGCGACATGCGCTCGAAATGCCTTCTCGGCTTTGCTCCCATTGAAGAACAGCGCGCGGATCGTCGGGTGTTCGCGCAGGAAGCCGGGGATGTCGTTTGGCTGCTCCGTGCTGCGGACAATCTCTGAGTCGAGGCTTCCTTCGCGGTCGCAGGCCTTGAGCACATCCCACAGCGCGACGTCGTGTTGGCCCAGAGCGGCGATCCTCTCGTCGTACGTGTCGCCCGGCGCGATGTCGAGATCAGCCAGGATCCGCCAAAAGACATTGCGCGAGTGCGCGTAGTACTCGGCGGCCTCCAAGGAGTCGCGGCCTGGCATCGATCCGAGAATCAGGGCTCGAGGCGTCGCGCCAACAACAGGATCGAACGATTCGACACGCATGGGGCGATACTAGCATAGGCTCCTCGATCCTCCATAGGCGACTGAGCCGGAACGTTGGCTTGCTCGGTTGCGATCGCTATAGTTGCTGGCGCCGAGCTCAAGTCAGGAGAGGACGTGGGTATTCTTCATCCGGATCAGATACGCGATATGCGCAAAGCCGAACCGGGTTTGCCGGATGCCGGAACAGATCCGAACTTCGGGTTCTTCAAGTCGGCGGTTGAGCGTTCCTTCCGCATGCTCGACGACGGGAGGGAGATCTTCCTCGCTCCGTTCCGGATTCCTCGGCGAGGATACGTGGTCGAGACCTGGACACAGAGATCGGCACTCGGTCGGCGTGTCAAGGCGCGAATCGCCTGGACAGCGGCCGCAACATTCATGGTATCGCTCGTCTTCGGACGATCCATCGCCAACCTCGACCTCCTTCCTTTCGCACTCCTGCTCTTCTTCGCTTGGGTGCCCGAGTGGCTCTTGACCTGGGCTGTGGTGTGGCCGATCACGCGGACCATGGAGTCCGTCGAACTGCCCGTATCTCCGATTCCTGGGATCCAGGCAGCGGGGCGCAGACTTCATCCGGCATTCCTTATTCTCTCCACGGCGTTCCTGGGTGCAATGGCGGGTGTCGGCTTCTGGGGGTACGCGGCGCTCGGAGAGACCAAGGGACTGCTCGTGGGCTTTCTGTTCGTTTGGTTCTTCCTCAAGGCAGCGGGTGCCGGAGTCTCCCGCCTGGCTCGGCGGTGACACACGTCCGTTTGCTCGATCCGCTCCACTCCAGTAGGGTGGATTCCGGCCGGATGCGTGAGGCCGGAACGAGGGGAATCGCATGACACAGCAAACCGAAACCGCAAACCTGGCGCTCTTCTGTGACTTCGAGAACGTCGCGCTGGGGGTGAAGGAGGCGGAGTACCCGAAGTTTGATGTCGCCAAGGTACTCGAACGCCTTCTGCTCAAAGGGAACATCGTCGTCAAGAAGGCCTACTGCGATTGGGCGCGCTACAAGGACTTCAAGAAATCCATGCATGAAGCCTCGTTCGAGATGATCGAGATTCCGCATGTGCGCCAATCCGGGAAGAACTCGGCCGATATCCGGATGGTCGTCGACGCGCTCGACCTCTGCTATACAAAGGAGCACGTCGACACGTTTGTGATCATCAGTGGTGACTCCGATTTCTCGCCGCTCGTGAGCAAGCTGCGCGAGAACAACAAGACGGTGATCGGCGTCGGCGTCAAGAGTTCAACATCCGACCTGCTGATGGCCAACTGCGATGAGTTCCTCTACTACGACGACCTCGTGCGTCGTAGGAAGGCCAAACCGAAGCCGCGCAAGACGCCCGCCAAAAAACCTTCCGGGAAGAAGCAGGGAGAGACCGCCGCAGGCCCAACGGCTGATGACAAGAAGCAGGAGGCGTGGGATCTCGTTGTCGAGACCTATGAAGCGGTTGTTGAAGAACGTGGCGAGGGCGAGAACATCTGGGGCTCGATGATCAAGCAGACGCTGAAGCGCCGGAAGCCAGGCTTCAGTGAGTCGTACTACGGCTTCCGCTCCTTCGGTCAGCTCCTCGAAGAGGCCGGAAAAGCCGGGATCCTCGAACTCGAGCGCGACGCCAAGTCGGGCGGGTTCATCATCAAGAGCACCAAGGCGTGGTAGTCATCTCGTGCGTTCGGAGCCGGTCCGCGGTTTCGCGAGCCGGCCAACCGTAGCGAGTGACGCAGACCGGGTGGGAGGCTGCCTGTCTCAGCCGTACCGGCAGAGATGGGCCGGTTGGGAGGCTGCCTGTCTCAGCCGTACCGGCAGAGATAGACCGTTGGCTGATCGACACGGACCTCGAAGGAGGAACTCGCGGGCACGGGGAAGAACTGGCCGGCGGGGAAGCTCACCCACTCGGCATCGCCGGGACGCTTCACGGTGAGTGCCCCGGTGACGACAATCATCAGCTCCTTCGCGTCCGTCGAGAAGGTGTAATTCCCGGGCTCCATCACGCCCACGGTGACCAGTCCCTCGTTATCCTCGAAACCGATCGACCTAACCTTGCCATCGAAGTACTCGTTGGCCTTCAGCATGTCTCCTCCTTCAAATTCCAGTGATGCAACGAGGCGACTGGTTCCATCGCGGCGCCGCAACGACACGTCCAGTCGGCAAGCGGCGTAATCCCGAACGTCGCGGGTCGCGACGCGACACTCCACGAGGCGAAGGGTGCAGCGCCTCGGCGAATCGCCGCTCCCCGCGCTAGAGAATCCGGAGTGCGCCGTGCGGCTCGTCGAGTTCGGAGACGTACTCGCGCACTGAGGCGAGGCCCTCGATCAGTCCGCGGAAGTGGAGTCGTTCGAGGCACTCTTCGGCGGTGAACCAACCGAACTCGGCGTGATGCCACGAGAGCTGCACTTCAGTTGAACCGTCGACCTGGGCGGCAAAGGCGGCCGTCAGCTCGAGGTTCTTGCGGCGGATGTTGTAGTACGCGCTGACATACTCGGCAGCCCAGATGCCATTGGGCTTGATCCCCAGCTCGCCGAGCCAGCCTACGGCAGCATCTGCAAGATCCTGCCCCTCCTCAAGAAATCCGCCGGGGATTTGCCAGAAGCGAGAGCCATGGAACCACTTGTCGGCCTTCTCCTGCGACGTATGCAGAAGGAGGTACTTCGGCTCGTCGGCCGCCTTGTGAAACACCCAGACATCCACGACGTTCGTTCGAAGCTCCATGGTTCCCCCTTCAATCCGTGAGATGGCCGGGAAGTCTACCGGCGGAGATCCGTTTCCTCAAGTAGGAATCTCCGAGCGCAGCGCTTGCGGACGAGGCCGCAAGCGCCGATTTGCGCCCAGGTGAAGGCGCGCCGCTCAATGGGAGGGGCTGCCCCCCACTTCTCTTGACGGGATCTCAATGTCAGACGAAGTAGCCTGCTCATGCACAGGACGCGAGGGCTTGTCGGGTTCTTTCGCGGTTGACGAGGCATTCATTCCATGCTATCATCGTGTCATCATATGACACGATGGCAATGAGGTATTGATGCCAAACCCAAGCCAGGAACGAAGGCCAATCAAACGCGAGACACTTGCCGATCAGGTCGCTGCCGACATCACGGGCCGGATTCTGGGCGGCGAACTCGCCATAGACACCGCGCTTCCCACGGAACCGCAGCTCGCGGACCAGTACAGTGTCAGCCGTTCGGTGATCCGCGATGCGACACGTCTGCTCCTTGCGCGTGGCCTCGTTGAGGTCAGGCAGGGGAAGGGTGTCTATGTGACGGCCTCCCAGAAAAGGCCGTTTGCCGACGCGCTGCTGCTGGCGCTCCGCCGCGACGGAGCCACCGCGTGGGATGTCGACGAGTTCGACGATTGCCTGATGGTCTTGGCCGTCTCGCTGGCTGCGGCGAATGCCACCGATGAGGAGATCGACGAGATCGAGCGGCGAAGCACGGCGTTCCTTGAGGTGGTCGAAGCCGCAAACGATGCAAAGGACGAGGCTGCGTTCGAGCGCATCGCACGCCGAGCCGAGGAGACGCACGACAGCTTCTCCGAAGCGCTGACCGCAGCGACGCACAACAAGGTGCTCGAGCATGTCGCGGTCCCCCTCCGTGCGCTTCGCCGACTTCGGGAGTGGGATCTCAGCCAGGTGGCGAACGAGCAAGGACTGCCCGATCCACAGGATGTCGATCGCCGTTTCAATGCAGCGATCGTGAAGTGCCTTCGTGAACGAGATCCGGCGGCGGTGCCTCGCGCACTCTACGGCTTTTATGCTCTCCCCCAGGAGGCGATCGACACGCTGAAGAACACACCGGTGGGCGAGGTCGCTCGCATCGTGATCACGAAGATTCCGGAGAGTCCGAAGGAGGCGTCGCATGGTTAGGATGCGCGTGTCCCTGGGACTTCTGAGTTCAGTTCGGCTGACAGTCGTCCTTCGAGGCGACCTGCTCTGTTCCGTCAGCATCGAGCTGCGCGTGGGGTAGCCTGCGCGCAGAAAAGGGCGACCGGTTCCCACAACTTCTGCCCGAGGAACCGGTCGGCGGTCGGCGCCCTGAAGCGCCTATGCATCGTCATTATACGGAGGCAGCATGAAGGATGTACTTCGCGCTGTGCTCGAAGGACTCGATGTCGGGTACGCCGACATCCGGTTTGACGAGGAGCGCAAGACGCAGATCACGCTCAGCAATGGGCGTGCGGAGAAGATGGCCGTGTTCTCGCCACGCGGCGGGCACGTCCGGGTGTATGTCGACGGAGCGAAGGCAATTGCATCGTTCAGCCGGATCGAGGACGCGCGCAGAGTCGCCGAGGAGACCGCGGAGGCGGCGCGCGTCGCTTCGGTGCACTGCGAAGCGCCAGTTCAGCTGGCCGAGGCACCGGTGATGGAGCGCGACTTCACGGCGACGGCCGGGACGGATCCACGAACGGTCTCGTTGGCGGAAAAGCACGATCTGTTAGCCCACTACGAAGGGTTCGCAACGGCTGTTCCCGAGGTCCTGATGACGCAGTTCATGTACGAGGATTCGTTTGGTCAGCGGGTCTTCGCCAACACGGAGGGGACGACTGTTAGGTACGAACACCGGATCTCGCACATCCTGGGTATCGTGGTAGGCCGTCGCGGAGATGCCATCCGAAAGGCATTCTTCGCGGTCGGCGGCTCCGCTGACTACGGGCGGCTGCTGGATCGCGAGGAGATGCTTCGCCAATCCTTGGCGGACCTCGACGAGTTGCTCTCCGCGAAGCCGGCCGTGGCCGGGGTCCATCCGATTGTTCTCGATCCATACGGGGCGGGTGTCTTCATCCACGAAGCCTTCGGTCACACGTCCGAGGCCGACATGACGCGGCATGACCCGATGCTCCGCGAGCACCTGGCTCTCGATGCCGAGATTGCGTCGCCGGTTCTCAACGTGATTGACGATCCGACGATCCCGGATCACGGCGGGAGTTACCCGGTTGACGATGAAGGCGTGGTTGCACGCCCTGTGACGCTGATTCGCGAAGGCCGGGTCGCTGGACGGATGCATTCCCGGGAGACAGCGGCCGCGTTTGGCGAGGCGGTCACCGGCCACTGCCGCGCGTCGGATGCCGGGTATGAGCCGGTGATCCGGATGTCGAACACTGTCATCGAACCCGGTGGGAGCACGCTGGACGAGATGATCGCTTCGATCGACGATGGGTTCTACGTCGCCGGTGGGGCAGGAGGCCAGGGAGGCATCGACTTCACGTTTGGCGCCCGGTGGGCACGCCGCATTCGGAACGGACAGCTTGGGGAGATGGTCGCCGATGCCAACCTCTCGGGGAACCTGTTCACCACACTCAAGGGAATCTCGATGGTTGGTGACGATCCGTTGTTCTTCGAGTATTTCGATTGCGGGAAGGGGAGCTTCGACGGCGTTCAGATGACGACACGGATCTGCGCTGGAGCGCCGCATATCAAGATTGACGCCGTGACCGTGGGAGGTGTCTCCGAATGACGTTTGTCGATCAAGCCAAGAGATCTGTCGATCAGGCCGAGATCTACTCTGTCCACCGGAAGGTAGTGCAGGTTCGGTTTAGGGAGGGCGCGCTCTCGTTGGTCGCACACCGTGATGCGTCGGCGTGTGCCTTGCGCGTGATTGCAGACGGGAGACTCGGGGCCTCGTTCGGGGAGTCGGCACAAGCCGAGCTTCTCGAGGACGCCGCCGCGGCGGCCGCGTACGGACAGCAAGCCTCGTTTTCGTTTGCCCCTGCCCAGGAATACCCGTCGGTGCAGGGGGCCGATCCGATGTCCGCCCGGTTGAGCGCGAGCGACCTGATCGATCTTGCCGTTGACGTCCGCGAACGGATCCGTCGGGCGGCGCCCGATGCCGTCGTCAACCTCCTGTGCGAGGCCGAGTCCGGCGAGCGATCGGTCGAGACGACTGAGGGCGCTGCTGCCATGAACACATTCGCGCGGACCACGCTCGGCATCGAGGTCCCGTTCCCGACGCGTGCCACGGATGTCGGTGCGACGGATCGGCTGATCCTCACGGGGCCGCCTGAGATCTCCGATGCCTGGATTGCGGACCTGCTCGAACAGCGAAGCTGGGGAGCGGGCGGGTCCGTTCCGGCATCCGGACGGCTGCCCGTGTTGCTGGCACCGTATGCGAGCCACCTGCTCACGCTGACGCTTGCGGCCTGTCTTGGCAGCGAGAGTGTCTCCAAGGGTGCGTCACCGCTTGGTGAGGAGCTTGGCGAGCAGATCCTCAGCGATCGGCTCACGATTCGCGAGGATCCGACGCATGCAGGGTTTGCGTTTGCGCGGTCCTTCGATGACGAAGGGGTGGCCGTCCGGCCGAGGGCGGTTATCGAGCAGGGTATCCTGCGGAGCTTCCTGACCGATCTGCAAGGGGCCTCAGATCTTGGGGAGGCTCCCACGGGGAACGCGGCGAGGCGCACGATGTTCAGCGAGAAGATCGAAGACGCTCCGGCGCCGGGCTGGCTCGGTGCAGTCATCGAGGCGGGGGAAGACTCCTGGCGGGATCTGTTGGCCGGTATCGACGAAGGGCTTCTGGTCACGCGGCTGTCGGGGCTGCATTCGAGCAACCTCCTCCAGGGGCAATACGCGGTCAAGGTCGACGGCTTCCATGTTCGGAACGGGAAACCGGTTGGCTACCTCGAGCGCACGATGATCGCGGGGAACCTCTTCAAGGACTTCCAGAACGTCCGCGCGGTGAGCAGCGAGCGCGAACTGACGGCGCAGGCGGAGATGGAGGTTCCGGGGCTCTCGCCGTACATCCTGCTTGAGTCCGCCCAGGTCACCGTCGGATAGAGGGCGTGGATGGCACGCGCGGGAGGCCGGCTCCGCCTCCCGCGTTCCCTTCTGCCAAAGCCGGTCGACGGAAGTCGGCAGCGGACCTGCGTCTTTCGCGGCAACGCACCAATGGCCTAGATTATGCAGGGCCCTCAGCTGATTCATCTCGCTGTTCGCCCAGGGCCTCGCGGCTCTCTCTGTCTCGCTGGCCAGCTCTGTCGTGCAAGACGGCCATGGCGCACTAACGTTGCTCTCTCACTCGCCTCGCGGCGCACTGCTGATCAAGGGATTCAATCTGGTGTTCGGTCTGGCCCTCGGGGCGGTTTCGTCCGCGGCCGGCGTCTAGGGGACCAGCCGGCGGCGCAGCCGCCGCCACACGCCCAGCACCAGACTCGCTCGCGGGACGCGCGCCATGTATTCGCGATACGGCTCACCGAATTTCTCGACAAGATCGCGGTCGGCCTTGAGCATCGACAACCGGTTCGTCACGATGGCGATCGTTCCCGCGACGAGCGTCGCCCAATGCTGCGTGAGAGACATGACGGCAGCCGCAAGGAAGTCGCCGGCAAGGTATTGAGGGTGGCGGATGATCGAGTACAGCCCGGAGGTGACGAGCTGTGTCGTGTGGATGTAGGATCGTCGCTTGGGGACCCGCCCGCGGCGATAGAAGAGGAGGATCGGAAGCCAGCCGAGGACCGCTGAACCGGCGAACAGAGCCCAGCCGACGCCTTGTAGCCAAGCGACTTGCCCTGTTCCGAAGAGGAAGAGCATTGCCAGCTGCGCCGCAAGAGACACACCCCAGAGCGCGTAGATCACCGTCCACTGCTTCGTTTCTCGAGCTCCGTTGCCTGTCGCGCCGTCCTTGCTTGGTACCATGTGAATCATCGGCAGCGTAACACAAGACGAATTCAAGGGGAAGCGGTCCCTGGAGGTCTTCCGCGGAGGAATCGACGGTGCATCGAGTCTCCCAGTTCGAGTTGCCGGCATTGCATTCGCCCTCTCTCTGGCGTTCTGGCTGCTGGTGGGCGAAGCTCTCGTCGTACGGAGCGGCAGGCGTGAGATCCTCCAGAACATCGAACGCGATCGGACCGACGTGCGGTCCGACTCAGGAGGCAGACCATGAAAGTCGGAATCATCATCTGTGATCGGTATCGGACCTGCGGGGGCGGCAAGTGCTTGCGCGCGATGCGTGAACGCGTCGGAGGCTTCGCGCGGTACAGCGCGGACGAGCCGTTGGAGATCGTCGGATACTCGACGTGCAATGGATGTCCGGGCGGGAACGTCGAGTACGTGCCCGAGGAGATGCTCAGAAACGGCGCCGAGGCGATCCACCTCGCGACGGGACTCGTCGTGGGCTATCCGCCATGTCCCCGCCAGAACTACTTCAAGGAATACATCGAATCCCGGTACGACATTCCGGTTGTCATCGGGACACACCCGATTCCGCAGAAGTACTACGACGTGCACAAGGGCCTTCCGTCCTGGGCGAGCCTCGAGACGGCAACGGACCTTCTCGGGACGGAGGAGCTTCGCCGCGCCTACGACTAGCCTTGTCGCGCTAGGAGGAAGATCGCGGCTCTTCCGGCTTGCGGAAGACCGCGTCGAAGACGGCTCCCGCTGGGAATGCCTTGTACTCGCTGGAGCGAACCTCCTCGAAGCCCCCTTCGGTGAGTTCCCGCCGGTAGGCGGACGCGGGCATCCCGTGCGACGGCTTGGTCGGCTCGCGAAGAGCAAGCCTGCCGCCCGGACGGAGGACGCGAAGAAGGTCGCGAATCGTCTCCGCGCGCTCGGCTTCGGGAATGTCATGCAGCGCATTGTGGATGATGATCACGTCGAACGATGATGCAGTCATCCCGAGCGTCTCGATCCGCCCGGCAAGGCACGTCGCGTTGGAGTGCGCGGCCAGTCGTCGCTCGGCGATCCGGATCATCGGCGGAGAGATATCGACGCATGTCAGCGAGCCGGTGGCGAGCCGCATCACAAGATGTTCTCCGACACCGGCGCTGCCGCAGCCGAATTCGAGCACATCCTCCGATCCGCTCAGCGCGATGCTTGCGGCATACCGCTTGTAGAAGGATCGAAACAAGCGAGGGGCGAGCAGGCCGTCCATCACGACGAATGCCCACGGCGGGTTGACGAAATCCATTGATTCCTCCTCTCAGGAAACGGCGAAGTGTGCCACCGAAGGCGGTTCTCTGCAACCGGCGGAGTTCGCCAGAGCCGGGCTCCGTCGCATACCATCCGGGCATCCCTGCAGTACCTCGGGAGGAAGATATGTCTAGTGAAGCACCCCGATTCGAGTCCGAGTTCTTCCGCATCGAAACGCTGGCCGAGGGTGTCTATGCTGCTGTTGGGCCTCAGGACGGGCTCTGTCACAGCAACGCGGGCATCGTCGATCTTGGCGATCGAACCCTCGTATTTGACACGCTGACGCTGCCCTCCTACGGGGAGGAACTGGCCCGTGCCTGCCGGGAGCTGACCGGATGCGAGCCGACGTGGATCGCACTCAGTCACTTTCACTCCGACCACTGGCTCGGGAACCAGGCGTTTGCGCATGGGACGCCGATCGTCGTGACGCAAGACATGCTGCCGCCGATCCTGGAGTCGATGAAGCAATACGAGGAGCTGCCGAACGAACTCGAGGAGTTTCAGGGACAGATCGATGAGCTGGCCGCGACGTGCGCGGCCAATCCGGACGAGAAGAAGCGCGCGGGGATCGAGACAAACCTCGCACGCTATCGAGCGCTCCACGCCGAGGGGGCGACGCTTCGGGTGATCCATCCGAATACGGCGTTCGAGGGAAGGCTGCACCTGATCGGTTCGGAACGGTCGGTCGATCTGATCGAAGTGAAGAACGCACACACGGTGAGCGACGTCTACCTGTCGGTTCCCGATGCCGGCGTCGTGTTCATGGGGGATCTCGGTTTCTTCGATACGATCCCGTTTCTGATGTACGCGGATCCGCTCGGGTGGATCGAGGCTCTGCGAGAGCTCGAAGCCTCCGAGGCGACGGTCTTTGTGCCGGGACACGGCGTTGTGGCCGATGCGGATCGCGTCCGGGCGTCGCGCGAGTGCATCGAGGCCGTGGTCTCGATTGTTCGCGAAGCGCGGACGTCCGGCGAGCCACTCGATGAGAGCCTGATGAAGCGCCTTCCCGAGCCGTTCCGCTCCTGGGCCGAAGGGCGGACGTGGATCACCGAGCAGCTCGAAGCGGTTGGCAAGTCGCTTGGTCGGTAGACGATGTCTGCTGTCGGTCGACGATGATGCAGGAGTAGCCATCGAGTTCGGGAACGGCCCCCGCTTGTCTCGACAGAGCGCATGCGACCGCGTCGGACGAGCCGGCGCTGGGACGAGGATCCCGAACACGTGAGCCTCTCACCTCGCTTGACTCACAGGTCTGGATGTGCCTCCGTCCAGCGGCCGAAGATCCAAAGCGGCTTGACGGGGCCGGTGGGAGCGCGGACGCGAGCGCCGAGATGGGAATGAAGCAGAGTGACAAGGGTACGGCCATCCAACCCTTTTCCGGTGCTGCAGCCGCGAAGCGTCAGCGGCGCACCCTCGGCGAATCGGCACCGCAGGCGAGCGATCGTATGGAGCCACTCGTCCTGGTTCGCGACTCCGATGTGCTTGCCGGTTTCGTTCGCCTTCCCGTCGCCCATCGACAGGTTGCTCGAGGAGCCATGTCCGATCAGGGTGAGCCGATCCATGCGGCCGTCCTCGCCCAGACGCGCCAGCGCCTTGTCGACCATGTCCTTCACACTCGTTGCTTTGCTTGAGTTCTTTCGGAGCCTGGCCGACCACCAGCTGTACGGATCGCTCTGCTTGGCCATCTCGACGACCCTAATGTGTCGCATGGCTCTCGCGCCCTCCTCTTGTGAGAGATCTCCGCCCAAGTAGAAGAGACTACGGCGAAAGCAATCGAGCGGTAAAGCGGCGTGGGAAGGTCCCAATGCGGGCACTCCGCCGGATCGCGAACTGCGCGCAGAGATTGTATGCTTCGCCACCAGGAGGGAGCCATGAAGACGATGGTGCTGTCGGCGGTTGCCGACCGAGAGATCCACAGGCAGGTGAGGCACCAGTTGAGCGAGCGAGGCGATAGGGTGCGATGGATCGATCTCGCGGAGGCCGCGTTTGGTTCGTGCATTGCATGCGGTGGCTGTGCGAAGGCCGGGCGGTGCGTGCTGCAGGATGACTTCACCGGCATTGTCGCGGAGATGGCAACGTGCGAGCGCGTGGTCCTGCTCTCTCCCATCTTCCTCGGCGTACACCATCGGCTGATGAAGAAGGCGGTCGATCGGTTCATGCCGTTGGGTGGCGGTTCGTTCGCTGTGCGACAGGGCGAAATGCATCATCAATCCCGGATGGAGAGGCCGTTTTCTATGGTTGGCCTTGGTCTTCTCGGGGATGACACGGCAAACGATGAGGTCGACACGTTCAAGATGCTGATTGCGCGCCATGCAGTCAATCTTGCGTGCCCGTGCCATGCCGCCCTCGTGGTCCGGCGTGGTGGTGACGCGTCAGCGGATCTTGCCGGTGCGTTGGAGCGAACGGAGCGTGCGCAATGAACGTCGTTCTCTTCGTCGGCTCGCCGCGTGTCCCGTCGAATACCCGTTCGATCGTTGCCGGTCTTCGGGCGCGACTGGAGGCTGCCGATAGCTCTGTGGTGACGCTTGATCCGAAACGCGGCGATGAGGCCGCCGACGCCTTCCTCTCCGAGTCGATCGCAGCATTGCGGTGCGCGGATGCCGTCGTAATCGCCGCACCCGTCTACCTCGATCTTCCGCCGCATCGAACACTTGCTTGGCTGCACGGCCTGCTCGAACGGCGCGAGGCGCTCGATGGCTCTGCCCGGAGCGTCTATGCGATATCGCACTCCGGGTACTTCGAGCCGATCCACAAGGCCGTCTCGCTCCGGGCGCTCCGGCACTTCTGCCAGCGCATGGGCTGGACGTGGCGTGGTGGTCTTGCGTTTGGCGGAACGTCTCCGATCGACGGGCGGCGTCTCGAGGAAGCTGGCCCCTTCTCTCGGCGCGTGCGACCGGCGCTCGATGCGCTGGCGGACGTTGTCATCGGCGAGCGTGACATCCCACAGGATGTGATCGTTCGTGCCGGGCGAAGCCCGATCCCGTTGCCGCGCTTCCTGATCGTCTGGTTGATGAACCAGATGCTCAAACGGCGATCGCTGTAGTGGGCTCCGGCGAAGCGGGCCGTCAACGAAGGACCGAAACCGCGCCACGCGCCAGGAACTGCCGTTGCGGCCTCTGGAGCGTACAATGATTCCATGGTTTGGCACTGGACGTATCCGGCGATAGCGCTGTTGTCGACAAGCGCTCTTTCGCTTGCGACAGGTGTCTTCTTCTTCCGTCGTCGAACGATTCGCGGAATGTCGACGATGGCGATGACGATGCTGGCGGCTTGTGGATGGTCGTTGGTCGCGGCGCTTGAGGCTGCAGCGGTGCCTCAGGCCTCGAAGATCCTGTTCTCAACGCTGGAGTACGTCGGCTCCGGGAGCGTTGCCGTCTTGTTCCTCCTGTTCGCCGCGCGGTACACCCAACGGACGTCCTGGATGACGCGCGGACGCGTGACAGCCCTTTGGCTGCTGCCGCTGGCAGCGATCGCGCTGACAGCGACCAATGCGTGGCATCACATTGTCTGGACGGCCTTCGAGCCGGCTCGCTTGGGCTCGAACTCGCTGATCTACCATCATGGCGTCGGCTTCTTCGCGATCCTTGCTTGCATCTATGCCTACATCCTCGTGGCCTCGCGATGGCTTGTCTTGTCCGCGCTACGAGCCTCGCCCGTTCAGAAGCGCCAGTCGATGACAATCCTGATTGCCACTGCGTTCCCTTGGGTGGCCGGAATTCTCTATGCGATCGGCATCACGCTTGTCCCGGGGTTGAATCTTGCGCCGGTTAGCATGGCGCTGACCGGTACCGTGCTGGCTGTCGGCACGCTGCCTCTTCGACTCTTCGATCTCGTCCCCGTGGCGCGGGATCGATTGGTGGAGGGGATGGGGGACGCCATCGTTGTGACCGATGCCTCTCGGCGGATCGTCGACTTCAATCCGGCGGCGAGGAAACTGCTCCAGCTCCCAGCGGGCACGATCGGAGCCGATGTGGCGGGGGTTCTGCCCTTCTGGAAGGGCATCGCTGCGGACCTACAAGGCGATCACGAGTCCCGCTTCGAGCTGATCCTATCGGAGGATCCGTTGGTGCACATCGATCTTCGGATTGCGCCGCTGATGGCGAGAGCCCATGAGACGGAGGGACTGCTCATCGTGCTTCGCGACACGACGGTTCGCCACCGTGCCGAGCGGGCATTGCAGAATGCGAACGATCGTCTGCAGGCGCAAGTGCGTGAGATCGAACGCCTGCAGAGCAAGCTTCGCGATCAGGCGATCCGCGATTCGTTGACCGGTCTCTACAACCGCCGCCATTTGGATGACATGATGCCCCGGATTCTGGATCGCGCGGGAGCCGATTCAATCCCGATCTCTGTCGTGATGTTCGATATCGACGACTTCAAGAAGGTCAATGATGCGCATGGTCATGCCGTCGGGGATGCCTTGCTTGTGAGGCTCGGCGAGATCCTGGCCGAACGTACGCGGCCCGGGGACATCGCATGCCGTTATGGTGGCGAGGAATTTGTCCTCGTCCTCCCCGAGGCGTCGCTCGCGGCGTCCATCGAGCGGGCCGAAGAGCTGCGGCGGGCGTTCGCCGCTGCCAGTGTGCCGGGGCTCGGATCGGACCGGACGCCGACGCTTTCCGCAGGGGTTGCCGTCTTTCCACGTCACGGTGCGATGCAGGATGAGCTGCTGCGTTCCGCGGACGAAGCACTCTACCGAGCGAAAGCGTCAGGGAAGGATAGCGTCTGCCGTGCCGTCGATGCACCCGAGAGCGAGCGCCGAACCTAGCGGCGCTGGCTATCGGTTTGCGTACATCGGCGGCCAGAGGCAGCAGAGCCAGAGCGTGTCCCCGACCTCGCGGAAGTACAGGTGATACGTTCCCAGCACGGTCTCGCGCACCGGGACCTCGGGCATGCCGGCGAGCGGTTGCAGCGCTTCGTCCAGTCGATCCGGACGCTTGAGCGTCTCGCGGACGCGGGCGACCAGTTCTCCGGCCTCCGGATCTCGCTTGCGTGCAAGGTCCTGGAGGGTGAGCCGGAGCTGCCACCGGGCGGTTTCCGTGATACGGATCTTCATCACAGCTGCTCCGGTTGGACGCTTCCGAGTTCGGCGAGCATCTCGTCGACGGAGACGCCCCTGGCCGCCTTGATGTCCTTCTGCCCCTGCACGAGCAGGCCAAGGACCTCGCGCTCGTAGATCATCCGCTCATAGGAGTCGACGCTGATCAACACCGCGGCCGATCGGCTGCGCTGCATGACCACGATGGGCTCGGTGCCGGATTGGACAGCACGAAGCACTGCGGCGGCATCTTGTCGAAGATCGGTCACGGGAATGAACTTCGGAATCGATTTCATCAAACGTACCTCCAAAAGTACGTTAAAGTATACGTCAAGGAGTCCAGCCGTCAAGGACGCGCCTCGCGCATGCACGGGCATTGCGTTTTGCTCGTCAGGTCCGCCGGATTCGTCCGATCCGCTCTCGGCGCAGGTGGGGATGCTTCGGGAGAACTCCGTCTTGACAGATCGGCTCGACGGGAGTATTGTGCATATGCGCTATATAAGCTCATCGAGTCTTTCCGGAGGTGCGACATGCCAAGAGGAGATGGAACGGGTCCGACGGGACAAGGGCCCCTGACAGGGCGTGGTCTGGGAAGCTGTGTTGGGACAGGTTTGCGGCGCCTCTTCCGGCGCCCCGACCCGTCTGCAGTGCAGCCGAACGCTACGGGCCTTGGAAGAGGAGGCAGAGGAGCGGGCATGGGGAGAGGGCGTCGCCCCGGAAGCGGAGGAAGGCAGGGGCGGCGCTAGAGCGGGCGGGAGCGCCCGGGAGTGCGCTGCTGACATGCAGCCAACAGGCGGAGGTGAATGATGCCAGGAGGAGATCGAACCGGTCCGATGGGAATGGGATCGATGACAGGTCGTGGTGCCGGATACTGCGCCGGGTACGGCGCACCCGGGTATGCAAGCGGCGCCGGATGGCGGGCTGGAGGACGCGGCATTGGCTGGGGACGTGGAGCTGGCCGCGGATGGGGCGCTGGATGGAATCAGGGATGGCGAGGGTACGGATACCCGCAGCCCGTGGTTGCCCCTCCGGTGGGGGACGAAGCCTCGCAGCTGGCCGACCTCCGAAACCAAGCAGAGCAGCTGCGACGAACCCTCGAGCAACTGGAGAGCCAGGTTCAGAAGCTGATGGAGAAGGACGCGACATAGCTCCGCATCCTCCGTTTTGAGCATGTGCTTTCTTCGGGCTGCATGCCGCACGCCCGACAGTAGAACGGGCTTGCGGAGGACCTGCCATACGCTGGATCGTCCTAACGGTTGCGGTCTTGCGAGCTGAGCTCTGCTCCTCCGAACTGGCGGAGCTTCCAGCGAAGTTCGATCGGGCGAACTAGAACCAACCCCAGTGGATCGCTGCGACGAGTGCCAGACTGGCGACAGTGCAGCTGACGAACGCAATCAGCGGTCCCTTCTTGAACCAATCGAGATAGGCGATCGGTCTGGACGAGCCTTCGCTCAGGGAGATCGTCACGATGTTCGTCAGCGATCCGATTGGACTCGCGTTGGCACCGAATCCTACGCCCAGAGCGAGTGCCCACCAGAGAACACTCGCATCCGGTAGCGATCGAGACAATCCGGCGAGGACGGGGACCATCGCGATTGTGAACGGAATGCGATCGACCAGGGACGCCATGATTGCGCTCAGCCAGAGGATCACCACGGCCGTCACCGCCATGCCGAATCTTGCGAGGCTGGCAATGCTGTTGCGGATGAGACCGAGCAGGCCGGATGCCTCGAGTCCGCCCACAAGAACGAACAGCGACACGAAGAAGAGCAGCATCTCCCAGGGGATCTGCGCAAGTAGCGCGTTCAACTGAGGGCGCAGCATCGCCAGCGTGGCTGCGGCGCCGATCAAGGCAACGAATCCAGGACTGAATCCCAGCGGATCGTGCACGAAGAACAACACGAGCACGACGGTCAGGATGACGAGCATTCGACGCGCCGCCTTCGGATCCGACAGCGCTCTTCTTGCGTCCATCTGCTTCAATCGCGTGAGGTTCTCCGGGCGTCGCGCCAGGTCCTTGCGAAACAGGAAGAACAGCAGCGCACACGCAGGAATCCATACAAGCAGAGCAATCGGCCCGATGTGAGTCAGGAAGTCAAGGAAGCCAAGCGACGCCGCCGAGCCGATCAGGATGTTCGGCGGATCGCCGATCAGTGTCGCCACGCCGCCGATGTTCGACAGCATTGCTCCGCCCATCAGAAACGGAATGGCGCTGATTCCGACGATGTCACAGACGAGGATCGTGATCGGCGCGATGAGGATGATCGTCGTCACGTTGTCGAGGAACATCGAGACGATCGAGGTCAGAAGACCGAGCGAAAGGAATAGCTTCCATGGGCTCCCCGTCGTCAGCTTGGCGATTGCGATCGCAAAGTACGTCAGACTCCCGGTGGTCTTCAGCACCTCGATCATCATCGCCAATCCGAACAGCAGTGCCAGTGTGTCGAAGTCGATCGCGGCAAGTGCGAGAGACCCATCGTAGGTCCCCAGGGCCTGTCCGACGAGAACCATGACGACGGCGCCGACGAATGCGGCCAGTGTGCGATACGTGCGAGCCCCGACGATGACCACATAGGTTCCAGCGAGGATGATGGACGAGATGACAAGAGCGAAGACTGATCCGTCTTCCATGAAGGCTCAACCTATACCATCCGATCTTCGAGTGCAAATCCCCCGACGCTCGAGGGCGGCTGTCCGCGATTCGCGGGATGCCCGAAGGCCGGAACGCGCTTTGGAGGTCAGGCAGCAAGCGTGCCGGACGGCGCTCAGGAGACCCTCGAACCGGTGTGGGGCCGAGAGAGACGTCGAGGCCCGATTGCGAAAGGTGCTCGCGGATCGCCTCTCCGTCGTGTCGAACGGCGACAGCCAGGATCAGGCACTGGAGTCTTGGTCGCGTTCTGCGGCAATCTGCTCCTCAAGATGTGCGATCGACGGGACGAAGAGCGCTGCCATGCAGACGGCAAACACCAGCAGACCGCCTCCGACGTACCAGGATCGCAGGCCGATGAGGCCGACGACCGGCCCGAGGATCGCGAGGCTGATCGGGTAGACGCCTTGGCAGATGCTCGCAAGCAGTGTGAACGCGCGCCCCTGCATGTCGGGCGGCACGACCGTCTGGATCACCGGGGCCGTCGCGCCGTTGTACAACGCGTTTAGCAGGCCATTGGCGCCCATTGTAACGACCGCGATCGCGAAGAGATTCGGCGGGATGATCCCGAGAAGAGCGAGCGCAAGCCCCTGAAGGCCGCCACCGACGTACATCGTCACGACCTTCTTCTTGAAGCCACCCCACAACGAGAGCAGGAGGCCGCCGGCAATGAGCCCGGCCCCGGAGGCCGACTGCAGCCACCCGAGTTGCAGCGGACCGGCTTGGAAGTGCTCCGTGACGAGCAGTGGGAGCAGCACGAACACCGGGTTGATGACGAAATTCATGAACCCTGCGAGTGCCGCGATGTAGAGAATGCCTCGCTTCTGCCAGACGAAGCGGAAGGCGATTGCGAGCGATGTGAGGAGCCGCTCTCCTTCCTCCATCGTCTCCGGTCTGGGCTGTGGGATTCGGAGGAAGAGGAGCGGGAGGACGGCGAAGGCAGCGGTCGCCACGTCGAAGAGCATCACGCCATGAAGCGGCATGATGCTGATCAGTAAGGCGCCAAGGATTGGCCCGAAGACCTGAATCGCCCCGGTCATGCTCTGATTCAGGCCGGCGATTCGGGTGAGGTGATTCTCGGGGACGAGCATCGTTGTTGATGCGCCGATTGCCGGGCCGTGGAACGTACCTCCGATCGATCGCGCGACAATCACGAGATAGACGTGCCAGATCTGCATCTGTCCCGACCAGAACAGGTAGGCGAGGAGGAGCGAGACAAGAGCGATCGACGTGTCGGCGATCAGGATCGTCATGCGACGATTCCATCGGTCGACGTAGGCTCCGGCGATGGGGCCGAGGATCACCATCGGAACGATGATCCCCATCGTCGCCGTGGCGAGAACCTGCGCAGACCCGGTCTCCCGTGTGAGCCACCAGACGAGCGCGAACCCGCCGGCACGGCTGCCGATCCAGGAGAGCTGCTGCCCGACCCAGATGGAGAAGAAGCGAGCAGCCCAGCGCTGTGCGTTCATAGGAGGTGTGCAGTGCACTGGCTGGCCAGGCTGGGCGCGGAGCAAAGCATCCGAAGGCCCTTCCAGATCGAGTGCTCGTGTTCACGTATCCGCATGGTGCAAGTGTGACGAGAGGACGTCTCCACATCGTCTCGCAGGGAAGCACATCGGTATCCAGCGAGGCACGTCCGCCATGCGCATCACCGGGCAGTAGCCGTGATCTCCGACTGCGTCGGGGTCCGTCCGCCTTTGCTTCACATGAAGTGAGAAATGCGCTAGGGTCGCGGAGATGTGTCCCCACTCGAAGCATGCTCATTGGAGGGATCGACATGCGACACGAGCGGCATGACGTGTTGGTCATCGGCGCGGGAGCGGGGGGAGCGGCTCTTGCCAAGGAGCTCTCCAAGCGCGGCAAAGCAGTACTGGTCATCGAGCAAGGCAGCGTGGCCGAGAAGCTGGGCAGCTTCCGTGGCATTCTTCCACACTTCGACATCAACCCCGTCACCAAACTGCCCAGGAAGTCCAACGAGGGCGTCATCCTCTGGAGAACGAAGATGGCCGGGGGATCCACGGTCGTCTCCTGCGGGAACGGCAACCGGTGTCTCGAGAAGGAACTGGCCGCGTTCGGAATCTCGCTGGATCACGAGTACGCAGAGGCGGAGGCGGAGATGGGCATTGCCCCGATCGATGAGGGGCTCCTCTCGGACGGCTCGCGGCGGATCGCAGAGGCGGCGCACAGCTTGGGCTACGAAATGGAGCCGATGCCGAAGTTCATCGATCCGGCGCGGTGTGTGAAGTGCGGCCTGTGCGTGTTCGGCTGCCCGCAAGACGCGAAGTGGAAGGCGACAAGGTTCCTCGACGAAGCCGAGGAGAACGGCGCCGATCTTCTGTACAGGACGCGAGTCGAACGCGTTCTCATTGAGAATGGGAAGGCCGTCGGCGTACGCGCCTTCGGCCCACGCAGCAAACCCGTCGAGCATCGGGCGGGGGCGGTTGTCGTCGCCGCGGGCGGAATGGGAACGCCGGTGGTCCTGCAGAGATCAGGCATCCGCGAGGCGGGAGCCCAATTCTTCATGGACCTTCTGGTGAATACCTACGGTGTCAGCCGGGACGTCAATCTGCTCGGTGAGCCGCCGATGGCGATGGTGAACCACGAGTTCCACGCGGATCGAGGGTTCATTCTCTCGCCGTTTGTGAACCGCAACCGCTTTGTGCGAGCGATGGAACTGGGAGCGAAGGGCCTGACCCTTCCCGCAAATCGGCTGCTGGGGATGATGACGAAGACGGCCGATTCCCTCAGCGGGCGAGTCTTCCCTGACGGCTCCGCCTCGAAGCCGGTCACCGAGGAAGATTGGGGGAGGCTGAACGAGGGATCGGCGATCGCGCCGGAGATCCTCGTGAAGGCGGGTGCCGATCCAGGGTCCATCACCACGTCCGTTCCGCAGGGAGGACATCCCGGTGGAACCGCAGCGATCGGGAAGATTGTCGACAAGGATCTGCAGACCTTCGTCGATCGCCTCTTCGTCTGCGATGCCAGCGTATTGCCAAAGGCTCCCGGGATGCCGCCGATTCTCACGATTGTCGCGTTGGCGAAGAGGCTCGCCAAGCAGTTGGCTGCCTAGGAGAACGAGGCGTCAGGGTGTTGGCAAGTCAGCCGCGCATGACCTGCGGAGGCGACTGGCCCAAAGGGCCGGATCCGGCGGGCCGGCGTCACGCGGTGTGAGCTCCGCATCGACCCGCCGGATCGAACCTCAGCGGTGCTTTACGACAGGGCCTCCAACTCATCGACCATGCTGGCGAGCACATCGAATCCTGCCTGCCAGAATGCCTTGGAGCGGATATCGAAGCCGGCCTCGTCGAGAATGGCGATGGGTGCCTTGGATCCACCATAGGCCAGAATCCTGAGATAACTCGGAACGAACGCATCTCCCTCCGCCTTGTAGCGTTGGTAGAGGCCGAGGACGAGCAGGAGTCCGAAGGCGTACGCATACGAGTAGAAGGGCATCGCGTAGAGCTGCCGCATGCTCATCCACTGGAATCGGAGCATGTCATCCAACTCGACGCTCTCGCCGAACTGCTCATGGAGGATCTCCATGTAGGCGTCCGAAAGCTCATCCGGTGCCGCCCCTTCTGCGATCAACCGGTGGGCCTCCTGCTCGAACAGGGCGACGAAACCCGACCGCTGAATCTGGAAGTAGCTGTCCTCGACGTACTTCGCGAGCAGGGCCCTGCGAGTCTCCGAATCGGCGCCCTCGAGCATTGTCTCTAGAAGAAGGACTTGGGCGAAGCTCGACGCCGTTTCAGCAAGTGGCAACGGGGGACTGAATGTCAGCACCGAGTGGTCAGCCGCCATCAGGGCATGGGCAGCGTGGCCGAGCTCGTGGGCCAGCGTTGTCACGTCGCGGACGCGATCGGCGTAGGTCACGAGAATCCACGGCGTCACGCCCGGAAGGGCGTCCCAAGTGACCCCGCCCCCGCGCTTGCCCTCCCGGGGGATCGAATCGAGATGGCCCTCGGTCAGGGCGCGTTCTGCCAACTCCGCCAGCTTCGGAGAGAAGCCTCGGAAGCTGTCGAGAATCAGTTGGACACCGTCGGCGAAGGGGAACTCCTTCTCCGTATCCTTGAGGGGCGCGTAGAGATCGAAACGCCGAAGCTTCTCGAGGCCGAGCCACTTCGCTTTGAGCCCGAAGTATCTCTGGAAGAGGCCGACGTTGTCGCGGCAGGTCTCGAGCAGGCACGTGACCACATCATCCGGAACATCGCTCTCCACGTTACGAACAGAGATCGGGGAGGCCATCCCGCGCAGAGTGACGTTCTCATCGTGCCAATCGGCGACGATGTGCTTGTAGATCTGAGCGAGTTCGCCACTGTGGGCTTCGTAGACGTCAAGCAATGAGCGAAAGGCCGCCTCCCGCAACTCCGGCGAGGAGTCCCGCGAGAAGTCCATCAGTTCTGAACGCGAAAGCGTCCTCGTCTCAGTCCCGGCCTCTCCTTGGATCTCGATGTCGAAGGTAAGGCCGCTCGTGATCATCCTGTAGAGCGTCACCATACCGTCGGCGCCATTGACGTTCTTGAGGTTGATCACCTTCTCCTCCGCTTCGGAGAGGGTGTAGGGGGCAAAGCTTCGGAGCGTCTCCAGATGGTAGGCGCGGTCTCCGGCTGCTTTGAGAAGCCGCTTCGCATTCGTTTCATCGAGCGCTTTCCACCAGAGGTCGAAGAACAGCGTCCGGTTCTTGGCCTCGGCCAGCGCACCGTCGACGCGGCCACGACAAGCAACCGCATCCTGATCCCTCATGTCCGCGAACAGGCGGAGGATCGAATATCCATCCAGCAGCTGAGAAACGTACTCGGATCTCTCGATCAGCTCAAGCATCTCGACGAAAGCTCGCTCGCCGATTTCCGGCGCGAGGGCCGAGCGTTTCTGCTCGACGGCGGCGACGGCCGCCTCCAGATCGGCGAAGACGGATTCCATGTCCGGTCCTGACCCCGTAGGGATCAGTTCGTCCAGGGACCAACGGGTACTCACGTATGGGCTGTTGCTCATGGGTTCTCCTCTTCCATGCTCGGCGCGCGGTGCACGTCGCCGATTCGATCTTCTTCCGAAGTCCGGATCGTGACGCATACGCCTTGGTGGGGGAAGAGCATCCCGCGCTGAGGGCTTGCTGTGCCCTAGCGAGTAGTGGACTCTCGCACAGCGAAGGGTGCTTCCGTCCCCGCAATCCTTGTTCTCGTCGTCATGATCGGAATCCCCTCCTTTGGCTCGTCACGACCGTTCATCACAGAGCGTCGATCGGAGCTTGCGCTGGATGAAACCCATTCTAGGGGTGCGAAGATGTGAGTGCAAACATCCCCGTGAGATGGGGTGGTCCTCCTCGCATCGCCCCACCGAGCGTGTTCCATCCGGCAGGATGCCACGCGCCTCCCGGGGCGCTGAATGAGAGCCCGCTTCGCACCGTGATCGGCGGCATCCTTCGCCGGCCACAGACGACGTCGTGGATTGTCGCGGCGGACTCTGAATGCGGTGCGCACGGTGATTCGAGTGACGATCCCGATGGTTCAACGGTCGCGAAGGCGGCTTCGCTGGAGGCTACGGCGGGTAGAGAACGGTCAACGTGATCGATTCGGTGTGCCCGGGGGAGATGAGCAAGGGGCCTTCAATCCACCAGCCCTGCGCCAGGACGATATCGATACTCTCCTGGCACGGAATGCACTCCAGCAGCGCGGAGAGAGACCACGTACCCTCGAGTGTGTGATTCCCCGGCGCGAAGAACCCTGGCGGAAACTCGAAGATCCAGACGGCCGGCCAGGCGGTGTCCGGATCCTCTGGACAATCTCGCATCTCAGGCCCTACAGGCATCTCCCTGGTGTTGAACACGGAGGGCTCCACGAGTTGCCCATCCACCCGCAACTCGAACAGAGAGTGCTCTCGTGCGTTGCCGACACGGGTAGCGCAATCGGGATCATCGTTTTGGCAACCACCCCCGCCGCCGAATGCGAACCCATGACTCACGTAGCTGGGCTGGGAGCCATCGATTGTCACCCACACCCTCTCGCCGTACAGAACGATGCGGGATCCGACGGGCACGTATGCCGTCCCGACGACACAAATCGGATTCGCAGCGCAGGCCAGGGGGACTGCGGCCAGGATCACCAGCGCCAGACGAAATGCGTGCAACGGAGTTCGCGCCATCCCATCCTCCTCGGTCTTGGCTCAGACCAGGGTATCCGAAGGGATGGCAGCTGCGGAAGAGCGGTCCGACTCGGGCCGACCGGAATGCGGGGAAGCATCTCGCTTGAGCTCCGATCCGGGCTTCCGGAAGCCCGGAGTCGGTGGGATTGCGGGACGGGATTTTCGCCGTCAGCCGTTGCTGGCGGTCTTGGCCCTTTCGAATCCTGCTGCGGTAGCGGTTGCGGTGAGGAATGCTGTGGGACCAGAACCGGTGACTACCGTAGCACGTCGCGGAGTTCGTCGAGCATGGCGAACTCGCACAGATCAACGTCATGCTCGCCGAGCCAATCACGCAGGTGTGCATCGAACCTTCCCGCGGCCTCGGCAAGTGCATCGAGCGGACCGGAGACGAGGGCCATCAAGTCCGGGAATCCCGACTCAGTGAGCGCGGCGCTCTGCTCCGCATGCGGTTCAGAGAGCCGGTCGCTCGCATCGGACAGCATGGATGCGATGTCGCTCTGCAGGCTGAACGCCTCCAGACTCGCAGCGACGCGATCGCCCGCTTCACAGGCTTCCAGGAGCTTGCGCACGATGTCCTTCATCTCGGGGTACGCCTGGTCGAATCGCTCGCGGACGGATGCAGTGGCCGGTGGCGCCGGCTTGCGGTCGCGCTGGATCCGATAGACTGCCGCGACGAGTTCATCCGCTGCACGGAGTACGTCATCCACATCGGACGATGTGGCGATTGCGCGGACGAGTTCTTGCAGATTGGCGGGACGGGATGCCATTCGATCGGTTTCAGCGAGCGCCCGATGGAACCCGCGCTCGAACGTCACCTGATTCGCCAGCGCCAGGCACTCCCATGCTGCGCCAATCAACCGCCACCCTGCCGATGTGACGTCTGCGCGCGAGCCTCGAGCCGCAAGTCGCAGGGCACCGAGCTGCTCGAGGACCCGAGGAAAGCAATCCTGTGCTCGGCCCGCCATGGCTGTCTGCTTCGCCGGGGACTCCAGCGCGAGGCTCTGCGCCTTCAGCTTCGCGAGCCGATCGGCTTGCTCCGGCGATCGCACATACAGGGGCGTGGCCTGCCGCACCAGCGCCGGAGCGAACGCCCAGCCGCGGGTGGCCCCGGTGGCGAAGCCTTCGAGCGTCTCCCAGCGAAGCCCCCAGAAGTCGAACAACAGCCCATCGAGGAGGAACGTCCGGCCGATCGGCGGATTCTTGCCCTCGGCCGGCGTGTAGAAGAAGTCGAGATCGGAGCCAGGCCGGGCATCGCCACGCGCCTGGGAGCCGTAGTACGCGATCAGATCCACCTCGTCACCGTAGCGCGCGACGGCACTCGCCGCAATCAGTTCCGCAACCTCGAACACATCGACCATTGCGTCCTCCCCTTCGCCGAGCGGCCTCCTGACATCCTGCAGCTGTGCGAACCAGGGTTCCACTCGGACCGCATTGATGGTACCCGCGAGGATCGGCGAACACAGCAGAAACGTGATGGATGACGCCATCATCCCCGGCGGTCCTGCGGAAGGGAAGCTCCAGGCGGGAGACGAGCTGCTCTGGGTCGAGGATGAACACCAGCGCTGGGCGGCATACGAGGACATCTCGGAGGGCCTCCGTTGCCACCGGGCACCATGCTCAAGGCGGGCGTACGCCGGGATCAAGAGACCCTCGAGGTCAAACTGACCCGCGACGTCATGCCGGGTTTCGATACCGACAACGACCGAGCGAAGGCGGAGATGCAGGAGTTCATCACGAGGCAGATCCCGGACTTGACCGTCGATATCCAGATGACGCTTGCAGGCGGGTCATCGTTGTCTGCCTGATGGAGTATCGCGGGACCCAGGCCACGTTCGAGCGAGAGGCCATCTGGAGAGAGATCTGGATTGCACTTCTTTCGGAAGGCAGGATCGTCGAGAGCTGGCCCCTTCCCGATGTCGATGCCTACTGCAGGCAGCTTGGCTACCAGGTCATCCCGCCCGGCTGCTAGGGCATCCGGAACGGGCCTGGCAGCGCGGCATCGCCGGGAAACCTTCGGTCCGGCATGCAGCATCTGAGGCCACACGCTCCCCGGCTCCGAGGTTACTCACTCGCGTCCATCGGTCGATCGGGAAGCAGGCGGTCGATCTCTCGGATGGGGCGATGCAGCGATGCCCCCAAGCAGGTCAGGACCCCGAGAACGGCTGTAACCAAGAAGAGAACAGCGACTCCCGCACCCGGCCCCGTACCGACAAGTGGTCCGAGCGAACGAGCGAGCCCGGTGTCCGCCGCCATCGCGGGCTCGAGGATGCGATCGACGAGTGGGCCGGCGATCAGGAACCCGAGTGGGATCGTCGCTTGCCCGACGACCCGGTAGACGCTGAAGAACCGGCCTTGAAGATCATCGGGAACCTTGGCTTGAAGCATGCTGGTGTTGACGCTGGTCGCGGCGACCGCAAAGAAGGTAGCGAAGAAGCCGCCGATCGACCAAAGCACGGGCGTCCGGGCAATCGCCAAGACGAAGAAGGAAGCAACCCGACGAATGCCGCGAAGCCAAAGGACAACCTGCATCCGTCTTCGGATCCGGGTTCCCCAGGCGGCAACCGCCACGCCGCCGATGACGCCGCCTGCGCCCATGATGCTCTGGACGATGCCCAGGATGACCTTGTCGTTCCCCGTTCGGGCGAGAATCATCGCCGAGAACGTGATCATCGCGGCTGAACTCGGAAGATTGAGCAGGAAGAGCAACGCAATGATCCCGATCAAGCTCGGACGCGTGCGGACGTACGTCACACCCTCGCGGATCTGATCCCAAAGCCGCGCTTTCCCCGCGCCCTCGCTCGGCACCGGACGAGGGATGCGAACGAGCGCCAGGGTTCCCATGGCAACGGTGAACGTGGCAAGATCGATCAGCAGAATCCCGCGAAGACCGATGGTTACGAGCAGTGCACCGGCCAACACCGGTGCCGCCAGCGAGGCGGCAAAACGGTTGCTGCTCTGCATCGCATTGGCTCGCGCGTAGCGGTTGCGGTCGACCATCATCGAGATCGAGGCGATGAATGCAGGGAGCTGAAACGCCTCAAAGGCGGAGGCGAAGACACCAACTGCATAGAGATGCCAGATCTCCAGCGAGCCCGTACTGTGAAGGATCAGAAGCGCCAGCGTTGATGCTGCGGCCGCCGCGTCACTCAAGATGAGAACCAGCTTGCGGCTGTGTCGATCGATCATCGCTCCGGCCAGAGGCGCCAACAGAACGGTTGGCGCAAACGAGAAGAACCCGATCAGCGCCAACGACGTCGCTTGTCCAGTCGTCTGCCACGCCCAAACCGAGATGGCAAAGCGCGTCATTGCCGACCCGAGGAGGGACACGAGCTGCCCGACCCAGATTGTGGTAAAGCCTCCCATGCCTTGCGTGAGGGCCGGAAGCCTGAGGTGCCGTCTTGTGGTCATGTGCGTTCCCTTCGCTCTCGATTGGCCTGTGTAGCGTCTCGTCCTTGATTCAGTCCCGACAGAGGGGGCGCGGGCGGACCGCGACCAGACTTCAGCGCAGGAGACAGCGCTCGAAAAGCGAATGGAGAACCAATGGCAGAGGGCCTGCCACTTGCGAAGCGCACTCGCGCGTGGGCGAGCTGCGACATGAACTACGCTCGTTGATTGGGAGTTTCGGAGCTAGGGAGCCCTACGAGGCTTTCGGCTTCGCAGCGCTTCCCCGTCGTGCCCCGCCACATCCACGACCTTCGGAAAGCATGTGCGAACTGTACCCGAAGCCGCAGAATCTCTCAACATCAGATACAAGAGTGGAGATCGGGAGATACACCCTATGGACTATGATTCCTCTTCCGACCCGATCTTCTGCAGTGCAGCGAGTGTTTCGTTGCGTTCTCCGCGCGGCGCATGACCGCCTCCTCGCCGAGCGGCCTCCCGACCTCTGTCTGTCTTCGGGGATCCGGCACTCATGATTGAAGAATGAATGCCAGACCTCGATGACTGAAGCCCGCAAGCCGAGTCTTTCGTCCCCGGAGTCCGCGGTCAGCGGGCTCGAGGAATTGTGTGGGCTTAGCGTGGCATGCGAGCATGGTGATGTGAATACGTGAGGGTAGGAGCAGTGACAGGACGGACGGGAGACGGGAAAGCGCTCCGCAGCGCTCGAGTGCTGGATTCCCGAGGACGCCATGGGCGAGGTTGGCACAGCCGGGGATCTGGACGGTGACGGGTTCGATGATCTGAGACCGAGGGACACATACCCTATCTCCTCTCTGAGTTATGGTTCGTGTCCCCCTGAACTGACACTCCCGTCAAGGGCAGCCTGATTCAACCGGGGAGTGGTCGTCTCCGTACAGATCCAATGGTAGACCCCGCCGATGAGAATCCTGCTCTCAGTGCCGATATATCTTGACAGTCATATAGCTAGACCGTTATATTGTCCCGTGAAGAGATCTTCTGGAGCCAGAGGAGGCTCACATGTCGCTGGAGATTGCGCTGCTGGGGTTTCTAAGCTACCGCCCAATGACCGGCTACGACATGAAGAAGATGACCGACGATGTCGGGCCGTCTTGGACCGCGCCTCAAAGCCAGATCTACGACACGCTCCATCGCTTGGAGAAGAGAGGACTCGTAACCGTCGAGATCATTCAGCAAGACACCAAGCCCAATAGGAAGCTCTATCGGATGACGTCCGAGGGCAAGGAAACCCTTGCAACCTGGATGTCTGAGACACATCCCCCACGGGTTCTCCGTAATCCTTTCTTGTTGCAATTGTGGCTGACGGGTCTGGTCGACGACGACGTGGTGATCCGCTTCCTGGAGGGGAGCGCGGAGGTTCTGAGAGCGTACGTCGCAACGCTCGAGTCCAAACCTGTGACGATCCCTGACGCGCGTGGCCTCCCACCACGCGATTGCTTCTTCAAGTGGATGACTCTGAACTACGGAGTCCGTCACGCGCGATTCCAGATTGCTTGGATTGAAGAGATGATCGACCGCGTTCGACAGAAGGACTATGAGCTCGGAAAGGAAGGTGCGCTGCGCGGGCTGTTCGACGACGACTCGCCGGAAGTGGTGGAGTAGCGCCATCGAAGAGAACCCGTCCGGCGCAGGTCTTTGCACAACCAGGAGGACGGATCTGATGAAGTTCACAGTTGTCATAGGAATCGCCGTGCTGGTAATGGCAGCAGCTGCGACAGCTGCCGGGAGTTTACGGATTACGACCTACGGGAATGGTCTCGACGACTTGGCATCCGATGCTCTGCTTCTCGAGGACGGTGGGATGATCATCGTCGGCGATACCATCGTCGCGTATGAGCCCGAGATCATCCGCCACATCCTCCTGCTGCGACTGGATGCTGACGGGCAGCTCCTCTGGACACGAACATATGGTGGCGATCGCCCAAGTTCGGGACACGGCATCACCGCTGATGGTACGGGTGGGTTTACAGTATCCGGTGCGATCCGAGCCGAGAATGAGGACTCCGAGATGGTTCTGCTCCACGTCGACTCGGACGGAAACGAGCTTTGGTCGAGAACGTTCGGCACCCCGCGCGATGAGGTGGGCGGCCGTGTCGTTGGATGCGAAAGAGATGGGTACTGGGTCGTCGGCAACAGCGTAGACCCCAACGATGTTGTCGCCGATCCTGGTGCCGCCGGCTACGCCGGGTTCGCGGGGCGGAGCAACATCTATGTCGTGCGTACGGACGGTCAGGGGCACGAACTCTGGTCATGCCGCATCGAGAGCGAGTCCAATACGATCGCGTTTGGCAGCGTGTCCGTTGATGACGGCATCATCATCTTGAGCGGCCTCCTTCAGTACCCTGCCGATGACAACGATATCCTCCTGACCAAGCTCAACATCGATGGAGATGAGATCTGGTCAAAGACGTGGGCGGCGGGAAGCGCATTGGGCTATTCGCTCATTGCGACAAGCGATGGAGGCTACGTCATCTCGGGGCTCCGATCTTTCCCCAGCAATCCGGCGCTCGTGGAATCAGACGCGTTGCTCATCAAGGTGGATATGGATGGAAACGACGAATGGCTGGTGACCTACGGCCAGTCCCATCGCGTGGAGTCGGCCGATATCGTTACGGAGACGACGGAGGGCAGCTTCGTGAGTTGCGGCTGGCAGACTCCGGACCTGTTCACTCCGGGAGACGACATCCTGATCGCCGCCTTCGATCGATCCGGCGTGCGTCTGTGGGAGGAACTCATGCCCAGTTCCGCGCACAACATTCACGCGCGGATCTTCCAGAAGCCGGATGGCTCGTATGCCATCGTCGGGTCGGCTCGACAGCCGGGCGAATCGTTCCGCATCCAGCTGATCGAAATCGACCCGCACGATGAGCGCGCCGAGTAGTCGACGCCGTGGCGTCTCACGACGGCAGGAGGAGGGAGGAACCCATGTCTAGGACAGCTATCGCGGCGGCGATGATCTTGTGGATCGCTACGCTCGGCGCTCTCGCCTGTACCGGCGTGGCCATCGTGCAGAGCGGAAGCGTCGTTGTTGGCGGCAACGAAGATTGGACGCGGTTCGATTCCTATGTGTGGGCGGAGGCCAAGACAGCTGAGACCCACGGCGCTGTCTACTTCGGATACCAAGTCCGCGGCGAGTTCGGCCCGAGATCGCCTTTCTGGTTCGAGTTCCAGGGAGTGAACGATCAAGGTCTCTACGTCGACACATTCGGTGCGCCGACCGTGGCCAATCCGCGGTGGGCTGGCAAGCCATCCTGCCCGGACCACATCGAGATCCTCATGATGCGGGGATGCGCCACGGTGGACGAGGCCATCGATCTTCTCGATTCGTACGACCTTGCGCGCTATCAGCACCACAACGAGAGGATCTTCCGCAGCAATATGCAGTTCTTCCTTGCAGATGGCACAGGTGCTGCTGCGGTCGTCGACGGAGAGCATATTCATAGGATCGAAGGTGGCTGCCTCGTGACGACCAACTTCCGCCTGAGCGACCCCTCGCTCGGCGGGTGGCCCTGCTGGCGCTACGATCTCGCGCACAGCATGCTGGCCGCAGACAGCTCACCGACCGTGCAACGCGTCGCGGAGATTCTGGACGCCGTGCAGTTCTCGTGTTCGCACGGCTACTCCTCGTGCACGCGCTACTCGCTGGTTTGCGATCTTGTCCACACAACGGCGTTCGTCTACTTCGACGGCGACTTCTCGCATCCCGTGAGCCTGGATGTCGAGCGTCTCTGCGCCGACGGACTGGAACGAATGGCGATCGAGAGCCTCCTTGAGGATGGCGATGGGTAGGCAAGAAACGCCGATGAAAGGAGCGTCTCATGAACCGAAGAAAGGCTATCTGCACTGCTGTCTTATCGATTCTTCTCGGTCACGTATTGTCAGGTATGAGCTCCGACTTCTCACTCCAGGAGGGTCCATATCTGGGCTTGCCACTTCCCGGTAGGACACCCATTCCTTTTGCGGAAGGACTCATCGAGTTCAGCCACTCGTCGATCTCCATATCGCCGGATGGTACCGAGATCTACTGGGCCGAGAGAACGACCGGCCCGATGGGGTCTCGGATTGTGCTTTCGCAACGCTTGGGGGACGGGTGGAGCGAACCGATCCCGCTGTTCGCCGGAGTCATGTCGACCGCCGATTGCCCTGTGATCTCTCCAGATGGGATGCGGATGTTCATGAATTCCGTCGATCCTCTCGTCGACGGCGAGCGAGAGACGGAGAGGATATGGGTTAGCGAGCGCATCGAGGATGAATGGTCAGCGCCTGTGCCGGTGGCTACGATCGTGAACTCCTTCGGCCTGCATTGGCAGAGCAGCGTCGATTCCGCGGGGAACCTGTACTTCGGGGCGGTTCCACCGACAGGAGGAGATGACGATGACATCTACGTGGCACGCCTTGTGAACGGGGTCTTCCAGACTCCCGAGAAACTGGGAATCAGTAGTACGCTGGACGAGACGACACCCTTTGTCGATCCGCGAGGCGAGTACATTCTGCTCAGCTGCATCGACGCCACTGGGGGGCACATTGCCGCCAGCTTCCGGTCAGCGGATGGCGTATGGACAACGCCCGTGAATATCGACCTGGGGGATGTCGCCTACCCTGTCTGCCCTTATGTTTCTCCGGACGGGGGTTACCTGTTTGTGCTGTCGTGGCCAAACGTCTATTGGGTCGACGCGCAGGTCATTGAGGATGCCCGCCCGTCTGCGGAAGACAACCTCTAGTTGGCGCTCGATGGTGGACATGACGGGCCTTCCAGCGCCAAACGGGCACACGCGCCTCTTCCACGGAATCACGATCTTCATGCTTCTTCCGGTTGCGACCAAGCTTGCGCAGTTGCAGAAGATCGGGGGATATGCCCTATCTCCTCTCTGAGTTATGGTTTGTGTCCCCCGAACTCCCGGGATTCACGACCCCGAACCAGATCCCGTTGCCGTTTGCCCTATCCGGCTGATCAGACCTAGGATGGAGCGACCGAGGTCGCAGCCTCGGGATTGGGGTCAAGTCTTGCATTGCGGCGCTAGCATCTAGCGAACTCGAGCAGCTTCGGATATTGCATTGCAGGACCCGACCCCCATTCCTGGGATTGGGGGGCTGGGCAGGCGAGGTATCGAGATCTTGGTGTGGCAATGCAAGACCTGAACATCCCTCTTGGATTTTCAAGTCAACGGGTGGACATCCTCACGCAGTTCGTAGTCTCGATCGTCTCGTAGCATCGCCCAGATGACACGTACCATGTGCCGTCCCAATGCACGGATGGCTTGA
>Ga0272441_10003038_pt1 | contig 32846 bp, 29 predicted proteins | sample SSMProp6N_FD_193582 | JGI IMG/M metagenome (GOLD analysis project Ga0272441, IMG submission 193582) | Marine sediment archaeal communities from Little Sippewissett salt marsh, Falmouth, MA, United States - SSM-Prop-6N | ecosystem: Environmental > Aquatic > Marine > Wetlands > Sediment ... | reverse complement strand
CTGAAGGACGAAACCATTAAGGTCACCATTGCCCTCAGTAGAGCCAGTGTTGAATTTTTTAAAAATGAGGCAAAAAAGTATAATACACAATACCAGAAAATGATTCGAAGACTATTGGATGAATATACGGCTCATCAATCCTGATTTATTTTTTTAAATACATAAAACCGGATTCAGCCGTTATTATGCGGTTTGTATGTCGTTTCAAGGAAAGAACTCACGGCCTCATGCTCCTAAATTTTGTGTTCTCCCTATAAATATCAATATCTTATAAGAATTCAGTACACGTTTTCTGTGCGTACGTATAGTCATGCAAAAATCGATTTTTTGTTTGAAATAGTATTTAATTAGTTTTATATTTCAAATGCATAATTCCATTTACAGAATGACTGTTTTTTTTCAAACCATACACTGTAAAAGGTACATTGAAATATAATAAATTGTATTTTACAATATCAAAATGAAAGGGGGATCTGATATGAATAAAAATGGCAAGTGCCCTGTGACGGGCAGAACAGGTAAAGCCGTTTCTGGTGGCGGCACATCAAATCAGGACTGGTGGCCGAATCAGTTGAACCTCAGAATACTTCATCAACACTCTTCCAAGAGCAATCCGATGGGAAAGGATTTCAACTACGCTGAAGAATTCAAAAAACTAGATCTCAAGGCCCTGAAGAAAGATCTCACAAAACTGATGACCGACTCCCAGGACTGGTGGCCGGCGGACTGGGGTCACTATGGAGGGCTTTTTATCCGCATGGCCTGGCACAGTGCCGGTACATACCGCATGGGTGACGGGCGCGGGGGCGCGGGATCGGGCACACAGCGCCTGGCGCCACTGAACAGCTGGCCGGACAATGCGAATCTCGACAAGGCGCGCAGGCTTCTCTGGCCGATCAAGCAAAAATACGGCAATAAAATATCCTGGGCCGACCTGATGATTCTCGCAGGCAATGTTGCGATGGAGTCGATGGGTTTCAAAACCTTTGGTTTCGGTGGCGGGAGAGAGGATGTCTGGGAACCTGAAGAGGATATCTACTGGGGAAGCGAAGACACCTGGCTCGGTGATAACCGATACATGGGAGACCGGGATCTTGAAAATCCGCTTGCTGCTGTTCAAATGGGCCTGATCTACGTCAATCCGGAAGGTCCGAACGGCAACCCGGATCCGGTCGCCTCGGGACGTGACGTCCGTGAAACCTTTGCGCGCATGGCCATGAATGACGAAGAGACGGTTGCACTTGTTGCCGGCGGCCATACTTTCGGCAAGGCTCACGGCGCCGGTGACGCGGCGCATGTCGGTCCGGAGCCGGAAGGCGCAGGGCTCGAAGAACAGGGCCTGGGCTGGATCAGTTCCTTTGGAAGCGGCAAAGCCGGTGATACCATCACCAGCGGTATTGAAGGTGCGTGGAAACCGAATCCGACCCAATGGGACATGGGTTACCTGAAAGTCCTGTTCAAATATGAATGGGAGCTGGTCAAAAGCCCGGCCGGAGCGAATCAATGGCTGGCCAAGGATGTAGAGGACGAAGACATGGTGGTTGACGCGCACGATCCATCGAAGAAACACCGGCCGATGATGACCACAGCGGATCTTTCCCTTCGATTTGATCCGATCTATGAGAAAATCGCCAGACGTTTTCTGGAAAATCCCGATGAATTTGCCGACGCGTATGCCCGTGCGTGGTTCAAACTGACGCATCGCGACATGGGCCCTCGCTCACGATATCTCGGCCCGGAGGTTCCTGATGAAGAACTTATCTGGCAGGATCCGATACCGGAAGTTGATCACAAACTGATTGATGCAGAGGATGTAACCAAACTCAGGAAAAATATTCTGGCTTCCGGATTGTCTGTTTCCCGGCTGGTCTCTACTGCCTGGGCTTCAGCATCCACGTTCCGCGGTTCCGATAAACGCGGCGGGGCAAACGGCGCTCGTATCCGTCTTGCACCACAAAAGGATTGGGAAGTCAACCAGCCGGATCAACTGAAGAAGGTGCTGCAAACCCTGGAGGGCATTCAGAAAGAATTCAACAGCTCACAATCAGGCGGGAAGAAGGTTTCCCTGGCAGATCTTATTGTCCTTGGTGGCTGTGCGGGCGTCGAGAAAGCAGCCAGGAATGCCGGTTTTGATGTAATCGTGCCATTTACACCGGGACGTATGGATGCATCCCAGGAGCAGACCGATGTAGCGTCATTCGCCGTGCTCGAACCGTGTGCAGATGGATTTCGCAACTATCTGAAGAAAAAATATGCCGTTTCTTCAGAGGAGATGCTGATTGACAGGGCCCAGCTGCTGACACTGACCGCTCCGGAAATGACTGTACTTGTTGGCGGACTACGTGTTCTGAATGCCAATTTCAACCAGTCAAAGCATGGCGTATTTACAGAACGACCGGAGACACTCTCAAACGACTTTTTTGTCAATCTTCTCGACATGGGCACAATATGGAAGGCAAGTTCGAAAGACGAAGAGGTATTTGAGGGTCGTGATCGCGCAACAGGCAAACTTAAGTGGACCGCCACCCGTGTTGATCTCATCTTCGGTTCGAATTCTCAACTCAGGGCTTTAGCGGAAGTTTACGCATGTGAGGACGCCCGGGAGAAGTTCCTTCAGGATTTCGTGGCTGCGTGGGACAAAATGATGAACCTCGATCGTTTCGACCTGACCTGATTTTCTTTTTGCCTATAAAAAGGGATGCCATCCCTTCGAGGGATGGCATCCCTAAAAATAGTCGGGGTGGTGAGATTGACCGGGCTGCCTCCGGCGCATGCAAAGCCTGCCGGTTTTGAATTCCGGACCATGATGCCGGGAGCTGCAACTTTCAGGTTTAAATAGAATTATGAATTGTAAAATTGATTTAATATATTTTATGGATGTACATTATCTTCGATATGATTGATTCAATTTAGATAACGAAAGTTAAAACATGAAGCTTTTCGGCACAAAGGATATTAAAATATTTATTGAAAAGTTGCTTTTAACCAAAAGAAATGAATTGGCAGATAAACTGGTAATAGATATTCCGGCAGGATCCGGATATTCTGCAAAAATATTAAAAGATATTGGAGCAAATGTCAAACCATATGACATGTTACCAGATTTTTTTAAAGTTGAAGATCTGGAATGCGAATATGCCGATTTGTCAAAGACATTGCCTATCGAATCCGGCATGGCTGATTTTATACTATGTCAGGAAGGCATAGAACATCTTTCCGATCAGATCTTCATGCTGAAAGAGTTTAACAGAATATTAAAAAAAAATGGTAAATTATTATTAACGACACCTAATAATTCAAAATTGAGATCCAAATTAAGTTATTTTCTATCAGAAAGCGAATATTTTCAAAAGATGATGCCGCCCAATGAACTGGATTCAATCTGGTTTTCTAATGAAAAAATAAGTAATGAAATTTATTACGGTCACATATTTTTAATTGGAATTCAAAAATTACGGATCGTATCACGCATATCAGGATTTAAAATCAGGAAAATATATCATTTTAGAATTAATCACACTTCTTTGTTTTTATTTTTATTGTGTTATCCTTTTATTTTAGCTGTAAATATTTTGGGATATTTAAAAGCAATGAAAAATAAGAATGACGTTCCAAATAACGTAAAGAAAAAGGTGTATTCTGAATTGCTGAAATTAAGTATTGATCCCCGAATTTTACTTGATGGACATTTGATTGTGGAATTTGAAAAGGAAAATGAACTAAATGAATTGGGTTCAGTATTTTATAGTAAATATAAAGATTTTAATGTTGAAACCTAGAAAGTGTGAATACAAGATTTTTAAAATTCATTGATCCGCCACAGTTGGGGGAATCCACAATTTTATGCTCACAACGCATACCGTTTTACCCAGATTTTCAGTTGACAATTAACCGGATAATCAATATATTGATAAGTCTATTTTTTCTATGTGTTACTGATCCGGGAGGCGTCTCTTGGCCCGGGTATTCTTGGGACTGGGATCCAATGTCGGTGACCGCCTGTCTTATTTAAGACAATCAGTTGAAGCCTTAGATGCTGTTGCCGGAGTTGTTGTTCACACATGTTCCTCCATATATGAAACAGAGCCCTGGGGTCAGGAAAATCAGCCTTCCTTTCTCAATCAAATCATTGAGATTTATACGGATCTGGACGCGAATGTTCTTTTGCAACACTGTCGGAATATTGAAAAAAAGCTCGGCCGGAAAAAAGGGAATAAATGGGGATCGAGGATCATCGATCTGGATATTCTTCTTTACGGACAGATGACCATGCGAACGGATACCCTTCAAATTCCCCACCCTCAGCTGGCCAATCGCAGGTTTGTACTTGAGCCGCTGGCTGAAATAGATGCATCTGTCATTGTACCGGAAGTAAACAAAACGGTTGATATCCTTCTGAAACAATGCCCGGATAAAAAGGCAGTCAAGTTGTATAATGCGGAGTAGTTTAATTTTATGGAAGATTCCGAATCAAAAACACCCTGTTATATCGCGATTGAAGGTGTCATAGGATCTGGGAAAACGAGTCTGGCAACGCTGCTGTCAGAAAAACTCTCGGCCCAGCTGATTCTGGAAAAGCCTGAAGAAAATCCGTATCTGGAGGATTTTTACAGGGATCCGCGGCGCTATGCATTTCAGACGCAGCTGTTTTTTCTGCTCATGCGGTACCGGCAGCTTCTGGATTTTCCACAGCATGATCTTTTTCATCAGTATCTGATTGCTGATTATATTTTTCAGAAAGATAAAATCTTTGCACACGTGAACCTGGAGCGGCGGGATTTAATTCTTTATGAGCGAGTGGCCCATCTTCTTGAAAGAGAACTGCCCCGGCCGGATCTTGTCATTTATCTGCAGAATACAACGGAAAGGCACATTGCCAATATCAAAAAGCGGAAACGATCCTATGAAAAAAACATATCGACAGATTACATCCGTGCACTTAATGAGGCATACAAGGAATTTTTCTTCAGATACAAGGAAACACCGCTTCTGGTCATCAATACATCGGAAATTGATTTTGTGAATAATGAAGAAGATCTGGAAGATTTGCTTAATCAAATCATGAATCCGCCCCTGGGCATTAAGTATTATGTGCCGAAAAACATATAACCTTCAGGATACATAATGTTAAGGTTCCTATTTGCCGCCCTGGTTGTCTACCTGGGCTATCGTTTTTTAAAGGCGCTATTTTCAAATCAGAGTCCCAAAACCAATGTCAGGGGACAGCAGAAAAACCGGCCGCTGGATCTGCGGGATTCGGATGTTGAAGACGCCAAATTTCGGGATGTCGATGAAACCGGATCTGAATAAAATGCGTTCTGAAACAACAGGATAAATGTTCTATATCTATGAAAAATTACCTTCGTATTTTAAGATATATTAAACCCTACTGGGCGCCGCTGACAGGTTCAGTGGTCTGCGTGCTTTTCTTTGTCGTTTTTTCCAATATTTCCCTTGTTTCAATAATGCCGTTTCTGGATACGCTTTTCCTTGATAAACCGCTTATGCAGAATCAGATCCAGGCCGAAGAAGAGTTGGTCTCTGATGATGGTTCCCTTAATCCGCTGGAAAAATCAGAGTGGAAAGAAAAAGCCAAGGTCCAGATTTATCGCTTCTTCATGGGAGAGAACTGGCAGCAGGACAGATGGAAAGCGCTGCGCCGTTTGTCCATCATGCTGATTCTGATTTTTCTTTTAAAGAGTCTTTTCGGTTATTTGCAGGCTTATTTTATGGTTTATGTTGAACAGGCCGTGATCCGTGATTTACGGAACGATATCTATAAACATATCAACACACTTTCCCTTAAATTTTTTCATCAGACGCGAACCGGGCAGCTGATATCACGCATTACCTATGATGTCCGTCTGGTCAATGGCGGCCTGACCGCCAGCTTTTTTACCATGGTAAAGAATCCGCTGCTGATTGTCGTGGCACTTGGCGTTGCTTTTTATATTTCGTGGCAGTTGACTCTGGCAGCCATACTGATTCTTCCATTCAGTCTCATTATTATATCATGGATTGGATTAAAACTGAGAAAAAGCAGCGCGATTTCCCAGGAGAGGATGGCGGATGTCACTTCCGTGCTTCAGGAAACCATCGCGGGCGTGAGAATTGTAAAGGCATTCGGTATGGAGGGGTTTGAAATAAAAAAATTCATGCATGAAACCAACCAGTATTTCCGAACCCTGCTTAAATTGAACCGTACAAGAAACCTGGCTTCCCCGCTTACTGAATTTCTCGGCACCTCAATCGGTGTGATGATACTCTGGTTCGGCGGACAGGAGGTTTTAAAAGGCAATGTGCTGGAACCATCCATGTTTATTTATTTTCTGATTCTTATTTTTTCCATTATGCAGCCCGTAAAAGAAATATCCAGTGTCAACAACCGGATTCAGGAAGCCCTGGCAGCAGGGGAGCGGATTTTTAAACTTCTGGACACGGAACCGGATGTCAGGGAATCACCGAAGGCCGTATCGCTTGGGAATTTTGAAAATTCAGTTCGATTTAACCATGTTTCCTTTTCCTATACGGGCTCTGAAACCGTGCTCTCCGACATTCACCTGGAAGTGCCCAAGGGAAAGATACTGGCCATTGTGGGACCCAGCGGTGCCGGCAAATCCACTCTGGTGGATCTGATACCCCGTTTTTATGATCCGGTTCAGGGTTCTGTTGAGATTGACGGCACGGATATTCGTCAGATCAAAACCGAAGATTTACGGCGGCTGATGGGTATTGTGACACAGGAAACCATCCTGTTTAATGATACCGTGCGCAACAACATTGCATATGGTTTGACGGATATTCCGGATGGACAGGTTTTTGAAGCCGCGAGGGTGGCCAATGCCAATGCCTTTATTGAAAAAATGAAGGATGGATATAATACCGTTATCGGGGAACGGGGGGTTAAACTGTCCGGCGGTGAGCGGCAGCGGCTGGCCATTGCCAGGGCGCTTTTAAAGAATCCACCGATTCTGATCCTGGATGAAGCCACTTCATCTCTGGATACGGAATCAGAGCTTCTTGTGCAGGAAGCCATTGAAAGGCTGATGGAAAACCGGACCTCTTTTGTGATTGCGCATCGTCTTTCAACCGTGCAGCATGCTGATGAAATTATCGCCATGGAGAAGGGCCGGATTGTGGAACGGGGGACGCATCAATCCCTGCTGAAACGAAAAGGACTGTATCATCGATTGTACAATATGCAGTTCCGGTATGATTCGGATTCTGCCAATGAAAGGATTGTATGACAAAATCTATTGTAAAAACTGATCAGGCTCCCGCAGCCATTGGACCGTACAGCCAGGGTGTTATCTCTGCAGCAGACCGGTTCGTATTTTCGGCCGGTCAAATTCCAATGGACCCGGAGACCGGTGATCTGGTCGGGGACAGTATACAGGAACAGACCGTACAGGTTTTAAAAAATATCGAAGCGGTTTTAAAAGCAGCAGGCTCCGGTCTGGAACATGTTGTTAAAACCACGGTATTTTTAAAAGACATGAATGATTTTGCTGAAATGAACAAGGTCTATGCGGCCCGTTTCAGCGATAATCCGCCGGCACGATCGGCTGTTGAAGTGGCCAGACTGCCCCGAGATGTTCTGATCGAAATGGAATGTGTGGCAGAAGTGCCGGGAGAACGCTAAATTTTGTTAAGTCATGATTTGTCGTATAAAGTGCGATTTTGGGAAAGCTGTATCATTCATACCATTTTTTATGCCATTTTTTAATAAAAAGTGGCGCTCGCCGCCTGCGCGGCATCAAGTTATAGTATTTTTTACTTGTTGAAGAAAAAATTCCGGCTGCCCCACCATTTCATTGGTTAGTTGGATTGAAGAAGATAATATAAATACTAATTAATTAAATGCAATATCATTAAAAATGATAAAGTTAAAAGTAATAGAGTATTTTTCTGTTCTGTGTCTCATCTTCTGTCTTTTCCCCCTATCCGTTAATGCACAGGGGGACACAGACAGCACGGATGTCAGCCCGGTCGCAGGAAAATCCCCCCGAAAAGCCATGATACTGTCTGCCGTATTGCCGGGTATGGGTCAGTGGTACAATGATCAGAAAATCAAATCAATTCTGGTCTTTGGAACTGAAATCGGATTGATCGGCGGCAGTGTATACTATAACCAGAAAGTGGTTGGCAGCGTTTCAGATGATGAACGCCTTTTTTATGAGGACAAACGGTCCCTGATGATCTGGTGGTATTTTGGCATATATATTTTGAATATTCTGGATGCCTATGTGGATGCCCACCTCTGGCATTTTGATGTGGGGCCGGACCTGACATACACAGATAACAGCCGGAAATTGTGTATTTCCATGAAGTATGAATTCTAAGATATCATAGAGGTTTTATGACGAGAGAAGAAGCTTTACAGATGGTTCAAAACAAGGTTAAAAACAAAAATCTGCAGAAACATATGTTTGCCACGGAAGCGGTCATGCGCAGGCTCGCACGGCATTTCAATGAAGATGAGGCCATATGGGGTCTGGCCGGTTTGCTGCACGATCTGGATTATGATGATACGGTGAATGATTTCCCAAATCATGGTTTAATGACAGCCAAACTGCTTGAAAACACCGATGTGCCGGATGCCGTTATTTATGCCATTAAAAGCCATCCGGGTCATTTTCCCAGAGAAAGTCTTATGGACAAGGCAATTTATGCTGCAGATCCGATAACCGGACTTATCGTGGCAGCCGCTCTGATGCACCCTTCGAAGAAGCTGAAAAATCTGGATGTCGAATTTGTCGAGAGGCGGTTTAAGGAGAAGCGGTTTGCAGCCGGAGCCGATCGTGATCAAATCAGGAGCTGTGAGGAAATGGGTCTGTCCCTGCAGGATTTTATTGCCATGTCTCTTGAAGCCATGCAGGGCATAGATGATCAGCTGGGGCTGTAAATGGTTCGTTCCGTGGTTTTTATCATTCTGTTAATTACCGGTTCCGGGTTTGCTCAAACTATAAACAGTGAGCCCGATTCTTCCCGGCATAAGAATGCAGCGGTTCAGGATGACTGGTTCGGCAGGGACAAATTGCAGCATTTTATTGCCAGTGCATATTTGACAGGTTTCGGGTCCGGGCTCAGTCAGCAGGTTTTTGGCTGCGATGAGCAGGCAGGCGGCCGGTATGGCGCTGCATTTGGAATCACGCTGGGTTTCGGCAAGGAGCTGTATGACCGATTTGGAAGAAAACAGATTTTCAGCTGGAAAGATATAGCCGCTGATGCGCTGGGTGTGCTGGTCGGACTGCTAATGATTGGATTATGGTCATGATGGATTTCGATACATTATATGAATCGGCCGGTGCGATTCACCTGCATTCCAGTTATTCGGATGGCGCTCTGCCCATTCCGGAAATCGCAGCCATAGCGCAGGGCAAGGGTCTTGATTTTCTTATGTTCAGTGATCACAACACCCTGGCCCCGAAAAGAGAGGGACTGGACGGGTGGCATGATCGTGTCCTGGTGATCATAGGGTATGAAATCAATGACCGTCATGATCAGAATCATTATCTGGCGTTCCGCATCGATAAGGAAGTTGAAACCGGCAGCGATGCCGGAACCTATGTCTCCAGAGTCAAACAAATGGGTGGTTTCGGTATTATCGCTCATCCGGCGGAAAAACGCAACTTTTCCGATGCCTATCCTCCCTATCCCTGGACCGAATGGGATGTGGATGGATTTGACGGTATTGAAATATGGAACCAGCTTTCAGAATGGATGGAAGGTGTCACGCGCAGCAACATTGCGTGGCGCATCTGGCATCCCCTGCGGTCCATCCGTTTTCCGGTCTGGGAAACCCTGGAAAGATGGGATCGTTTCAACCGGAAAAGGCGCGTGGTCGGCGTGGGTGGCATTGATGTTCATGCGTTTCAATATAAGGTGTTCGGTTTTATTCCCGTGGAGATATATCCCTATAAGGTTCAGTTTAAATCGATCCGGACCCATATTCTGACCCGATCTCCGATTTCCGCTGAAAAGGGAATATCTTCAAAAGAAGCGGAAGAGGCTATTTTTTCCGCCCTTTCCGAAGGCTGCTGTTTTGTTTCCAATCATTCCATCGGGGATGCCCGGGGATTTCGTTTCTCGGCTGAATGCGGAGGCCGCCGTTTCCCCATGGGCAGCCGGCTGTCCACGAAGGAGACAGCAACCTTCCATGTAACAGCCCCTTCAGAAGGAACGATCCGTCTGCTTTGTGACGGACGTGAAATAATGACGGTAAAAGGCCGTGCCCTGACATTTCAATCTGCAGACGAGGGCGTTTACCGTGTCGAGATTATTAAAAAGAAACGCGGCTGGATATATTCCAACCCCATTGTCATTATGAAAAGCACATTGGACGGAACAGAAAAAAAATGACAGACAAACCCAAAGAATTCTGCGGCGTCATTGGTATGTACGGACATCCGGAAGCTTCCGAAATGACTTATCTGGGCTTATATACACTGCAGCACCGCGGGCAGGAAGGCGCAGGTATTGTCACATCGGACGGAAAGCAGCTTTACCGGCATCTTGGAGAAGGACTGGTGAATGATGTGTTTTCAGACCCGGATGTCATTCAGACACTGAAGGGTCATATGGCCATCGGCCATAACCGTTATTCAACCACCGGATCCAGCTGCAAGGCAAATGTTCAACCCATTCTGGTTGAATCCAGGGATGGTCCCATTGCTCTGGGACACAATGGAAATCTGGTGAACTCAAAGGCCCTGCGCCGTGGCCTTCAGAATGAAGGGGCCATTTTCCAGACCACTTCGGACAGCGAAGTCATTGTGCACCTGTATTCCCGATCCAAAGCTCCGGACATGCTTTCACGTATTAAAGACGCGCTTAATCAGGTGCGCGGGGCATTTTCCCTGGTTATCCTCACCAGGGATAAACTGATCGCAGCAAGAGATCCAAACGGATTCAGACCCATGGCGCTGGGATCGTTTGAAGGGGGATATATGGTTGCTTCCGAAACCTGTGCCATGGACCTGATTGGTGCGAAATATATCAGAGATGTGGAGCCGGGCGAAATGCTGATAATCGATCAGAATGGTATCCATACAGAAAGACTTGAAGCAAAAAAATGCAGCACCTATTGTATTTTTGAATTTATTTATTTTTCAAGGCCGGACAGCCGTATCTTTGGTGAAAATGTGGATAAAACACGCCGCAAACTGGGAAAAACACTGGCAGAGGAGCATCCTTCGGACGCGGATATTGTCATCTCGGTACCGGATTCCAGCAATACTGCGGCTCTGGGGTATGCGAGGCGTTCCGACGCCAAATTTGAACTTGGATTGATACGGAATCATTACATTGGCAGGACCTTTATTCAGCCCAGACAGGCCATTCGCCATTTCAACGTAAAGGTCAAGTTTAATCCTATCGAGGGTATATTAAAAGACAGGCGTATTGTCGTGGTGGAAGATTCTATTGTGCGCGGCACCACGCTGAAGGTTTTAACCCAGCTGCTCAGGAAAGCCGGGGCAGCCGAGGTACATGTCAGGGTCAGTTCTCCGCCGATCCGATTCCCCTGTTATTACGGTATGGATTTTCCCACAAAGGAAGAGCTGATTGCAAATAGAAAAACAGTGGAAGAAATCCGGGATTTTCTCAATGTGGATTCACTGGGCTATCTGTCCCTGGATGGACTGCTGTCTTCAGTGCCCGGCGAATCCTGCTCCTATTGTACAGCCTGTTTTGATGGTAACTATCCTGTTCCCATTGATGATTCGTTTTCAAAAAACCAGCTTGAATGTCCTTCATAAGGAGACTGATTGAGAGCCCTAGCCCGTACCCTGGATCATTTTTTTCTGCTGAGACCCATTCTTTTTTTTCCCGCATGGACAAGTTTTTTGGCCGGTATCTGGGGCGGCCGCTATTTCGGCCACGATAACGCTTTATTGCCCCGGACCGTCTCTTTTGCCGGGATGATGGTTGTTTTAACGGTTATTATGGGCTGTGTTTATGTTTTAAATCAAATAATGGATGTGGCAACAGACCGGGCCAATGAAAAACAGTTTCTTATAGCCAATTTTACCATTTCCGTCAAACATGCAACAGTACAGGCCGTTGTCATGGGCGTCGGCGGACTGGGTGCGGCCTTTTTTATGGATTTTCACTACGGAATCGGTTTCTCGCTGTTGATTTTGATTGCGGGGATTCTGTACAATTTCCCGCCGGCATCCTGGAAAAATCATGCGTGGCCGGGTTTGCTGACCAATGGTCTGGGCGGCATGATTATTTACATACTGGGCTGGACCACCGCCGCTTCATATACCCGAATGCTGTGGCATGCGTTTGCCTATACACTCGCTTTTATGGCGGTGACCCTGTTTACCACCATACCGGATCTTGCGGGAGATAAAAAGACCGGAAAGAACACATTCGGTGTCCGGTACGGCATTCATAAAACGGCTGTTCTGGCCCTTATTCTGGAAACCGCATCCCTGGCAATGGCGTGTATTGTGAAGGACCGGCTGCTTCTATTTCCCGCTTTGATTGCTTTCCCTTTCTTTGTGGTTGCCGCGCTCAGGAAAGATATTTCCAATGTGGTGCGGGCCACAAAAATATCTGTAGCGGCCCTGGCCCTGGCTGTCTGTGTGGTGTTTCCCTGGTATGCCGTTCTTCTTCTGGTTGTTTTCCTGCTAACCAGGATTTATTATAAAAAGCGTTTTCATTTTAGTTATCCCAATTTCAGCGGATCATCCTGATTTAGAAGATTCCGCATAGCAGGGAGAATGATATGAACAAAAAAGTTTTGACCATACCCAACGGTTTGACGCTGATACGACTCCTTGTTTTGTATCCTGTTATTCAATCGTTGGACCAGGTTCGTCCCTGGTGGTTTCTGTTCTGGGTGGCTATTGGAATTCTCTCCGATTTTCTGGATGGTGCCATTGCCAGGCGCTTTAATCAGCAGTCGGACATTGGGCGGATTGCAGATCCAATCATTGACAAACTGAATGTTCTGGTTGCTTCTGCATTTATGGTTTATTCACCTATTTACGATTTTCCCCTCTGGTTTTTCCTCTTTATTCTTGTCAGGGAGTCTTTGGTTATGGTCGGCAGTCTGGCTGTCATCAGACGTAAACAGATCGTGATGGAATCCAACCGGCCCGGAAAAAATTCGGCATTTGCAACGGGTATCGCCGTGCTGCTGTCCGGGCTGAGGCTTCAGCCTTATGCTGCTGTTGTTGTCTGGATTGCTTTCGTATTGACCTGTTATTCCACGTATGCCTACATACGGGTATTTCTTCAGCAATTACAAAAATCCAAACAGACTGCGGATGACAAATCATGACGGACAATCAAAATAAATGGAAAAACGGGCTGGGTAAAACCAGAAAAGGCATCTGGGGTCGTATTACCCAGGCGTTTAAGGACAAAAAAGCGGAAGAAATCCTGCTGGAGGAACTGGAGCAGATTTTAATAGAAGGGGATGTGGGAGTCAATACCACGCTCGAGATGATTGATCATTTGCGTGAACAGGCCGGACGCAGGAATCAGCTATCCGAGGAAATGATCAGGGATTATTTAAAACAGGAAATCAGAAAAAACATACAGGAAACCGATCGCGTTGAAATGGGTACGGCGCCTCATGTGATACTGGTGGTCGGGGTAAACGGTACAGGGAAAACAACCACGATCGGAAAACTGGCCATGCGTTTCCGGAATGAAGACAAAAAGGTACTTCTTGCCGCTGCCGATACGTTTCGGGCCGCTGCCGTGGAGCAGCTGGCTGTGTGGGCACAACGGGCTGACGCGGATCTGATTCAGCAGTCTTCAGGTGCTGATGCCGCGTCAGTAGCCTATGACGCCCTGGATGCGGCTGTTGCCAGGGGTGTGGATGTTTTGCTGATCGATACCGCCGGACGCCTGCATAACCGGGTTAATTTGATGGAGGAATTAAAAAAAATCCACCGGGTCATCCAAAAGCGTCTGCCTTCAGCGCCTCATGAGGTTCTTCTGGTACTGGACGCCACCACCGGTCAGAACGGGCTGAATCAGGCCAGATTGTTTGGAGAAGCAGTGGGGATCAATGGAATTGTACTGACCAAGCTGGATGGCACGGCAAGAGGCGGGATTATTATTGCAATAAACAAAATGCTGGGTATTTCCGTCAAATGGGTGGGTGTCGGGGAAGGTGTTGATGACCTTTTGCCGTTTGAGGCAGAGTCCTTCGTGGACGGTATCTTTGGATCATGACAAGGAAGACAATCTGAATATAGCCATTATTACATTGGGTTGTCCCAAGAACCAGGTGGATTCCGAGGTTATGGCCGGTATTCTGTTTGATAACGGTTTGAAAATTGTAAAAGAGGTTGGGTCCGCGGATGTTGTTCTTATAAACACCTGCGGTTTTATTGAATCAGCCAAACAGGAATCCATTGATACCATTCTGAAAATTATTGGCCTGAAGAAAAAAGGAAAACCAAAAATATATGTCTGGGGTTGCCTTTCAGAGCGCTATAAAGAAGAGATTGTGAATGAATTGCCGGAAGTGGATGGTTTTTTTGGCGTTGAGCCTTTTATACAAATAGCCCGCCTGCTCGGAGAGTCGGATTACACACCACGGAAAAGCGAAGTCTACCGGTCCTGTTTGTCCACTCCGGCGCATACTGCCTATCTGAAGATTGCCGATGGATGCGATCATTTATGTACTTTTTGCGCCATTCCCCTCATTAAAGGGCCCTACAGGAGCCGGACTATTAAGTCACTGATTCATGAAGCTGAATTTCTCGCCGGACGGGGGGTCAAAGAGCTTATTCTGATTGCTCAGGATACCACGCGATATGGAGCAGATCTGGAAAAAGGTGCCGATTTATACAGCCTGCTCAGGCAGCTGGTCCGGATTGAGGGTATTCAGTGGATTCGTATTATGTATACGCATCCCAATCATGTTGATGAGAATCTGGCTGCTTTGATTGCAGCCGAAGAAAAAATCTGTGGTTATCTGGACATGCCGCTTCAGCATATATCAAATGCCATGCTTCGGAAAATGGGCCGGGGTTCCACCCGGAAAACAATTGTCCGCCTTATCGAAATGTTGCGCAGAGAAATTCCCGGACTTATACTCCGCACCTCTTTTATTGTCGGATTCCCGGGGGAAACCGAAACCTGTTTCCAGGAACTGCTTTCATTTGTACGGGATATGCGCTTTGAGCGGCTTGGTGCTTTTGTCTATTCTTCTGAAGAGGGAACCAAAGCAGCTGAATACCGTGAAACAGTAAATAAAAGAACGGCGGAAAAACGGTTACGCATTCTTATGGATCTGCAAAAAGGAATTGCTTCGGAAATCAACCGGTCTTTGGAAGAAACCGTTCTTCCGGTTCTGGTCGATGGCTATGATGATACCCAGAAGCTGTACTATGGAAGATCCGGGGGAGATTGTCTTGATATTGATCAGACAGTCTGGATTCAGGGTGAAGCAGCCATTGGAGAGATTGAACCGGTTCGTGTTATTGCCAGCTCATCCTACGATTTAATGGGGCAAAGCATTATAAACAGTTGAAAGGGGTATAAAATGAAGATAAAAAGATGGATTCAGCGAGGGATCATCGTACTGACGGTTATGCCCGCTTTATATGGTCAGCTTCCGGAGTTTAATTATAAACGGGCCTTTGATGTTCCTTTTTTCTATTATGATGTGGTGACGCACGCAGCAGCCGATCAAAACATGACCGTACTTAACCTTTATACGAAAGTGGCCTACGATGAACTTCAGTTTCTAAAGGTCAAAGACGGGTTCCAGGCTGAGTATGAGTTTTCGGTGACCATATTTAATCAGCAGGGCGGGCAGGCGGACGGGATTATACTGAAAAAACAGGTTGTTGTGAATTCATTTGATGAAACCAATATACAAACTGTTTTTGATGTGTCGGAAGCCGAGTTTGTTATCAAACCCGGGAAATATGAACTGCTCATCAGTATCATGGACATGGATTCAAAAAAAACAGGACGTCAGAAGTCTGAACTCCTTATACCCGGGTATCAGGGGCCGGGATTGCAGATCAGCGATATTATTATTGCAGATTCAGTCGTTGTGGATTCAATCGGGAACATTCAGGCCGTTGCCAATGTGATTGGAAATTTTGGAGAGTCCCAGGAATCACTGTATTTTGTGTATGATTTGTATCATACACAAAAAGGTGTGGAAATTCCCGTTCAGGCCAATATTCTGGACATCAAAGGCAAGGTGCTTAAGAAAATAAAGAAAACCCTTGTTCCGGATGAATTACGCCTCACGGATTATTTCAGGATGGACCGGAAGGACCTGGAAATCGGAAAATACAATTTTCAGCTGATCATCGGCAGTGATGAGCAGACACTGGAAAAAATGAAAAATTTTACAGTTCGCTGGATCGGTATGCCTTCCATGATTCAGGATCTGGATGCAGCCATTGAGCAGCTTCGCTATATTGCCAAGGGATCCGCTGTCAAAGAGATGAAAAAGGCGGAAGAAAAGGAACGGTTGAGACTGTTTATGGAATTTTGGGAGGAAAGGGATCCCACGCCGGGGACTGAATCCAATGAGCTGATGCAGGAATATTATCGGCGCGTTGAATTTGCCAATGTAAAATTCAGCACCTATTTGGAAGGCTGGCGTTCTGACCGTGGTATGGTCTATATTCTTTTAGGTCCTCCCAATGATATTGAACGGCATCCTTTTGAAGTGGACAGCCGGCCGTATGAAATATGGTCTTACTATCAAATTAACCGGGAATACATTTTTGTGGACAACACGGGTTTTGGGGATTACCGGCTTGCAACACCTTACTATGATGTGATTGAAAATGTTCATTGACAGCGAATTTCGGCTATTGCAGTTTAGGAAATTCTGCTGTATATTATTCCAATGGGAAAACCTTTGACAAAACTTGCTCTGGCCGTTTTTGCCTCGGGCAGGGGCTCCAATTTCAGTGCCATTCTGCAGTCAATTGAAAACGGTGCCCTGCATGCGGATGTCAGGATTCTGATCAGCAACAATCCGGAGGCGGGTGCGCTGGTAACCGCATCAGATTATGGCATACCGGTTCAGGTGATCAATAAAAAGGATTTTGCTTCAAGAACCCTGTTTGTGGATGCCATGCTGTCGGTTCTGGAGAGGCATCAGGTCAATTTCATCGCACTGGCAGGGTATATGAAAAAAATACCGCCGGAGGTGATTCAGAAATATGAAAACCGGATTCTGAATATCCATCCGGCTCTGCTGCCTTCATTCGGCGGCAAGGGCATGTACGGACATTTCGTGCATGAAGCGATTTTAGAAACGGGCTGTAAAATTTCAGGTGTCACAGTTCATCTGGTTGATGAGCATTATGACCGGGGTCCCATTGTGGCCCAGCGATGCGTGCCGGTCAAAGAAAACGATAACCCGGACACACTTGCGGCGCGTGTTTTAAAAGAGGAACATCGTCTTTTTGCTGAAGCACTTCAGTTTTTTGCGGAAGAAAGGGTGGAAATAAAGGGACGGCGTGTGGTCATTCATTAAACGGTTTTTCCAAAATTAACTTATTTCAGAATCACATATTATTTTCAGTGCTGAGATCACAACGATATAACAGCGGACGCATTGAATCAACAGGGCATTATGCGGAAAGCATATTCCCTGAATAAAGATGGATTTTAATTATTTAAAAATAAATCCTGCGTAACGGGAAGGAGGGACAATTGGCCAAGGTACAAAGAGCATTGATCAGTGTTTCGGATAAATCGGGTATTGTTGCGTTTTCAAAGGAGCTTTCCAGTCTGGGTGTTGAAATCATCTCAACGGGAGGCACAGCCAAACTGCTTGCAGAGAACAAGGTTCCTGTTGTACCGATTAATGATGTAACCGGTTTTCCCGAGATGATGGACGGCCGCGTAAAAACCCTTCATCCCAAGATCCATGGTGCGTTGTTGGGGCTTCGCGACAACGCGTCCCATGCGGAACAGGCCAAATCCATGGATATTAAATGGATCGATCTGGTGGTGGTCAATTTGTATCCTTTTGAAAACACCATTGCCAAAGAGGGTGTGTCACTGGAGGAAGCGATTGAGAATATTGACATAGGCGGCCCCACGATGCTGAGAAGTGCCGCCAAAAACTATCGTTTCGTCGCAGTGGTGACGGATCCCGCTGATTATGAAAAAATACTTGCGGAGCTGAAGGAAACAGGCGACATATCTCTGGAGACGAAGCAGGTTCTGGCAGCCAAGGTTTTTCACCGAACAGCCGATTATGACAGTACCATTGATATGTATTTGTCCGGACAGTTTTTAGGGGATACGATTATCCGTTCCCGATACGGACAGGGACAAAGTCTGCGGTATGGAGAGAACAGCCATCAGGAGGCGATGTTTTTTTTAGATGAAAAATGCAGGGAATCCTCCGTGGCTTCCGCTGACCTTATACACGGCAAAGAGATGTCCTATAACAATTATGTAGACGCAGACGCGGCATTTGAATCCGTGAAGGATTTACAGGGTCAAATCGGTGTCTCCGTCATTAAACACACCAATCCGTGCGGTTATGCGGTCGGGGAAAATCCAAGGGAGGCACTGGAGAGGGCGTGGGCCGGTGATCCCATCTCATCCTTCGGATCGGTGATTGCTGTCAATACCAAAGTCGATCTGTCTTTCGCGGCGTTTTTAAAATCAAAGGATGAAAAGCATATCGGATATATCATTACAGAAGGCCGGCTCGTTCCCCGGGAAGTACCCTCCAAATTTATAGAGGTTATTATCGCGCCTGATTTTGATGAGGATGCCCTTGCCCTTCTTATGAAAACCAAAGCACTCAGACTGTTGAGAACAGGCCCGATCGATTTATCTCAAGCAGAGGCCAAAACATACCGTAAAATAACAGGCGGAATGCTTGAAATGGACCGGGATCTTTCCGTGATGGAAAAATTTGAATGCGTGACAAAAAGGGCCTTTGATGATGCCAAAACAGCGCTTGCGGAATTTACCTATAAAGCATGCAAGCATACCAAATCCAATGCCATCGTGCTTGGGCGCGAATACAAACCGGGATATTTTCAGGTTATCGGTATGGGCGCCGGACAGCCGAATCGCGTGGATTCCCTGAGGAAACTTGCTGTAACCAAGGCGATTGAAAATCTGCAGATTGAATACGATGCCGTACAACCGGAAGGGACATTTGATGATTACTGCAAGGAGCAGTTTGAACAGATGGTTCTGGCTTCAGATGCGTTTTTCCCGTTTGATGATACGGTTCGGACCGCAGCTTCCTGCGGAATACGATATATTGTTCAACCGGGTGGTTCCATGCGGGACGGGGATTCAATTAATGCTTGTGATGAGCTGAATGTAGCCATGGCGTTTACGGGTATGCGTCATTTCCGGCATTAATTAATACTTTGATTCCATGGCTGGATTTCTTAACTTATAAACAGGTATCCGTTTAAGAAATTCGGTACAAATTCACAGATAAATGCATAGCAATGATTGAAATGCATTGGATTTTAAACATTATGTTTAATGTCCGGAATAAATGCAAACGGAGGTTAATCAATGCATCCAATTCTTTTTAGATTAGGCGCACTTGAAATCAGGTCCTATGGCCTGGCTCTGGCCATCTCATTTGTGGTCGGTATTTTCTGGACCCTGAGACGAAGCAGGCAGAGAGGAATCGACGAGAAACGTGTGCTGGATCTGGCCATGATTCTTATTATCAGCGCGGTTGTCGGTTCCCGGCTTATGTATGTCCTGACCCATTTACATGAATTCAAAGGCCGATGGCTGGATACTATCAGTCCTGTTCAGAGTTCAGGGGATTTCGGACTTCCCGGTTTAACCATGCTGGGCGGTGTCCTTTTGTGCTTAATCTCACTTGTTGTTTTTACCAGAATTTACAAAATTCCCCTGGCAAGGCTTGCTGACGTGCTGGCCCCGTCGTTTGCTTTTGGCATTTTTTTAACGCGAATCGGCTGTTTTCTCGCAGGCTGCTGTTTCGGAAAACCATGCGGTCTGCCCTGGGCTGTTAAATTCCCATTGAACAGTCCTGCAGGATCCGTTTATCTGGGAGAGCACATTCATCCGACACAGTTGTATGCTTCGCTGTATGGATTAATTATCCTGACCGTTATTATACTGCTTGACCGCAAGACCAGATTTGACGGATTTCTTATGAGTGTGTTTTTTATGATGTATGGTGTTTCCAGGTTTACCATTGATTTTTTCAGATTCTATTCAACAAACGACAAATTTCTACTGCTCGGAAGTTACTTTACGTTTAATCAATTGATTTCATTTTTAATGTTTATAACCGGTTTGATCCTGTTTATTGTGTTTTCACGCAAGCAAAAACCCGGCAAGGAAAATCCTTGATTTTTTCATTTATTTTCAATAAATTAAGGGTTGAAGTGCCTCACTTAATTCATAGCGACGAGGAGGGGGCATGGCACGACAAATGCTTATTCTTTTTGCGGTTCTAATCGGTATAATGCTCTGGTTCTCAGGATGCGCAACCACCGGTCAGTCGTACCAGGAGGAAGAACCGGCCGGTGATGTGTCCGATATTGATCAGCTTCTGGGTTTGGGGGACGAAAAACAGTCCGCCGACACGCAGGATGATGACAGAATCAATGAAGATGATGTTTTAAAACTTCTGGGTGTTGTGGATGAAGAGCCCATTCAGACCACGCAGGAGGCCCGGTTGCAGACAGAACTGGAACAGCTGCAGACAGAGGATTCAAATCTGGCTGTGAAAGAAAATGATTTAAATCAGAAAATCCAGCAGCAGCAGAATATCATTAACAACAGGGGAACCGCAGGATTTTCCGGATCAACAGAAACATTTGCCAGCCGGTATCAGCGTGCGTACCAGACCTATCTCCAGCATGACTATCAAAACGCGATTCAACAATTTGAAGCACTTCTAAAAGAGAATCCGCGGCATTCGCTTTCGGATAATTGTCAGTACTGGATCGGTGAATGTTATTACGGCATGGCCAAATACATGCAGGCTTTAATCGCTTTTCAAAAGGTCTTTACATTCACACAATCCAACAAGGATGCTGATGCTCAGCTAAAAATCGGTATCTGCCATATGCAGCTGAAGGACAATGAAAAAGCCAGGCAGGAACTTCAAAAACTGATTGACAATTATCCCAACAGCCAGTATGTGAGCGTAGCGAAGCGCTATCTGGATTCTTTAAACTGACATACTAAGATTTTCTGATAAAATGGTGGCTTAAGTATTTTATTGAACGGCTATATATTTAAAAATCCGGATGAAGATGCGGTTATTTCCATTCATGAAAATTGTCGTTCGGTTTTTCCCCATCCATCTATCAACTGTCTTTTATCCGCCGTTGAAAATTAATTTTGGAAAATATATGACAAATTTAAATCATGTTCCGAAAATCCAAAGGGAAGTCACATGAAGGGGAAGTTCAAAGTTTTGATGGTTTATTCCGAAGTAGCCCCCTTTGCCAAAACCGGTGGATTGGGAGATGTCGGCGGCGCACTGCCGAAAGCGCTGAAAGATATGGGACATGATGTCAGGGTCATAACACCGCAATACCGGATGATTAATGAAAGAAAATACATCCTGCGTGATGTAATCCGTCTTCAGAATATCGATGTGCCCCTGGGGAAGAAAAAATTGAAAGTCAGTGTCAAGTCAGCCTTTCTGCCAAATTCCAAAGTACAGGTCTATTTTATTCACTATAAACCGTTTTTTTTCCGGGAAGGGTTGTACAGTGATCCCAAAACAGGGCAGGATTATCCAGACAATGCCAAACGTTTTGTCCTTTTTTCCAAAGCTGTCCTGGAAACCCTGAACAAGCTGCAATGGCAGCCTGATGTCATTCACTGCAATGACTGGCAGACCGGTCTGATTCCGTATTTACTGAAAACAGCTTACAAAGAGGATTCTTTTTTCAAGAACACCCATTCCCTTTTTACGGTTCATAATTTCGCATTCCAGGGCGTATTTGACTCAGACTGTATTCCTCTCATTGAAGATGAAAATGCGCCGGACACAGGGGATTCGGTCGCCGGCCAAAACGGACAGTGTAATTTTCTAAAGACCGGTCTCGAGTATGCTGATATCATCAATACCGTAAGCGAAACCTATGCCAAAGAGGCGCAGACATCTCCAAAATTCGGCTGCGGTATGGAAGGGCTGTTAAAGTCCAGAAAATCCGATTTGTATGGCGTTGTCAATGGCATTGATGATTCAGTATGGTCGCCGGAGAATGACAGTCTGATTCCGGAAAAATATTCTTTTGATGCATATGAAAAGAAGGCTTTGAACAAACAGGCTCTGCTTGAACAACTCGGGCTGCCTGTTGATCTCGATAAACCGGTGATCGCTGTTATTTCCAGATTGACCGAACAGAAAGGACTGGATCTTATACAGAAAGCTTTTCAGGAAATAATGAAGCTTGATGTCTATTTTATTTTGCTGGGTCTGGGTGATCCGTTGTTCCATAAATTTTTTACTCAGATGGGTAAAAAATATAAAAAACAGGTATCTGTACAGCTTCGTTTTGATGATGCACTGGCGCATTTGATCATGGCAGGATCGGATATTTTTCTGATGCCTTCCAGATTTGAGCCTTGCGGTTTGACACAACTTTACGGGCTCAAATACGGAACCGTTCCCGTGGTTCATTTAACCGGCGGGCTCGCAGATACCATTCAGTCTTTTAATTCCAATACGGGCCGCGGCAATGGTTTTGTTATTAAAAAAGCGGAAACCAGACAGGTGGTTTCCACATTAAAAGAGGTTGTCAAAATTTATAAGAATGGTAATACCTGGAATAAAATTATTAAAAACGGCATGCGTCAGGATTTTTCCTGGCAGACATCAGCAAAAAAATATTTACAATTGTATCAGAAATGCGTTTCAAAAAAACGGTAACTGAAATCATTTGGAGCCAAGGATATGCCGGAACCGGATAAAACCATTACAGGAATTAAAATAAATGTAAATTATGTGGGTGCCTGGCTGGATATTGTTCTATTAACCATTTCAGGCTATGTGGATACCACAACCTGCCAGGAATTGGCCAAGGTCCTCAGGGATCTTGTGAAACAAAAACGATATCAGTTTATTGTGGATCTGGCGGGGATTACCTATATCAGCAGCGCCGGCTGGGGTGTGTTTATTGGTGAAATCAAGAATATACGGGACAAGGGCGGCGATTTGAAGGTGGTTCAGATGAATCCGGACGTATTTGAAGTATTCGAAATGCTTGAATTCAACCGGATATTGAACACCTATGATACCATTGAGGAAGCCATTAATGAGTTCGACATTATCCGCGGTGTGGATATTTCAAAGGTGCAGGAAGAAGCCCGTCAAATGGCCGGTCATCAGGTCGACGGGACGGCTTACCAGAAACGGTCCGTAAGTACAGATAGTGGAAAAGGCAAACAGCGGATCATTGCGGGGGGTAAAATTTCAGTGAAGGATTATCCTCTGAATGAAAAGATAAAAATGATTGCCGTTGAGAATCCCCTCTGGGGGATTGCAGAAATAAAGGCCCAGCTTGATACAGAAAAATTTGGAAATATTCGTCTCGGATGGATTCAGATTTACCGGATTTTAAGAAAACTTAACCTGGAGAGTAAAGAAAAAAGGTACCGTTTTTACCGCTCCAGATAATGTGTTTTTCATGTAAATGGATTCAGTCTCATGACATCCGTTTTACGGGTGTTTTTTTTTATGTCTAAAATCTTATATGATTCATGGTATGTTATTTGCAAAAATTCAATAGCTTAAAATATTGAAAAGACAAGCCGAACGGGGAGTTTTTATGCCAAGAATGAACAGGAAAATACAAACATCTGTTTTTATTAGGTTTGTGGCCGCCTCTCTTGTTGTTTTTATGGTTTTTTCCGAATTTTGTTATGCCCAATCCTTTAACAGCACAGAATGGAGGCGGAAAACGGCCAAGTCACTGACTACTTTTCAACCAGGTGATGCGGTCCGAATTCAGATCTGGGAACTGTTTGAAGAAGAAAAAAGAAATTTAAATTTGAGCCGGGATTATCCCATTAATCCCGAAGGCTACATTATTATGCCTTTTCTGGGAGAGGTAAAGGTTAAGGATTTAACAGCGTATGAACTCATGCAGATACTTGAACAAAGGTACAGCGAATACCTGAAAAATCCTTATGTGTATGTCCGGCCGCTCATCCGTGTTACCATGCAGGGTGCATTCAACAGGCCGGGATCATACAGAACCGATCCGTCCAGCTCACTGTGGGACCTGGTCGCACTGGCGGGAGGTCCAAGGCAGGATGCAGACCTGAAACGCATTACGGTTGAAAGGGGCGGTAAAGTGGTCATCCGCGACGTGCTCAATGCATTTGAAAAAGGTCATTCTCTTGAAGATGTGGGTATTGAAATCGGGGACCAGATGATTGTTCCCAGAAGACGGCAGATTGATTTGGGAATCATTTTGAGTATCGTAAACCTGGCAACAAGCCTGGCACTTCTGTATCTCAGGATACGTTTTGGAACCTTATAAACCAGGCTATACGGGTTAAAATACAGGAGTTTTTGTATGGAAGAATTTTTTGATGAACCGCGTCAGACTGAATCTGAATCTGTAGATATTTCCAGATTTCTGCGGGGCATCTGGAACCGATGGTGGCTTGTGGCCGGTATTTTTCTTGTTATTACCATTCCCTGGCTGATTCATTTAAAAAAACAGCCCCCGGTCTATGAAGCTGAAGTCTGGATCAGTTTTGAGAACGTGACCGGACCCATCCCGCAGAATCTGATTGACAGCCGTATCCGTAAATTAAGAAGCCGCACCTTTGCAGAAGAAGTGACTTCTGAACTGGGGCTGACCATGCACCTGGTTCAGGAAAAGGATCTTCAGCGTCTTGAAAGGGCGGACGTATTCAAATATTTTTCAACCACAAAGGATCCCGTTCCGGGTCGATATGGTATGTATTTTTATCCGTCCGGTAATACATCCCTTTATTGCAATAACAGGCGACTGGACAGTCTAAGAACAGAGAATTTGATTCAGGACACCATATCGTATAACGGAATCCGTATTTGTCTGAATCCGGCAATTCCATGGAACAGATCGGGTGTTCGATTTGATATCCACAGTTTTCCTGGCACTGTGAAGTCCCTGCAATCCCGTGAATCCATTACACCCAACCGGCTCGGCAATTCACTTCGGCTCAGGCTGAGGGATACCGATCCGAAATTGGCATCCAAAACAGCCAATATGCTGGCCGAGATGTTTGTCAAAAAGAGCCAGGAAATTCGAAAGGAGACCAACGCTTTTCGACTGAACAACATCAAGGACCGGCTGCAAACGCTTCAGGAACAGTTATATCAGTCTGACTATCAGCTGAAACGTTTTCAGGAAACGCATCAGGTGAGCCTGGATCAGGAATCCAGCAATATTTTAAACCGGATCAACGGGGTTGAAGGCAGCATTACACAGCTGGAACTTCAAAGGGATGAGCTTCAGCTGCTTCTGAATAAGCTGGATCCAAAGGATATTGAGTCCGCACAGGGCGTTTCTCCCCGTTATGTATACAGACAGATAACCAGACAGGTGGTTTTTAATAATGATGCGGATATGAACATCACAAGACAACAGTTAAACGATCTGGATCAGCGTAAAGCGGGGCTGGTAGCAACATTGCCTGAAACCAATCCGACTGTCATTGAGGTTAGCACGCAAATTGCCGCTCTGGAAAAAAAGATCTATGATCTTGCACAAAAACGGATTGGAACGCTCAATTCAGAAATCGGGGACCTGCAGGTCCGGCTGAACGAGCTGCAGGCCAACTTAAACAGGCTGCCTGATGAGCAGATACGTCTGATCCGGCTGTCAAGAGACAGAAAAGCCAAGGAAGACATTCATGCCAGTCTGCTGAAAATGTATACAGAAGCACAGATTTCTGAAGATGTGCTGACCGAGAATGTATCCATTCTGGATACCGCATTGCCTCCCAACCGGCCGATCGGCGGTGATAAAAGAAGGAACGCGCTGATGGGAATGGGAGCGGCTTTTTTTCTCGGACTGATGGTTGCCGTTGTTCTGGAAATGGCGGATAAAAGCGTTAAAACACAGGATGAGGTGAAACGGTATTTCAAACTGCCTGTCCTTGGTGTCATTCCGAAAGTTAAATTTGACGAGCATGAACTGCAGGATTCAGAAAAGGCCAAAAGCATTAGTTCGCAGATTGTGACCCATGATTATTCTCCCACACCGGTAGGTGAAGCCTACCGGTCGCTTCGGACGAGCCTGTTGTTTTCAAAGCGTGCCGGGAAAATCAACTCGATAGTGATCAGCAGTGTGCTGCCCGGAGAAGGCAAATCGTTTACTGCAGCGAATCTGGCCATTACCATGGCCCAGCAGAAATCAAAAACACTGCTCATAGACGCGGATTTAAGACGCGGTGTACTTCATAACAGTTTTAACTGTCCCAAAAAACCCGGTCTAACCAACTATCTGACCGGTGTGGTGTCCCTTGAAAATGTTATGAACGAGACCTATGTGCCGAATCTGCATCTGATTACCTGCGGCTCTCTCATTCCCAATCCATCTGAACTGCTTGGTTCCATCAAGATGAAGCGGTTTATTGAGGGGATATCCAAACGATTTGATTTTATCATTTTTGACAGCCCGCCTCTTGTAGCAGCTACGGATGCTGTGGTCCTGGGGACCCTGGTCAATGGTGTGGCAGTCCTTATCCGGGCGGGGAAAACGAAAAGGGATGATGTCGGCCATAAACTTGAGCTGTTCGACAATGTGGAGGCCAATATCATTGGTGCCATACTGAATGGAGCCGGTGTGGAAATTGCTCATGAGGGATACAGTTATTACTCTTATTAGATTACAGGTTTAAAACAGGGTATAAATCCAAATGATTCGCGAAAGAGAACAGTTTCTGATTCGTTTGATGAAGATTGCAGATGGTGCCATTATCGCCATTTCTTTTTTCGTGGCCTATTTTATAACCGCTTATATCCGTGAGTCCCTGGGCCTTGTTTTTTGGGGAAGCCTTGCAGAATTTTTGAACACCTATGTCTGGCTGGGAATTCTGGCCATTCCCATCTGGATTACGGCCATGTCCTATTATAATGTCTATGATGATTTCCGGACAAAGCCTTTTCCTGAAATACTGTGGAGCGTGGTATGGACAGGCGGAATGTCTGTGCTTTTTCTGGGTTCGGCGACATTCATTTTTAAAATGTATCTGACCAGTCGTTCCTATATCGCTGTTTTTGTCATTACCAGCATTTTTTTTCTTGGTATTGAAAAGGCTTTTTTCTCAAAGATACTGCACATTATTCTGCAAAGCGGGTACAATCTTTTCAATATTCTTATTGTAGGCACCGGGAGAAGAGCACGCAATCTGATTGAAGTTATTAAAGATCATGCAGACTGGGGTTTCCGTGTGGTTGGACTGATTGATGACGATCCCAAATTGCTGGGCAAAGAGGTGATGGGCTATCAGGTCATCGGCCGCATCCGTGATATTCCCAGGATTCTTCATGATTCGGTTATTGACCGTGTTATTTTTGCTGTTCCGCGTATCTGGCTCAATCGAATCGAGGATGCGATTCACCATTGCGAGACAGAAGGTATCAGTACAGCAGTTTGCGTGGACCTTTACGGGACCAAATCAGCACAGCTTCAGCAGTCCAATTTTGCCGGTATTCCCCTTATTATTTTTCAAACATTCCGGGCCAAGGAATGGCAGCTTTTTTTAAAACGGGCCATTGATGTGGTTGCCTCCATTTTTGGGCTGATTGTACTGAGTCCCCTTCTGGTCATGACGGCCCTGGGTATAAAAATAACCTCCCGCGGACCTATCTTCTTTAAGCAGAAACGCGTCGGCCTGAACGGCCGCCGGTTTACATGCCTGAAGTACCGCTCCATGTATGTGGGTGCGGATATGCGGAAAAAGGAACTGAAAAGGCAAAATATCATGAATGGTCCGGTTTTTAAAATGCGTCGGGATCCCAGGGTAACCCGGCTGGGGCGCTTTATGCGGAAATTCAGCATTGATGAGCTGCCGCAATTGATCAATGTGCTCAAGGGAGACATGAGCCTTGTCGGACCGCGGCCGCCCCTGGCCGAGGAGGTCAGTTTATATGAAGCCCGTCACAGACGCCGGCTCTGTATGAAACCGGGTATCACCTGTATATGGCAGGTCAGCGGACGGAACAAGATCGATTTTGATACCTGGATGGATATGGATCTTCAGTATATTGATAATTTTTCTTTATGGCTGGATTTTAAAATTCTTTTCCGTACCTTTTTTGTTGTTTTAACCGGTTATGGCGCGGTCTGATAAAAACAGCGTTCGAAGAAGGAGAAAATATTGCATATTTGTGTGGTCGGAACCGGATATGTTGGTCTGGTAACAGGCACCTGCTTTTCCGAATTTGGTGTTGATGTGGTCTGTGTGGATGTGAATGAAGAAAAAATAAAGAAACTTCAGAAAGGGATTGTGCCGATTTACGAACCGGGTCTGGACACCATGATCGCGCGGAATGTGAAGGAAGGCAGACTGTCCTTTACAACCGATTTAAAAGAAGCCATTCAAAAATCGCTGGTAATATTTATTGCAGTCGGAACGCCTCCAAAACCGGACGGATCTGCGGATTTAACCTATATTGAACAGGTTGCCACCGGTATAGCGGAATGGATCAACGGCTATAAGGTCGTGGTCAATAAAAGCACGGTCCCGTTGGGTACAGGCAAATGGGTAAAAGAGGTCATCACCAAAAATCAGAAAAGTAATTTTAAGGTCAGCATGGTGTCCAATCCCGAGTTCCTGCGGGAAGGATCTGCCATTGAGGATTTCATGCGGCCCGACCGTGTGGTCATCGGTGCCGAGGATGATGAGGCGGTGGCCATCATGAAAGATCTGTACGCGCCGCTTTATCTCATCGAAACCCCCATTGTTATAACCAATATTGAAAGTGCCGAACTGATTAAATATGCGTCCAATGCCTTTCTGGCCACCAAAATTTCATTTATTAATGAGATCGCCGCGGTCTGTGACCGTTCAGGAGCGGACGTACATCATGTGGCCAAGGGGATGGGACTGGACAGAAGAATCGGACCCAAGTTTCTGCATCCCGGACCCGGCTACGGCGGTTCCTGCTTTCCAAAAGACACCAGCAGTCTTGTTGATGTGGCCAAAAAAACCGGATATGAAATGAAAATTGTCTCTGCTGTTATTGAGGTCAATGAAAAGCAGAAGCAGGCGGGCTTTCATAAAATTGAACAAATCGCCGGCAATTTGAAGGGCAAGACCATTGGTATACTCGGACTGTCCTTTAAACCCAATACAGATGATATGAGGGACGCCCCGTCTGTCACCATTATCAGGGCGCTTTGCGGAGCCGGCGCATCGGTTAAAGCCTATGATCCGGTTGCGATGGAAAATGCGAAAAAGGAAATGCCGGATATTACCTATTGCAAGGACGCCTATGAGACCGCCAAAGATGCGGATGTCCTTGTGTTTATGACTGAATGGAATCAATTAAGAAATTTAAACCTGGACCGCCTTAAGAAACTGCTGAGGCAGCCGAACATTGTTGATTTACGGAATATTTATGAACCTGAAAAAATGCAGGAATTTGGTTTCCACTATACGGCTATGGGGAGATAGTGCTATACCTGTTCACATTCTAAAAATCGGGGCCTGAATGAAGATACTGATGATTGCCCCGGAACCTATTTTTGAACCTCGAGGAACGCCTTTAAGTGTAGTCGGCCGCTTAAAGGCGCTTTCCGATATGGGACATCAGGTGGATCTTTTAACCTATCCGATGGGAGAATCGGTTCATCTGACCGGTATCCGAATGATGCGCATTCCCGCCGTGCCCGGTATACGTAAAATAAAAATCGGTCCTTCTCTTGCCAAGATACCGCTTGATTTTTGTCTAATGATCAAAACCTTTTTGCAGTTATTACGGAAACGGTATGATTTGATTCACACGCATGAGGAAGCCGGTTTTTGGGGCGTCGTAGCTTCGCTGATATTTCAGATTCCCCATATTTACGACATGCATTCCAGCCTTCCGCAGCAGCTCCGCAATTTTCAGTTTACACATTCCAGGATTCTGATTACCCTTTTTCAGTATCTCGAAAGATGGGTCCTGAAAACGGCCAGCGCTGTGATTACAATTTGTCCGGATCTGCAAAATCACGTCCTGTCACTCTATCCGGACAAACGGTCCGTATTGATTGAGAATGTGATTGATTACAGGACCATATTCGGTGCTATTGACCGTTCGGTACAAATTCGTAAAAATTATCATTTAAAAGGGAAAAAGGTTGTTCTGTATGCCGGCACATTTGAACCTTATCAGGGCATTGATTTGCTGATTCAGAGTGCCGTATCGGTTGTAAAGAATAACAGAAACGTGATTTTCCTTGCAGTCGGGGGACATGCCGACCAGGTTACCTGTTATCAGCATGAGGTAAACCGGGCCGGTTTGCAGGCATCTTTTGTCTTCACCGGTCAGGTGCTGCCACAGGAAGTAGGCGGCTATGTCCGATGCGCAAATGTGCTTGTTTCGCCCAGGAAATCAGGAACCAACACGCCTTTGAAGATTTACAGTTATCTTCGTTCCGGATTGCCCATTGTGGCCACGCGTTTGTGGACACATACCCAGGTGCTGAATGACGAGGTGGCCATTCTGGTTGATACGACACCGGAGGCTCTGGCTGATGGCATTGAAACCGCGCTCAGGTCCTCTGTAAAGCGGAAACGGATGATTCAAAAGGCGGGCAGGCTGGCCGATGAAAAATACAGTGTTCGTGTGTATAAAAAGAAATTCGCCGGGGTGCTTGAACTGGCGAAAAAAGGCTGAATGATTCATGTGCGGAATTTGCGGCATTGTTTATAAGAATCCGGTCAGGCAGCCGGATCAGCATATTTTAAAGCGGATGTGCGACGCCATTGTTCACCGCGGACCGGACGAAGAAGGACAGAAAATACTGGGTCCGGCCGGTCTGGGTATGAGGCGTTTGTCCATTATCGATCTGAAAACAGGACAGCAGCCCATTGGGAATGAAGACGGCAGCCTGTGGATTGTATTCAATGGCGAAATATATAATTTCCCGTCCCTCAGAGAAGAACTGGAGGCCCTGGGACACCAGTTCAAGACCCATACGGATACGGAAACCATTCTGCATGGATACGAAGCATGGGGTGAAAATGTGTGTCAGCATTTAAACGGCATGTTTGGATTTGCCATCTGGGACATTAAAAAAAGGTCACTTTTTCTGGCTCGTGACCGGATCGGCATAAAGCCGCTGTATTACTATGAAGATGATGAAAAATGGGTATTCGGTTCCGAGATGAAGGCGATTCTTCAATGTCCGGATATTCATAAAAGTATTGATACACTGGCTCTGAATCATTTTATGATGTTTGAATATATTCCGTCTCCGGAATCCATTTTTAAGGAGATACGCAAGATGCCGCCGGGACATACGATGTTGATTCAGGCGGAGCAAAAAAAAATACGCCCGTACTGGACTCTGAAACCCGGTGAAGTGCCCAGATCCGAAGCGGAAGCAGCGGAACAGCTGCGTGAACTGGTCCGTGATTCTGTTAAACTGAGATTGATATCGGATGTTCCTTTGGGTGCGTTTCTTTCCGGCGGCATAGACAGCTCCATTGTGGTGTCGCAGATGGCCGCCCTTCTCGATCAACCTGTGAAAACGTTTTCCATCGGTTTTGAAGCTTCATCCTACAATGAATTAAAGTATGCAAGGGCCGTTGCCTCAAAGTACCATACGGATCATCACGAATTTACCATCAAAGCCGATGCACTGACCCTGACCGAGAAACTGGTCAGTCAGCTGGATGAACCCCTCGGTGATTTTTCCATATTTCCGACCTATCTGGTTTCAAAAATGGCCCGTGATTATGTCACGGTATGCCTGTCCGGAGACGGGGGGGATGAATTGTTTGCCGGATATGATACCTACAGGGCCCATCGGTTTGACAGGCGGTTTTATCATCGTCTACCCAAAATTATAAAAAATCAAATGATTCAGCCGTTTGCGCGTTCTTTGCCGCCCACGGCAAAGAAAAAGGGAATGATCAACAGTTTTAAAAGATTTGTAGAGGGGACACAACTCCCCAAAGATCTGTATCATGTACGCTGGATGACTTTTCTGCAGGAGGAGGAACGGAAGGCCCTTTTTACACCGGATGTTTACCGGATCAGCGATCCGTATCGGTTTATAAGTCAATACAGCCGGCAGGCGGGCGATACAGATGATATTACGCGCATGGGATATATTGATGTCAACACCTATCTGGTGGACAATATCCTGGTCAAAGTGGACCGTATGTCCATGACGCCGTCTCTGGAGGCCAGGGTTCCGCTGCTGGATCACCGAATTGTGGAGTTTTCCTTTTCTCTGCCGGCCCGCTATAAAATGCGCGGACTCAAAACCAAATACCTTTTGAAAAAAACTTTTTGGAATGATTTTCCTCCTGAAGTGCAGAAACGGGACAAACAGGGATTCAGCATACCCATCAAGAACTGGATACGGAATGAATTAAAACCGATGATGACGGATCTGCTGGATGAAAAACGGATTCGGGCCCAGGGGATATTTCAGCCGGCCGCTGTGACGCGTCTGGTTCAGGAACACATTCAGGGTATTGAGAATCACAGCCATAAGCTGTGGGCCTTAATGGTTTTTCAGTACTGGTATAATCTATATGCCTGAGAATTGCAGGTCTACACCATCATAAGGAATAACGGAACCAATTCATAGCCATGATCACGATCAGACGATATAAAACAGGGGATGAAAACGGCATCAGCCATTTTATGAAACGGTGTTTTCTGAAGGATGTCCGTACTGAAATCA
>Ga0272441_10003037_pt1 | contig 32848 bp, 17 predicted proteins | sample SSMProp6N_FD_193582 | JGI IMG/M metagenome (GOLD analysis project Ga0272441, IMG submission 193582) | Marine sediment archaeal communities from Little Sippewissett salt marsh, Falmouth, MA, United States - SSM-Prop-6N | ecosystem: Environmental > Aquatic > Marine > Wetlands > Sediment ... | reverse complement strand
CAAAAATAAGGTCGGACATGGTCCACTGCGAATTGGCGCCGGTAACGGTAACGGTTCCCGTTGTCCCGACCTCTGTAGCGATGGAACCGGCCATACTGCTCACGGCGCCGCCGTCGGCGACGGTCAGCGAAGCACCGCCGTCTCGGCCCACGTACAGATAGCCGGAGGTAGTCCACGCAGAGCCGTCCCCGGTTACCGTGGCCGTTGCCGTCCCGGTGGAGCCGGTAGCACCGCCCACATAACCGAAGGTACTGCTCACGGCGCCGCCGTTGGAGACCGTAAGCGTACCGTTGCCATTCCAGCCGACAGTGAGAGTGGCGGAATTCGTCCACGTCGAGCCGGCGCCGTCAACGGTTGCGGTTCCGTCAGAGTCCGCGGAATAACCGAGGTACCCGTAGGTATTGGTCACGGTAGCGCCGCCGGTGATTCCCAGCACACCGGTGCCGGATTCGCCGACACGAAGAACCGAGGAGTTGTTCCACTGCGAACCGGCACCGTCAATTGTCACCGTCCCGGTGGAACCGGCAAAACGGCCGACGTAGCCGCTGGCATTGCTGACGGTGCCGCCGTTGGTGATGTTCAGCGTGGCCGTGCCGGATTGGCTGACGTAGAGGTTGCCGCTGTTTGTCCAGGTGCCATCATCAACAGTTACCGTTCCGGTCGAACCGGGATTATGGCTGACGATGCCGTTGGCACTGGTAACCGCGCCGCCGACGGTGATTTCCAGTGTGCCTGCGCCGGCAGCGCCGATCGTAAGATCGCTGGAGTTGTTCCACTGCGAACCGATGCCGGCAACGGTTGCTGTACCGGTCGAGCCGGTCTCGCGACCCGCATAGCCGGTGGCATTGCTGACGACGCCGCCACCGGTGATATTGAGCGTCCCGGTACCGGATCGACCGATATAAAGAGTGCCGTCGTTCGTCCATGTCCCATTATCCACAGTGACTGTACCGGTTGAGCCGGTATCATAGCCAATATTGCCGTCGTTTGTATTGCTGACGGCGCCGCCGTTAGAGATATTGAGCGTTGCGTTGCCTTGATGGCCGATACGGAGCTGGTTGGAGTTCGTCCATGTGGAGTTCGTCCCGGTTACGGTCGCGGCGCCGGTTGAATCGGCGTAAAAACCGATGTAACCGAATGTATTGCTCACGCTGCCGCCGCCGGTGATATCGAGCGTGCCGTCCCCGTATAAACCAACGGTAAGAGAGCCCGAGTTGGTCCATGTCGAACCGGCGCCGTCGACGGTAGCGGTGCCGGTGCTGGTGGATGCATGGCCGATGGAGCCGTTGGTGTTGCTCACGTTGCCGCCGGCGGTGATATTGAGTGTGCCTGTTCCGCTGTGGCCGACATACAGATTCCCGGAGTTGGTCCAGGCCGAGCTTGCGTCGGTAACCGTAACGGTTCCTGCGGAGTCGGCATAGTAGCCGATCTCACCGTCGGTATTGCTCACGGCGCCGCCGTTTTGAATGTTCAGCGTACCGGTGCCCATGTTGCCGACGTAAAGAATCTCGGAGTTGGTCCAGGTCGAGTTCGTGCCATCGACGGTTGCTGTGCCGTTCGAGCCGACTTCACAACCGATGAAACCGGTGGTATCGCTCACGCTGCCGGCGCCGGTGATATTGAGTGTCCCGGTGCCTTCGTCGCCAATATTCAGTTCTTCCGAGTTAATCCACTGTGAATCGTTACCGTTTACAGTGACAGTGCCAGTGGAGTCCGTGTAGTATCCAATACGGCCGTATGTATTGGTCACACTGCCACCGGCGGTGATATTGAGTATGCCTGTGCCGCCGTAGCCGACATAAAGCCTCTCAGAGTTGGTCCAGGTGGAGCTGTTGCCGGTCACGGTTACCGTTCCCTCAGCGGTGTCGGCATAGTCGGCATAGCCAATGTAGCCGGTCGCATTGCTCACCGCGCCTCCGTCTTCGATGGTGAGCGTGCCACTCATTTCGCGGCCGACTAAAAGATCGCTCGAGTTGGTCCAGGTCGAACCGGCGCCCGTCACGGTAACACTGCCGGTGCAAGCGGGATCGTTATCATACGCACCGATGTAGCCCAACTGGTTGTTCACAGCACCGCCTTCTGCGATGGTTAGCGTGCCGATACCGTTCGCGCCCACGGTAAGAAGTTCGGGAGTTGTCAGCGTTGAGCTGACGCCGGTCACGGTGACCGTGCCGGTCGAGCCGCCGAAACGCGCAATGTCGATGGTGTTTGCGGCTGTTACCGTCCCGGCGTTGTCGATCAACAGCGTACCGGTGCCATTGTCACCTACATACAACTGGTAGGCATTGGTCCAGGTGGAGCCGACGCCGGTGACGGTGACACTGCCGGTGACGCCGGCATAACGACCTATGCGACCGCTGTAATTCTCAACATCGGAGCCGCCGTTGATTTCCATGGAGCCGTCCGCTGAGTCGCCGATACGACCGTCGCTGGCGGCCGACCAGTCAGACAGATTGCTCGGCGCCACATTTCCTGTTGTGATGACGTTCGCCTGCGCGGAGGCGGCGAAGACCAGAGCCATTGTGACCGCTAAAATCTTCTTCATTTCTCTCTTCCTTTTCTAAGGGGATGAAGTGTTTTTAGCTGATACGCAATTGAGAGCAGGATTGGCAAAGAAGTCACTCACCCATCGGGTGTCCCCGTCGGCATAGTCAAGCTGGCGTGAGTGACCTTCATGCACGCCATGCTATCAAGGTGCCGTTTGTATGTCACGAATTATTCGGGAAAATCCGGAGAGGGAACCATTAGGTTTCTGGTTTCGTCGCTGAATTCCTCGCATGTCGCGAGCCTTTCCTTGTTGTTTTCCGGGGTCCTATAAAAGCACTGTCAGCCCCATGGCATTATGATACACCTATGGTCACACGAGAGTCACACGGCGCGTCGAATCCTGAAAATTTCCCATTTGCTTCGAAAAAGAGCGAATACGAGCGGCCTGCGGTGTCGCGACAGGGCGTTTCGCCTGTTCGATGCGCGGCGGGATGCCGCCGCGCTCTGGCGGTGGCCGTCGAGACGGAATATGCCCGGGACCTTCTGAGGGCGCCGGGTGATCGTGAGCCCGCCTGCCTATCACATCGCCGCCTGGCCCTGGGTCTTACCGACGAGATTTGCCAGGAAGTTACGGTTCGATGGGGATGTTCAGGTCTTTCAGGGTTTGGCGGAGCCATGCGAGGGATTTCTCGATCATGGGGCCGGCCTGGCCTTCGCATTCCATACTCAGGACGCCTTTGTATCCGTGGTCGCCGAGCAGCTCGATGCACTTGCGGATGTTGTCGGCGTTGACGCCGTCGCCGATGGCGCACTGGCTGACAGCGATGCCGGTTTGCTCGCCGCGCATGGCCGCCGCCAGCGATTCGGAGACGTCTTTGACGTGCACGTGGCTGACGCGGTCGAGGAAACGCTCGAGAAACGGCACCGGGTCCTGGCCGGCGATGAACGTATTGCCCGTGTCCATGTTCATCCGCAGGTATGGGCTGTCGCAGAAATCGAGCATCTTCGCGATCATGTCGGGTTTGGTGGTGAAGTGCCCGTGGGGCTCGATGTTGACGACGGTCTCGTGGGCCTCGGCCACCTCGACGATCTGCTCGTAGCTGCGTTTCATCATGTCCATCGCTTCGTCGTCGCTGAGGCCCTCGGGCGGTTGCATCCCGTCGGTGGTGTCGACAAAGGGACAGCCGATCAGGTGGGCCCACTGGATGGCCTTCATGACGTAGGGGACGCCTCGCAACGGCCCGTCCTTGCCCGAGAGCGGATAGGCCGCATCGACCTGAGAGAATCGGACCCCGTAGGATTCCATCTTTTTACGCAGCAGCATGGGGTCTTCGTAGAGCGCTACGTGCGGCTGGTACCCCAGGCCGTGGATCCAGCTCACCCCGTCGATCAGGCCGCATTCGATGTAGCGCAGCTCGTTCTTCTGCGCCCACGCCAGGCACTTCTCAAAGCTGAAATACGCACTGTTGAACGCATCGGTATGAAATCCAATCTTCATCGCTAAATCCTCGTTGCCCCCAGGTTTACGATACCCAACCCTGCCACGGGCCACGCGTGCAGCAGAACCAGCCGTTGCGGGACCAGAGTAACCTACCATATCCTCGCTCGTCCCGCAAGATGCGCTATGCCGGGCGGCCGCGAGGCAAAAAATATCCTTTTTGCGCTTGAGTGAGAAGGTCCGATAGTGTATAGTGGTTTTCTTGGGTGACAGTAGCAGGGATGGGTGATCGCTGCTTCCTCATTGCAGGCGACTCTCTCCGAACCGGCTATCCAAAAGTCTCTGTCTGGCATAAAGAGGAAAATGAGAGAACTGCTGCAATGAAACAGAGAACGGATTCTGAGGTGGTAAGATGAGATCGATGCTATCCTGTGTTGCGGCCGTGCTGGTGACCGCCGCGATCCTCCCCCGTGTAAGCCAGGCCGACTCGTTCGACCTGCGCGACGTCAATGGTGTCAGTTACGTAACCTCTATCAAGAACCAGACCAGCGGTACCTGCTGGACCCACGGCACGATGGCGGCCATCGAAGGCAACCTTCTGATGACCGGCGTCTGGGACGAGATCGGGTATTACAAAGCACCCAATCTGGCCGAGTACCATCTGGACTGGTGGAGCGGGTTCAACCAGTTCAATAACGACGACATCGACCCGCCGACCGGGGACGGCCTGGAGGTCCACATGGGCGGCGATTATCGCGTTGTCCAAGCGTACGTCTCGCGGGGTGACGGCGCCGTCTATTGCGAACTGGCCAATGACAACAGCGAACGCGACACGAAATGGTTCGACGATTCCCCGGATCGAACCGATGCTCGCTATGACATTTTCTATCCGCGCGACATCGTGTGGTACACCATCGAGCCGAATCTGGCGGGGATCGATACGATCAAGGAGGTCATCCGGACGCACGGCGTTCTGGCCACCTGTATGTGCTACGATGGCGCGTTCTATCGTTCTTCCAGGAATAGCCACTACCAACCGCCGAACAATTCTCTCGAGCCGAACCATTCCATCGCCATCGTCGGCTGGGACGACGCCAAAGAGACCCAGGCGCCGAAGCCCGGCGCGTGGCTGTGCCGGAACAGTTGGGGCAGCAACTGGGGCGACGATGGTTACTTCTGGATCTCGTATTACGACAAGTACTGCTGCCGGCACGAGGAAATGGGCGCCGTGTCGTTTCAAAACGTCGAGCCCCCGGCGCACAACCAGGTTTACTACCACGATTACCACGGCTGGCGCGATACGAAAACCGATTGCAACGAGGCCTTCAGCGCGTTCGTGGCCGATGCCAACGGCGTGATTTCCGCGGTCAGCTTCATCACCGCCGTCGATGACGTGACGTATACGGTGAAGATTTTCGACCGTTTTGAGGACGGGCAACTCCTCGACGAGCTGGCCTCGGACAGCAATGACATCGCGCGGACCGGGTTCCATACCGTCGATTTGTCTACGCCGGTGGAAATTGGGGCCGACGATGATTTCTACGTGTACCTGGAGCTGTCGGCCGGCGGCCAGGCGTACGACCGAACGTCGGAGATTCCGGTGCTCCTGGGCGGTCCGGTCGAGCCGCAATTTTTCGCCGAGGCCGGGGCCGAAGGCGAATTCTGGACGTTTTACAAGGGCCTTATGACCGCCTCGGGGACCTGGGTGGAGTCCTCGGCGCAGCCGGGCCAGAGCTACTATCGCTTCGACGGGCAATGGCTGGATCTGTACGAGCTTGACGAGACGGCGAACTTCTGCATCAAGGCGCTGGCCATCGATGATCGTCCGGGCCCGGAAAACAACTCCGGAATCGTACCACGCTAATATTGAACGCGGGCCATACACTCTACGGCTTTGTTTCGAGCCATTAAAGAGTTGTCATGCTGAACCAAGTGAAGCACCTGGGCTGAGCAAGAGAAGCCAGTATCGCACGGGACCGAACGTGCGATGGCCATCCCGGCGCGCCGGGATTCGCTTGGGCTCAGGATGACAATCATCACGTGACAAGCAAGGCAGCACTACGCGCAGATGAGGGAGTTTGAACGAGCACCCCGGTCGGCTCGATTCCCTCGCTCGGTGGTCGCTCTATTTCTCGTTCATCTTCCGGATGGTGTCCGCCGTTCGCTCGGCGGTCCAGTTTTTGGGGCGGTTGCCCTGGAGGCCGGCTTCCATTTGCTCGACGGTCGGTGTCTCGGTGGGGACGCCGGCAGGGGGCACCTTCACCCTGGCGATCCAGCAGAGGGCGTTGAGCATGAGTTTGCGGAAATCGTCGTGGGCGTAGACCCAGTGCGTGTGTCCTCCGGTGCATCCGAAGCCGCGTCCGCCGTCGGGCCGCCGGCAGGCCCAGGCGACGTGTTCGGGCAGTCCCATTCGGGCTCGCACCGTGGGGTTGCCGCTGTGGGCGCCGTCGGGGCGTTTGCGGGTGCTGTCCGGCGGGACCGCGGTGAGGATCGGGGTTACGCCGGCCATGTCTTTGCGGAAACGCATGTGATAATACCACTCGTCGTAAATGGTAAACGGCTTTACGCCCCGCGTGATCGGGTGTTCTGGAAGCGTCTTGAACGCGGCTTCCCATGACGGGTTGACCGACCAGTGCTGCTCGTAGTAGCCTCCGACCCAGTCGAGCAGGTAGGGGCCGTAGCGCGTTCCCGGGTCCAGCGAATAGTGGATGAATGCGATCCCCACGCCCTTTTTCGCGATGGTATCCAGGGCCTTCCAGTTCGACTCGGAGCCGATCAGGCTGTTTCCGTCGCAGGCAATGACGATGGCCGCTGCGCCGTCGAAGACGCCGAGGTCTTTGGGCCAGCCCCCCTCGACGACCACGGCTTTCACGCCCCGGACGTTTTTGTTCAGGATGTCCGCCAACAATTTGCAGTCGGCGCTGTAGGCGTGGCCGCTCCAGCCGTGGCTCTGTCGACCGGGGAGAAAGAGGATTTTCTTGTTGCCGTCGGCCGTGTCCGCCGCGCGTACGTTTGCGCTGTGCGAGGCAATCACCAGGCTTGTCAGTAGGAATGTCGCGAATGCCGCTCGACGATTGATGTGCCTGCGAATCATGCTGTGAACCTCCTGTATCTTTGCGGTCGATGCCGCTACACGGTTCTGTGTGACATTCAAGGAACCCATAATACTACAGCCGCCCGAAAACTGCAAAGATGCGCTGCTGATCTGTGCTGCCGGCAAAAGCATTGCTTTTGGGGCCGAAAATCTGTTAGAATAACAGTAAGACGCCATGGTTCGTGTGGTATCGTCCGAGTGGCAGGATGACCGGCCGGGAGGGGGCTTTTTCGTCTTGCGGGGAAGTATCGCACGCAAATCCAGCAGGAAAGAGTGAGGAAGGGAACGCACTGATGCCGAACAGGTCAATTCTCCTTATTATCACGAGTATTGTGTCTTTCAGCGCCGTTCGGGCTGACGCCTGGGTCGCCTACAACGATTGTTTGCGACAGGGCGGCGATACGACGGTCGAAAACGTTACCGGCTGGACGATCCACAACAACGACCGAACTCATTTCACCGGCAGGCTGACCGACTTTCTCACGGGCAGCGAGGCGGGCATGCCCACGGTGACTTTTACGATGGGCGGCGCGGGGCTGAGCGTTAGCGGCGGCGGCGCCGGGGGCAACCCGGCCCCGGGGACCGACGCGTACGATGTTTTCAGCGGGATCGTAGATTTCGGCCCCGATACCGTCTACTACGGCGGTGCCGGGTGGTGGGTGGAGATCGAATTCTCCGGCCTCGATCCGGCCAATACCTACACTTTCGTCGGTACGGCGATTCGCGCGCGGGCTTATCCCGAGCGCGTTTCGCTGTTCACGCTCCTCGATGCCGTCACTTTCGTCAACAACAGCAGCGAGGGCGTCGTGGAGAAAAAGGGGGCGGTCACGAAGCTCCTGGCGGGCGACAACAGCATCACCGGCTACGTTGTGCGCTGGGATGACATCGTTCCCTCGGCCGAGGGAACGTTCAAGGTGCGGGCCGAAGCCACCGCCGATTCCGGCGACCGCGCCTACCCGTTCGGCGGCTTCCTGCTCGAAGAGGCCGGCCGCGTGGGCAACCGGCCTCCCGAAGTGGACGCGGGCGATTATCCGGCGCTGACATGGCCTTTGCACACCGTGCGGCTCAATCCGATCGCTTACGACGACGACCCGTGCGACCTGGGAATTCTGACGTATGAGTGGTCGCAGGTCAGCGGGCCGGGTGCGGTGACGTTCACCCCCGGCAGCGATATCGCCGACCCCGTCGCCGTCTTCTCGGCGCCGGGGGAGTACGAGTTGATGGTCCGGGTGTGGGACGAGCTGTCGCAGGAGGCCGGCAGTACGGTGATGATTACGATCGTCGAGCCGCTGCTGGGCGATTTCAACGGTGACAACAAGGTCAACTGGAAGGACCTGACGATCTTCTCCGCCCAATGGCTCGACCCTTCCGGCAGTCCGGCGGATCTGAATATCGTCAGCGGGGTCAATTACGCCGACTTCGCTCTCATGGCCGAGAATTGGCGCATCGGGGAGGGCGCCACGCTCGTGATCAACGAGGTGCTGGCGCGGAACGATCTGGCCGTCGCCGATCCGCAGGGCGAGTACGAAGACTGGATCGAGCTGTACAACGCCGGCGAGGAAGCCGTCGACGTGGGCGGGATGCACCTCACCGACGATTCATCCTTTCCCACCAAGTGGCGTTTTCCGGTCGATGATCCCTCTGCGACCACGATCCCGCCCGGTGGGTTTTTGGTGATCTGGGCGGACAACGACCTGGCTGATGCTGGCCTCCACGCTGGTTTCGAGCTGGACGCCGGTGGTGACGAGGTCGCTTTGTTTGACACCGACGGTGCCACGCTGCTCGACCGCGTCAGTTTCGGCAGGCAAACGCCGGATGTGTCCTCCGGCCGCGAGCCCGATGCGGCGGCAAGCTGGGTGACCCTGGCCCCCACGCCGGGCGCGTCCAACAACGGAGCTTTTCTCGCCGTCGTGGCCGATACGACGTTCAGCCACGACCGCGGATTCTACACCGAGCCGTTCGATCTGGTCATCACCAGCGATACCGAGGATGCTATTATCCGCTATACCACCGACGGCAGCACGCCGACGACCTCGCACGGAAGTGTCTACATCAAACCGATCCGCATCATCACGACGACCACACTGCGGGCGGTCGCGTTCAAGCCGGGCTGGAAGTCCACCAACGTGGATACCCACACGTATATCTTCCTGGACGACGTGATCGCACAGGCCACCAACCCGGCCACAGGCGCGCAGGTGACGCCGTCCGGGTGTCCGGCCTCCTGGGGCTCGGTCACCGGGGATTACCAGGTGGACCCCGAGGTCGTGGGACAAAACGGCAGTGACAATTTCGGCGGTCTCTACGCCGACAGCATTCGCGACGACATGAAGGCGGCCCCCACGATATCGCTGGTCATGGACAAGGACGACTGGTTCGGCAACCAGGGGATCTACATCAACAAGTCGCAGGACGGCACCGAACGCGTCGCTTCGATCGAGTACATCGATCCCAACCAGGGAGATGAATTCCAGGTCAATTGCGCCATCGCCATGCAGGGGGGCGTCAGCGGCGGCGGAACCAGCCTCCAGCGCTGGAAATCGTTCAAACTGTCGATGCGGCCGCGCTTCAAGACGCAGACCGATGACGGAACGCCCACGGGTGGACCGCCCAAGCTCAACTTCAAGCTCTTTCCGGACTCGCCGGTGGAGCGCCACAATACGTTCGTTCTGGATGCGGTCCTGAACCATTCCTGGCTCCATCCCAGCAGCGGCCAGCGCAATACCGCCCTGTATGTTCAGGATCAGTACGTGTCCGATTTGCACAATGCCATGGGCGGCCACTCCGGCCACGGCGCATACGCCCATATCTACATCAACGGGTTGTACTGGGGCATGTACTACATCCACGAGCGCCCCGACCACGCCTGGGCCGCCCAGATCTTCGGCGGCGACGAGGATGAATTCGACGCCATCAAGCACAACAGCGGCAATGTTATCAACCACGGCGCCGGCGGCAGCGCCACGTCCAACTACAACGCTATGCTCAGCGCCGCCAACGCCGTATCCTCCGACCCGGGCAGTCTCGCCAAATACGAGACGCTCTGTCAGAAGCTCGACGTCGACAACTTCATCACCTACCTGCTGGCCAACTGGTTCACGGGCAACCACGACTGGCCCCACAAGAACTGGTACGCCACCCACCGCAATACGCCCGACGGTAGATGGCGCTTCCATTCCTGGGATGCCGAGCACACCGTCGAGGGCGGCAACGACGTCGGCGAAAGCCCCTCCAACATTCATTCGAAGCTCGCCAGGAGCGCCGAGTACCGCATGCGATTCGCCGACCACATCCAGCGGTATTTCTTCAACGACGGCCCGCTGAGCTATCCCGCCTCGGCCGATCTGTATGGCACCCGGGTCAACCAGATCGACCGTGCCATCGTGGGCGAATCCGCCCGCTGGGGCGACAACCGGCAATCCCGTCCTTATACACGCCAGGATTGGGTCAGTACGCAAAACGGCAAGCTGACCGGTTTCTTCCCCAGTCGGTCGAACACGGTCCTGGGCTGGCTCGAGAATGCGGATCTTTACCCGAGCATCGAGGCCCCGCAGTTCCGTGTCAATGGCGTTCTTCAGCACGGCGGACGTATCGCTGAGACGGACGCGCTGCTCATCGGTCTCGGCGCCGGCGTCACTTACTATACGCTGGACGGCACGGACCCGCGCCTGCCGGGCGGTTCGGTCAACACCGCTTCGGCGAAGGTCGCTACCGGAGCCGTGACGTTGGAGCGAAGTGCTCTCGTCAAGGCTCGCGCCCGAAGCGGCGGCACGTGGAGCGCGTTGAGCGAGGCGGTGTTTGCGCTAGGCCCGGTGGTTGAGAGCTTGCGGATCAGTGAGATGATGTACCATCCGACCGATCCGAATGCCGAGTACGTCGAGCTGACCAATGTGGGAACAGAAACGATCGATCTGAATCTCGTCAAGTTTGCCAACGGCATCGACTTTACGTTCCCCAGCCTCGAATTGGCGCCGGGAGACTATTGCCTGGTGGTCGAGGACGTCGTTGCTTTCAAGGTTGCGTACGGGACCGGTTTCAATATCGCCGGCCAGTATACGGGCAGTCTCAACAACGCCGGCGAGCGCATCGAGCTCCACGACGCCGTCGGCGCGGTGATTCACGACTTCCGCTTCGAAGACGGCTGGTTCGACATCACCGACGGGCAGGGCTTCTCGCTGACCGTCAGGGACCCCGCTGCCCTCGTGCCCGGCAGTCTCGACAGCAAGAGCGCCTGGCGGCCCAGCGCCCATATCGGCGGCTCGCCCGGCTACGACGATACGGGCGAGGTCCCCGAGCTCGGTTCCGTGGTCATCAACGAGCTGTTGGCCAATTCCGTAGGCGCCGAGCCCGACTGGATCGAGCTGCATAACACCACGAACCAGGCCATCGATATCGGCGGCTGGTTCCTCAGCGACGATGGTGACAACCTGACCAAGTACCAGATCGCCGCCGGTATCGTGCTTCCCGCGGGTGGCTATCTTGTCTTCGACCAGGATCATCATTTCGGCAACGAGGACGATCCCGGGTGTCACAAGCGTTTCGCCCTGAGCGCCGACGGTGAGGCGGTGTATCTGCATTCCGGCGCCGACGGCGAGCTGGCCGGCTACAGCGAGCAGGAGCGTTTCGATGCCTCCGATCCCGGCGTGTCACTCGGTCGCCACGTCAAGAGCACGGGCACGTACAACTTCGTGCCTCTAAGCGTGCCGACGCCGGGCGCAGGCAACGCGGCCCCGCAGGTCGGACCGGTCGTGATCGCCGAGATCATGTACCATCCCGCCGCTGTCGCCGACGCCGAATACGTCGAGCTGCTCAACATCAGCCTGGATTCCGTGACATTGTATGACGCCGCGCAGGATGCGCCGTGGCGTTTCACCGACGACCCCGACAATCCGGGCATCGAGTTTTTCTTCCCGACCGATCCGCCCGTGACGTTGGCGCCGGGTGAATACGTCGTCTTAGCCAAAGACGCAGACCTGCTTGCGGCTGCGTACGCGGTGCCGGCCAACGTCCAGGTTTTCGCCTGGGGCGCGGGCAGCCTGTCCAACGGCAGCGAGAAGATCCAGCTCAGCAAGCCGGGCGACGAGGAAAACGACGGCACGCGTCACTGGCTGCGCGTCGACCGCGTCGTCTACAGCGACGGCTCCCGCCCCGACGACTTCCCGAGCGGCACCGACCCCTGGCCTACCAAGCCCGACGGCCACGGCTCCTCTCTGATCCGTATCGATCCGGCCGCCTACGGCAACGATCCCGTCAACTGGAGCAGCGGGCCGCCCTCACCAGCCGCAGCGAACTGACGCAACCCTTCGCGTAGTCCTGTCCTGGGGTTGGACCATTTAGCGAGAGCAGCCTTGACAACAAGCCTGCGTCCGCGACAATCGTGGTTTTTGAAAGAAGTTTCGTGGACCATGGTTCTGTAAAGGAGCGCCGATGACGGCACAGATCATTGACGGCAAGCAGATTGCGGCCGAGATTCGGGCCGAGTTGAAAGACGAGGTGGCCCGGCTCAAGGAGCAGGGGATCGTGCCGGGGTTGGGCGTGATCCTGGTGGGCGAAGACCCCGCCTCGCAGTCCTACGTGACCAGCAAGGAACGGGCCTGTGAGGAGATGGGGATCTACTCCGACGACAACCGGCTTCCGGCGGAAACCTCCCAGGCGGAGCTGTTGGCTCTGGTTCGACGGATGAACGACGATTCGAAGATCAACGGCATTCTGGTGCAGTTGCCCCTGCCGGCACAGCTCGACGAATCGGAAGTGCTGCTGGCCATCGATCCGGCCAAGGACGTTGACGGGTTTCATCCGGTCAGCGTGGGCAAAATGATGATCGGCGAGAAGACCTTCCTGCCTTGTACGCCGCACGGTGTGGTCCAGTTGCTTATGCGTAGCGGCGTCAAGATCGAAGGAGCTCACGTCGTCATCGTGGGGCGCAGCAACATCGTGGGCAAACCGCTGGCCAACATGCTGATCCAGAAAAGCCCGACGGGCAACGCGACCGTCACCGTCTGTCACACGCGTACGAAGGACGTCGCGGCCTATACCCGTCAGGCGGACATCGTCATTGCCGCAGCGGGCCGGCCCAACACGGTTACCGCCGATATGGTCAAGGACGGCGCCGTCGTCATCGACGTGGGCGTCAACCGCGTCGAGGACGCCAGCCGCAAGCGGGGCTATCGGCTCGTCGGCGACGTCGATTTCGAGGCGGTCAAAGAAAAGGCCTCGTTTATCACTCCCGTCCCCGGCGGCGTCGGGCCCATGACGATTACCATGCTCCTCTACAACACCGTTGAGTCGGCCAGGAGGGCCGCGGGCCTCACCGTTTGACGCAGGGCCATGCCCGTCGGTCCTGACGCGATGTCATGTCGCTCCCGGCGGCTGGTTCAGCTATCGCCACGCTGCCGGCGCGTTCGGCTGTAGGACGCTCAAGGAGAAACCGTGAGAGCGTGGCGTTTGGCTCTATGACTCGACGAGCTTTTGCGTGACGATGCCGGCCACGATCAGCACGAGGCCGATCAGGGTGGCCGGCAGGATCTTCTCGCGGAGCACGACGGCGATCACGACCAGGGAGAGGAACGGAACGAGGAAGATCAGGTTCACCACGTGGGCCGTTGTCTTGGCGGCTTTGAGGGCCTTGAGCCAGGCCAGAAAAGTGATGCCCATCTCGAACAGACCGACGTAGACGGCGCCCGTCAGGGCCTGCAGCGGCGGCATCTCAAGCTTGCCGAGGCACAGGGCCAGCACGAGGATGTACACGGACGCGAAGACGAAATTGACGAACAATCGGAGGGTGTCGTCGCGCTTGTCCTTCGTGTTGAAGATCCAGAACAGCGACCAGACAATCGTCGTGCTCAGCGCCAGCGCGGTCCCGGCGGGGTTGGAGAACCGAAAGCTCAGGACGTCGCCGCGCGTCCCGATGACGACCACGCCGGAGAAACTAATCAGGATCGCAACGATGCTTCGCAGGCCGATCCGCTGGCCCAGCAGCGGGACCGAGAGTAATACCAGCGTCAGCGGCCAGACGAAGTTGAGCGGCTGGGCTTCCTGGGCCGGCAGCAGTGAATACGCCTTGAACAGGACCGCGTAGTACAGGAAGGGGTTGAGAAATCCGAGCCCGGCCGAGAAGAGGTAGTCCTTTCGGGTCAACGTTCTCAGGAGTTTCAGCTTGCCTGTTGCGGTTAAGTAGACAAAGAGCGCGACGGTTGACGTCACGGAGGCGAAGAACAGCAGGGACAGTACCCCCATGTGGCGCAGGGTCAGCTTGAAGGCCGAGGCGGACGTGGACCAGAAGACCACCGCCACCGCGGCGTAGAGATAGGCGAGCTTGTGTTGTCGCTCAGCGGTTGTCATGAGATGGCATTATAGAGAGCGCGGCCCGCAAAGTCGTGAGGAAAACAAATGATTCGAATTGTGATCCGTCTCTGTGCCGTTTGTCATCCTGAACGAAGCGTAGCGCAGTGAAGGATGACAGGGCTCGCACGAAATCGTTCGAATCCATATCATTTCTGCAACAACTCCGTCAGCGGTGCGATCGCTTTGTGTGTGTGATCGATCAGGGGCGCCGCGTGCGGGGATGTTTGGCCCTGCCAGAGACACGCGAGGAGCCGACGCAGATCGTCGGCGTTCATGTCCCGCCAGTTGAGCGAAGCCAGACCGTCCGGCAGACTGTGCTCGGTGGGACTTTGAAGCAGCAGGGCGATTCCCGCCAGCGCGCCGGTCGCCATGTTCTTCGGCTTGATGCCGCGGTCCAGCGCCAGGGCCATCGTGCCGAAGAGGCGGTCGCTGACGCCCAGCTTGCGGAGAACGTCACGGGCGGCGCGGGCGGTAGTGTCCCCGAGGTACGGGTTGGTCATCCGCTCCAGGAGATCCTCGGCATAATCGCGGTAGCCCGCCTCGGTGAAAAGGGGATCGCCCAGCGACGCGTACTTATCGATTAAGGCTCCTCCCGACTCGGTCAGGAAGGCCTCTTTCGCCACGCGCATCAGGACTTCGTCGCTCTGGAGCTCAGTCATTTTCGCGTACCCCTTGAGCGAGCCAATGAAGCCGAGCAGGGCGTGAATCGCGTTATGGCCGTAGAGCTTGGCCTCCTCAAACGGTAGCAGATCGTCCTTCTCGATGAAAACTTCGATGCCCGGACGGAAGGCTGGGATGGTTGCCTTGCTCACGAGGATGCGGTTGAATTCCTCGACCAGAAACGCGCGGTCGATCCCCGGCGCGATGGGAGCCATGTTCAGTTCGGCGATCTCGGCCGGGTCTTGCACGACGCGGCTCATCTTGCCGATGACGGTGTTGAGAAACTCCGCACGATCCGGCGGGGTGGTCCCTAACCTGTGGCTGACGGCCTCCCGCAGAATCTCGGCGGCGTGGTTGTTGTTCTCGGCAGCATAGACTATGGTCGCCTCTGCCTCGCGTCGACGCAGGCCGGCCGCGATGAATGCGGCAACGCTGTCGTCAGCGCCGGAGTCGTAAAAGCTGACCGAGGGCAGACACGTCGCGACCTCCGTCGCCTGGGCCAGAGCCTCGCGCAAAGCGGAAGCGTCCTGGGGATCGGCGGGATTGAGCAGCTCGACGCCGTCAATTCGCACCTTCTCGATCCCATCGGCTCGGGCGACGTTGACATGGTACGAGCCGGCGCTGGCCCGGACCGCGGCGACGAGATGCGGGTCGATCTCAGCGACCACCAGCCGCCTGAAATTATCGCTCTGAAAGGCCTCTTTGGCGAAGAGCCCCGCCTGGATGGGGCCGAAACCGAAGCCGACAAATATGTGTTCGCTCATTTACCGCCCGCCGTTCTGAAGAATTTTCGAATTTCTTTTTCGCCGGTGAGCGCGGTGATTTCCAGGTCGTACGTTCGGCTCTTGCCGGGGCCGAGTTGGAGAAGCTTTTTCTGCCGGCGGGCTGTCGCCTGACCGACGGGAAAATTGGTGCCCGGCTCCAGGCCCGTGACGTATTCGCCCGGCCCCCAGTGTTGCCAGTTGGCCAGGCAGGGCAGTTGCTCCTTCTGGTATCGGGTCATGACCGCCAGGTTCAGTTTCTCGTTGTAGAGGCCGACGGTGCACGTGCCGTTCTTGTCGGGCGTGACGTCGATGAATCCGCAGGCCTCGCCGCCCGCTTTGTGGGCGGCCAGCGGCTTGCAGCACGTGCGAAAATCGTGCCGGTCGTTGAAGATTGCGTTGTCCATATCCAGGCCCCGCGACTGGCACTGGCCTTTCCAGACGATCTTCGTGCCTTCATCGGCCAGGGGCCAGCCGTAGTTGCAGTGGTAAAGCAGCATGTGCGGCGTCCTGGCGTTGCCCACGTTGGTCACGACGTCGTGGATGCGAATGCTCGGCTCGCCCAGCGTACTGGAGAGGGTGCGCCGCAGCTCGAGATTCGGCCCGAAGACGCGATGCTGTTTCATGACTGCCGTGATGCTCATCTCAAGCTTGCCCCTGGCGAGGTCGGGCTGGACGATCGATTCGACCTCGGCCGGGATGTTGCTGATGCGCCCGTGCAGTCCTCGCTGCCCGAATTCGTCGGTCTCCGGGCCTCCCACGTGCGTTAGTCCGCAGGTGGTCAGCAGTCCGCCGGTAAAACTCCAGAGCCATTCCAGGTCCCGGCCGGCGTCGGGGTTCGGCGCAGTCACGCCGGCATGACTGAGCCAGACCAGACTGTGCTGGTTGTAAAACGCATCGGCGATATCGAGGCCGCGATCGATGACCACCTTATAACGCAGGCCCGATCCGGTATTGATCCAGGCGATGCGCGTGCCTCGACCCAATCCGTTGTCGAGGACGGATGTCTCGATGCCGCCGATCTGGGCGACGTTGCCGACCCTGTCCTGCCCGTTGATTTTTCTCTTTTTCTTCGCCATTGGTCGTACTCCGTTTTCTTATCGTGTCGTCCACTGCTGAGAAAACTGCGTGGGTCAAAGACCCACCCTTCGGACATCTGCGCGGGTCGAGCAGGTAGGGTGGGTTCTCAACCCACGCGTAATCCGAATCGCCACAGAGCATCAATCGAGCGCCTGTCGCAGGGCTTCAAAGCTCTCGAAGCCTCCTTCTTTCTGGAGGATTTGCAGCATTTTGTCATATGCCCTGATATTGCCGTACCGATCTTCGAGCGGGGCCTTGATATAGAGCGAAGCGAAAAGGTTGCCCGCTTGCACAGCCTGCTCGAAATCCACGGAACCTTGCTTGAACGCGTCGAGGTTTCTGGCGATGTATGTAATCAGTCCGGCCCGGAACGAATCTCCCGCGCCGACGAGGTCCACCACTTCGCCCGCCATGAAACGCGAGGTGACCTTGTTAGGGCCGCCCGCCTGTCCGTCGGGGCCGATGTGCCTTTCGTGGGCCCCGTCGCTAACCGTGACGCCGAACAGCCTGGTTCGCTCGTCGGTCTTCCAGAACTCGTTCGTCAGCCACTGCAGGAAATAGGTGTTGTACTGCTGCTCGTCGCGATCGGACTGTGGCTGGCGGCAGAGCGTGTTCTCGATGAGCTTCGCCTCGTCGGAGGAGGTGAAAAAGACGTCCAGCTCGGGCAGGAGCGGTTCGAGGAGGCGATATTCGGCGATGGGCTTGCCCTCGGCGATGAGTTTGTGCGGATTGCCGGTGAGGGTATGGCTGTCGGCGATGGTCACAGCCCCTCGGCCCCGGCACCATCGGATGAAATCGGCCAGGTCTCGGCCCGCGTTGGCGTCGCCCCGGTCCGACAGTCCCGAGTACATGTAGTAGACCACCCTGGGCTCCAGATGCTCGACGGCCTGCTTGAAGATCTCGAAGTCGAAATCGTTGTTGGCGTTGGGGAAATAGGCGATGCCGCCGCGGTCGTCGCCGGTGGTGCTGTGGATAAACGTCGTGCCGGTCGGGAGGCTCGGATGAATGTGTGTGGCCGACATGTCGATGCCGTTGGCAGTCATCATGTCATGGAAGTAGCGACCCTGTGCGTCGAGGCCGTCGAAATTGCCCTGTCCAAGATTGACGCCGACCGCGACGTTCAGGCCGGTCCGTGCAATCAGCGGGGCCGTGTTTCCGGGTCCGCCGGCGGTGGCGAATCCCTCGTCGATCCACGCCTTGATCTGCTCCTGCGAATAGTCGGGCATGTCCTCGGTCTTGCACTTGGCCAGTCCGCCTTTGCCCACGAGCTCGTCGGCGAATTCGAAGTCGGGCCTGCGCAAGTCGGCCACCGCGGTATTGAGGATCAGAACGTCAACAGGCATCTGTGGTGTCTCCATGTTCGGTTCTCAGTGCATTTCCGCTTCGCACGTGCCGATGGCGGGGCGGTAGAAGTTGAACTGCACGTTGGGGTGGTCGGCTAACAGCGACATGGGCACGGCGCTGTCGGCGATCTTCTTGCCGATCATCAGGGTGGTCAGCCGCATGCCGAAGGGGTTGTCGTGCGTGCCCGCCTGCCAGATCGAAACCTTTTCGGCCTGCCAGGTCTCGATTGGTCCCACGGTCACCGCCTGGGTCGGCACTCCGGTCACGACGCCGCCTCCGCTGGTGCGCGCGTTTTGCATCACGGTCACGGGATGCAGGTCCACCACGCGGGTCGTAAGCTGGCGGTATTGCTCCGGCGTCGGCGGCTGGTCGGCATACTCGCCATCGCGGCGCAGCGGATCGTTGAACGCCCAGTGCTTGATATCGCCTTGGCCGCCCTGCATGACGGCGCAGCGCACGCCTTCCCAGGTCTGCATGTACGCCGACGTATCGGCTTTGGGGAAATGGAGATTGGCGTCCGGCATCTTCAGTTCGGGACGGATCCGGTCGAAGCACAGCTCCCTGTCGGCCCGGGCGAAGGACAGCGCGTGCGTCTCAGCGACCTCCGTCTCGTCCATGACCCACTCGTCCATCCCCCAGAAGTGGGCGCCCGCGAGATTCAGATCGAGCTCGTTGATCAGCCGGGCAACGAGCGGGAGCTGCTCGGTAGGGCCGATGGGACCGCAGATCCCGACGGGATTGTCCGGCGTCGCCTGTCTCCAGGCGGAGACATATTCCATCGCTTCGGCTAAGTAGAAGTCCTCGAGCGTGTCGTAGAAGACGACCCGGAACCCTTCCCGGCTCAAGGCGGCCATGTCGTCAGCCGTTAGGGCCGCCGCATCGTTGAGGATCTCGTTGTCGAGCGTGGTGTAATCCCACCACTCCGGGGCCAGGATGCTTTTCTTTCTCCCCATGGTGCGCCTCCTTACAACGTGTGAACGACGTCGGTCAATTCCTTCTTGAGGATGTTGTCATGCGGATAGGCGTGACCGAGATGCTGGCGGAAGCCTTCGGCGAAATGGCAGCCGATCTCGGCGCCTCTCTTGCGCCCGTGCGATTTCATCGCGTTGACGTAGGCGTCCGGTCCGTGGTGTTTCAGCAGCCAGGCACGCTGGCTTTCGTGGCAGCACAGCATCTTCTCTTTCGTGTCCATCACGGGACTCACGTCCACGATAGTGCTGGGCTTGACCTCTGCGCCGAGCTTGCCTTTGCCCTCGACGGGATCGGCGTAGTACAGGTAGGGGACGGGCTCGAACGGTTCGGCGCCCGGTGTCTCGACGTTGACCACGCCGCAGCAGAAGCACGCGGTTTGCGCCAGCTTGCTCGCCATCTCGTGGTCTACCATGTAATCCGACGGGCTCAGGGTAAAGACGATTCTCGGGCGGACCCTGCGCACCAGCTCGATCGTCTTGAGCAAAGTCGGCCGGTCGTACATGATGAAGATGTCGTTACATTCCAGGCAGTGGTACGTTCCCTCGAGCAGTGCCGCGCCCTTTGTCGCCTCGGCCTTGCGAATCCGGCTGATCTCCTCGCGGCTGTACTCCACCGTGCCGGCGTCACCCGGCGTCATCGTTGCGATGTGAACCTGCCAGCCGCGCTGGTGCAACAACGCCAGCGTGCCGGCGCACAGAAACTCGGCGTCGTCCGGATGCGCGCCGATGCTCAGAACAACTTTGTTGTCTTCCATGGTTCTCCAAACGGCATGTTTTCCTGCGTCTTACTTGCCCAGCAGATGGTTCGTGATGAGCATGTCGAGCTCTTCGTAGTCGCGCTCGGCGATGAGCTTGTCGACCTGGCCCTCGTCGAGACTGCGCGCCAGGTCCAAGAGCTTCAGGAAGACGGTCCGGCTGTTGCTCAAATGTTTCGTGGCGACGCCGGCCTTTTGCGTACGCATGACCTTGACGTCGAGGCCGACGAACTCGCCCTTCGTGCCGTAATCGTACTTGTCGAGGAGACGCACCTGGTTGAACGCCCGCCGCAGGTTCACGGACCCGAAGCTCTTGTCCTCGTCGAATTTCAGCCCGTTCTGGTCGTTCAGGTGGACCGTGTAGAGCCGGTCGTAGGCCAGCGCGAAACCCATCTCGTCCGAAGGGTCGAGGCCGGCCAGGATGGCGTGGGCCGTTTCGATGTTGACTCCGACGCGACTCGGGTCCTTCGTCAGGTACCCCAAGGCCAGCGCGTGTCCCGTGGTCGGGATATAGGCCTGGTCCATCGGCTCGTTGGGCTTGGGCTCGATGGCGATCTTGATCTGGGGGTTGTAGTCCAGCATGTCGTCGATGGCTTCGACCAGTCGATCGACCGCCACCTTGCTGTCCTTGGCCTCGCGAATGTACGTGCCTTCGCGGGCGAGCCAGAGCACGACCAGTTTCGTGTCGAGCGCCATGGCGATGTCGATGGTACGACGGCTGCGGTCTTTGGCGTACTGGCGGCACGCGGGATCGTTCGAGGTGTATGCGCCATCAATGGTGCGGGAATCTTCCCAGAGACGCGGCGCGACGAACTCGGCCGCGAGTCCTTCGCCGTCGAGCATCTTGCGGACTTCTTCGGCCTTCTTGATGATCTGCTCGGGGCTCAGGTCGTTCATATCGGGCACGGCGTCGTCATCGTGGAACTGCACGCCCTCGAAGCCGAGATTCTTGTACATCTTCAGCTTTTCGGCAAACGCGATCGTGCTACGCACCGTCGGGCCAAAAGGATCGGCGCCCTCATGAACGTTCCAGGGTCCGAACGAAAATCGATACTTTCCTGCCATCTTTGTTCTCCTTGCTCTCGAATGGTAATGCTGCGTATTTGTCCTGGCATTCTTCCTGTATGGCCATGATGCGTCACACACGTTTCGGATCAACGGTCATGTTGGTCTTCTTTCAGGACGGCCAATGCGTGCCGGGCGTAGTGGCCGCGAAGGTCGTTACTATACTCGGTCAGGACCTGTTTGCCAAGGCCCTGGTTATCGCCACAGCGGTACAGAGCGCGGGCGAGAATCAGCTCTCGCAGTGAACCTTCGCGCAGCGACGTATCCGTCGCACTGGTCGGTAGATTCGTGACGGCCGTCTCGATGTCCGTCATCGCATGGCCCCTCATCCCGGGTTTGTTCAGGAGAGCGGCGAGGGGCGCTGCTGCCGCCGGGGCCTTCAGTGTCTCCAGCGCCAGCGCTACGGCCCGATGGTGCGACATGGCGTGCTCCGGTCCGAGTTGCTGCACTTTCTCCAGGATCGGGCCCAATGCCTGAGGTTGACGCGTCCGCCCGAGGGCGATGATGAGGCTGTCAACCGGGCTGATGCTGCGGCCGTATTGCCCCATGCCGGTGTACTTCCAGCCCTCGTCCCATTCGCTGGCCGCTACCGCCTGAGCCAGGGTCGCAACGCCGGTCGGGTCGTCGAGAATGCCCAGGATGTGAGCGTACGTCAGTTTGGCCTCCTGCGCCGCGGCGTTCGCATACGCGTGGCGCAGCAGCGGCAAGGCCTGTTCCCGCTGGGCGAAGAGGATCTCCAGTCCGTCGAAATCGTTGGCCACGGTGCCAATGGCCACTTTCACCGCACGCAGGGGCAACGGAAAGGAATCCGCGTGTGTCAGGACGTTCCGGGGCAGGTTCCCCTTGTCCACGAGATGCTGTTGCAGTGTGCGGATGTCGATATCGCGCAAGTTCGTTCCGGAGCGGACGGCCATGGCGGCGGCGATGCCGACAGCGTAGCCCTGGTTCTGAATGTCAGGCTGCATGCGGATGACGGGCATGACGTCCCGGTGGGCGCTGACGGCCAGACCGGTAACGAGAATGTTATCGAGCCCTCTGGGAAGCAGGCAGCGGTAGGGGACGTAGCAGGGCAGGACCTTGCGGTGGGGCGGCCGGAGCATGAACATCGGGTGGATCGTGAAGCCGTGCGTGTCGAAATTGCTGCTGGCCCGGACCACGGAATCGCCGAACGTGCGGGCAAGGTAGACGTCCATCGGAGAGAGGCAGAAGTCGCCGACGATCTGCCGGCGCTCGCGGGCATCCACGATTTGCGCCAGGTCGTACTGTCCGGCGAATTTCTTACGGCCGAGCAGGAACGAGCGCCAGGCGTCCATTACGTCCAGGTCGTCGATGAACGTGTAATCGGTATTGGTGTACCGCGCCCCCGGTTCCCACGGGGGCAGCCCCGTGCCCTGGACGGCGATGTGCTCGCCCGTGGTGTAGACGCAGTCGGCGCCGGCCGAGGCCGCGATCACCGCGCTGCCGGTGCAGTCGATGACCGTGCGGGCCAGAACGACGCCGCGACCGTGTGGGGTCGCCACCACGACGCCTTTGACCTCATTTCCGTCGAAAAAGGCGCCGCATCCAAGCGTGCCGTACCATATATCGGCGCCCGCCTTGCGGAGTTCCTGACGGTACCATTCGATTTTCAGTTGACTGTCCCAGGCTTGTCCCTGTCCGCTGCGGCCTTCGGCCTGGCCGCCGAGTTCGGCCAGGCCCTGGTCCAGCTCTCTGGTGAAACCTTCGCGGTAGCCATAATAGTATTTTCCGATCAGACCCATCGTACCGATTCCGCCGAGGCCGTGGAGGTATTCCACGACGAGGGTTTTGGCTCCCTGGCGGGCGGCGGCGATGCCGGCCGGGGCGCCGGCGGTGCCACCGCCGACGATGACCACGTCGTATTCGGCCAACACCGGTACGGTCTGTGCTTCGGCCTCGATGTGAGGGATGTCCGGGCTCGCGCGCATCCACGCCGGGTCTTCCCCAATGTCACCGACGGCCACGGGATCGACCGTGTGCGCCGCCGGCGTGACGTCCAGGGGGATTGCGGTGCGCCGGGCCTCGGCGGCGGCCGCCGCGCCGAGGCGACTGCCCAGACGCATCATCTCGAGCGGGCGCAGCATTTTCTCCACCGCCCCCCGCGAGACGTCCGCACAGCCGCCCAGGACGAATAGCCTCTCAATCCGGGCCGGTCGGAACGCGTCCAACGTGACCTTCTCGGCCCCGGGCCAGACGCAGCACTGGGGCTTCTTGGCTCGCATGCGGTCGGGTGGAACCTGGAACAGTATTTCCGATGCGTCCACCTGGCCGCGCTGCCACGTTGTATCCCGCGCGAGTTGCTCGGCGGCCGCGAACGAGGCAAAGGAGCCGTCGTTCATCGGAATTTCCAGCGTGTATTCGGTCGCTTCGTAGGCTCGGCCGTTGCCGGCGTAGACCGGCGCGGGCAATACGCGGGTCTTGATGAGCGGGTCCTGGCGCGTCTGGCCGCCAACGACGATCCTCTTGAACGTGCGCATCCCGGCCGGATAGGGATCGAATTGGCCGCCGGCCATCCGCGCCACAGCGGCGCGCTGCGTGGCGTCGATGATGACCTTGGCCCGGACGGCCTGCCGGCCGGAACGATTGGCCATCACGATGCCCGCCGGATGGCCGGCCGAATCGTAGAGCAGGTCCGTGGCGTAGCAGCCGTAGAGGAAGCCGACGCCTGCGTTCAGCAGGGCATCATCGAGAGCTTGCTTGACTTGCATCGGGGTCGGAGGAATGCGGTACGGCGCGGCCGGGGGTTCCTGTGTTTGCTTTTCAAAGAGGATCTCGCCCAGGAGCACGCGTCCGGCCTCGGGGGTCTTTTCGACACTCAATTTCACGTATCGGGCGTTCCGCCTCATGGTGACAGACAGCGGGATTGCCTCGGCCTCGAAAGAGCCTCCGAGCCGGTCGTTTTCCACGCGGGCGATCCGCTCCCAGTTTTGCCCGTCGTTGCTGGTTTGCACGAGGACGTTTGCGACTTCAAAATCGGCGGCGCGCTGGTACACCGTGACATGAACTCTGCCGATGAACTGTTCGCTGCCGAAGTCGGTGACGATATTTACGTCGCCGTTATACTGGATGCTCTGGGACGGCGCACTGTGCCACTTGCCGTCGGAGAGCATCGAAGGGGGGCTCGTGTCTTTGTGAGGCGACGAGGACTCCACGTCGGCGGCGTACGTGAAGGGGATGGCGTTTCGCTGCAGCAGGGGAGGCACGTCGGGTTCGGCGAAAACGACTCTCGCCAGCGCGGACGTCGGTTCCTCTTCCGGCTCCAGCCACAGGCGGTAGGTCCCGCAGATGTCCTCGCCGAGGTACGTTCGCGGAGCGGCCAGGAAAACGCTGGCGCCCTCCTGTGCGGCGGCGACGGCGGCCGTGACCGCCCCGGAGCTTCCGCCCACGACCACCACGTCCACGTCGTACAGGACCGGAATCTCGCGGGCCGATTGCAATACGCCCTCTGGCGGTGTCACTGGGTCGTTCTCCTGAGCGATCTGCAAACACCCGGAACACGGGCTCAGGACACCAAGAAGCAGAAGCGACAAGAATGCTCGGATTCGTCCTTGCATAACCATTCCCTTTCCAAACCGGCTTGATGCGGAAAACGCTGCTGGTCGCGCCTCGGGGCCAGGCAGCGGGATGACCGCCCCGGTTCGCCGTTCAACGCGCTAACGCAATTATCGTCAGTCCCCTTCGATTTTCAACCGCAAATCGGTTCGCCTGCCCCAATACGTTCACTTCGCCAAAAAAAGACGAGAAACCTTGTAAGAAGTGCCCTGCAACTGCGTCATACTCAGTGGAGGCCGCCCGTCGGGGCCTCTGCAGTGTGCGGAAATCGTGCTGAGGAAAGGCGGAGAGAATGAGAACGGTCGTTTCAGCGGCCCATGTTTTATGGAAAGTCTCTTCGCTGGCTCTGTGCTCCAGGGCTGACGCACCGACGGAAATCAGCGTGACGGAAGTAACCGATTCTTGTTTGAGGTAGTTGAGCGAATATGTTGTGACGGCCGAGTCGACGGACGTCTTGAGTGGATTATAAACCCGATGATCGTAAACGAGTTGTGTTCCCGTGCCGGGGCCGCATTGGACGGTTTTCGGCTTTTGTTTCGCCTCTTCGGCGGCGAAGATGCGTTGTGTTTGCGCATCGGCAGTTCTGCTGGTGATGCGTTGTCGGGCCTTCATGGTTCCGGCCTTTCACACACACTTTGCTACAGCCATACCCAAAGGAATCTCGGCGTCGGTATGGATCTCACAGGCGACACCAAACCCACGATCGCCAGAGGCATCTTCGCCGCCCACCTTTAATTGGGTGTCTTGTGCTTGCGGCCGCTCTTGCCGGCGCATGCTGAGGCGCGCGACAATTAGCTTGAACGAACCGGCCTCTTTGTGTAAGATAGAGCAGAACGCGTTTGGAGGGGCGTCATCTCGACGCATTCGTACTGACACGATATGAAACTCACGAGCGAGGGAAAGGACACATCATGAAGAAACTGCTCTTCTCGGGCCTCATCCTAATGGCATTTTCGGGTTCGCTGTCCCGGGCTGTGGTGCGACACGTTCCGAGTGAATATCCATCGATACAGCAGGGCATCGGCGCCTGCATTGATGGCGATACGCTCATCGTTGCCCCGGGAATCTACTACGAGACCATCAACTTCAGCGGCAAGGACATCGTCGTACGCAGTACGGATCCGAACGACCCGAAGGTGGTGGGCTATACGATCATCAACGCCGATGAGGACGGCACGGCGGTTACCTTCGAGAACGGCGAAACCAATGCCGCCGTCCTGACCGGTTTCACCATCACCGGAGGCGTCGGGACGCTGGTCTATGGCTGGGACACATACAAGGTGTTTTACGGAGGAGGCATTTACTGCTCGTGGAACGCATCGCCGACGATTACGCGCAACGTCATCACCAACAATCATTGTCCCTATTCCGTAGTGCAAGGGGAGGGCATGTGGGACGAAACCTACTCACACGGTGGGGGCATAGGTTGCGAGGGAGGGCGGGCGGTCATCACGCACAACATCATTCGCAACAATTCCGCGTATGAGGGGGGCGGGGTTCATTGCGGCTATGGCACGATCTCCAACAATATCATCTGCAATAACTCCGCCGAGCGCGGGGGCGGCGTCTACATGTATTCCGGAACTCTCACGAACAATACGATCGTGGGCAACGATTGCCGCAAGGAGCGCGAGCCGGGCTGGGGCTTGGGTGGAAACGTCTACGCCGGTTTGAGCTACTATGGCGATTACCTCATTGCCAGCAACATCATTTGTGGGGCGACCTCGGGCACCGGCATCTTTTGCGGGGTCGAACCGGAGGAGGATCTCTTCTGTTTCAACGATATCTGGGACAACGCGCCGTTCAACTACAGCACGGTCGATGCTCGGACCAACAGGCAGATCCAGGGTGAGCAAGCTGACCTCACGGGCCGGTTTGGCAACATCTCCGAAGATCCGCTTTTTGTGAACCCGTGGAACAACAACTATCACATCGAGCCGACCTCGCCTTGCGTCAGCGCCGGTGACCCGAATCTCGTTGCTCCGCAAGGGGCTGTGGATATCGACGGGGACCCTCGCGTTTATGCTCTCCGGGTGGATATCGGCGCCGATGAGCACATCGGATACGTCAAGCCGCTGGCCCACGCCGGCGCCGACGAACATATCCTGGCTCCTGAGCCGGTGACGCTGGACGGCGGTCAAAGCTATTTCTCCGATCCCAACGGCGTCAGGCAGTATCAGTGGACGCAGACGAAGGGAGAGGCGGTGGAGTTGAATGACCCGACGGCCGCGGCGCCGAGCTTCACACCACCGGCGGAAGGGTGGTATACCTTTGCCCTGACCGTTGACGACGGGCAATACGCCAGCCATCCCGACAACGTTCTCGTCGTCGTGGGCAACGAGCGACCGATAGCGGACGCCGGGACGGCTCAGTTGTGGCCCGCTCCTGGGTATATCCTCCTCGACGGCTCCCAATCCAGCGACGCGGACCCGCCCGACGAGCTTGCCTACACATGGACGCAGTTGGAAGGTCCCGAAGTGGTCTTGCAGCAGGCGGATTCGGCGACGGCCTATTTCGAGTGCGACGCGCCGGCCCGTTTCGTCTTTGAACTCGTTGTAAACGACGGTTTCGTCGCCAGCGAACCTGACACGGTGAAGATCGAGGGCTCTCCCTTCACATTCACCGCCCGGGGATTGCTGGAAGACGGCAGACATAATCTGACGGACTACGATCAAGGCTCCTTCTACTACGCCTCGGCATCCGGGACCCGGTTCGTTTGTGCGGGCAGCGACAGCGGATATCCGGATGACTGGGCGATCCATTGTGTGGATACGAAGACGGGACACATTGAGGTTTTCGATGGCGGCGCCATCGACCTCATGCCGGAAATGGAGGGCCGGTTCATCGTCTGGTCGGGCGGTTCGGGTCGGTACTACTATCCAATGTGCACCAGTGTGTTCCTGGGAGATCTTTCGACGGGCGAAGTAGAGACCCTGCGGTTGGCTTCGTCGACCGAGTCGTATGGGTATCCGGCGATTTCCGGAACGAAGGTGGTCTGGCTGCAACATCGCGACGTGGACACCGACAACGAGAACCGGTTCGACCGGACGGCCTACGACGTCTGCGGGGCGGATATCTCCGACCCGGCGAAGCCTGTGTATTTCACCATCGCTGAGGAGGTCGGCCATTGCCCGCCGTACCCGCATAACAACCGTTACTATGCCTATGATGATATTCTCGATATTGACGGAAATATCGTCGTTTGGGAAGGAGACGGCGACATCTTCGGTGCGGATATCTCCGACCTTGACAACATCAGGGTCTTTCCCATCTGCACGGTCCCGGAGCGGCAGTACGATCCTGCCGTTTCCGGCAACGTGGTGGTGTGGGCGGACGAACGGGACGACATCGGTGACATCTACGGTGCGGATATCTCGGACCCGGAGAATGTGCGCGAGTTCGAAGTGTGGGTCGGTCCCGGGTTGCAGTTGCAGCCGGACGTCGACGGGGCCTTGATCGTATACCTCGATGGCGACGATCACTATGGAGATTTTCGGATTTGCTGCATGTCCAGCGACTACGGTCTCGTGCACTTCTCGCTTCACGAGGCCGAAAGTCCTCAGGGGCAATACTATTGGTACCACGGCGGCCATCCGCAACTGGACGGCACGACACTTCTGTGGCCGGATGGTAGTCGCGTGTATGGACTTTCATTGGGATTTGCGTACGGTTTGGCCGAGGGCCCGGTTGCCAACGAAACCACAGGCCAACGCTACGACTACATACAGCACGCCGTCGATGCGGCGACGGCGGGGGATGCAATCGTGGTGCAAGAAGGTCTTTACCACGAGAAGCTGCGTTTCACGGGAAAGGGCATAACCGTGACTTCAACCGATGCCGCCGACCCGGCGGTGCGGGCCGCCACCGTGGTCACCGGCAGCGGCTCTCTCGTGACATTTACGCAGGAGCAAGAGGTTAGCCCGCCACCGCCACCGTCGCCGGGGCGGTCTCGTGCTCTACCGGACTCGTCGGTGACGCTGGCCGGAAACGGCGATGATACCGATGTGCTCGCCGGCCTGACTATTGCGGGCGGTAGCTACGGCGTCTATTGCAGCGGCGCCTCCCCGGTCATCCGCGATTGTACGATTGCCGACAACGCCTGTGCCGGTGTCAAATTGTGGGGCAAGGCGAATCCGACGGTCGAGAACTGCAACATCCTGGGCAACGGCACGGGGATCGAAATGTGGGCACATCGAGGCGGACGCTTTGTGGATCACAGCTACGTGACGGCCCGCCATTGCATCATCGCCGGAAGCCGCCACAACGGTATCTGGGGCGGCATCCCGACGCTGGAGAATTGTACGGTTGCCGACAATCAGGCGTATGGTCTGACCAGCGTGCGGCCGCAGGTCACCAACTCCATTATCTACTTCAATAATGCAGGCGGCGAGAATCTGGTGGCCGAGAGTCCGGCCGTGACGGTGAACTACAGCGATATCCAGGGCGGTTGGCCGGGCGAGGGCAACATCGACGCCGATCCGCTTTTTGTCGCCAACGGCTCCTGGGAGACGCCGAATGCCTTGAGTAGCCTGCTCGATCTGGCCACCAGATGGATTCGCGGCGATTACCACCTCAAGAGCCAGGGTTGGTCCTGGGATTCGCAGGAGCAGGGCTGGGCGTGGGATGACGTGACCAGCCCGTGTATCGATGCTGGTGACCCGAGTCTGCCACTGGGCGATGAACTGCCGTGCGCTGCGGGCGATCCCTTGAGCGACCGAGCCGGGCCGAACGTTCGGACGAACATGGGTGCCTACGGCGGCACGTGCGAGGCCAGCCTCGCGCCACACGACGGGTCGCCGTAAGCGGGTGCCCCGCTTGGCAGCGGTCTCCAATCCAGTGGGTTGCGTGGTATGAGCGAAAAGCGTATGCCACGCAGCCCTTCTTCGTGCGCCAGCACCAGGACTCCCGGCCGGCCGGATGCAACACCGCCCCTCTCTGACTTCGCAAAAAACGCATCGCATTTTCTCTCCGTCGCCGGCTTTTTGTCCGAAGGATTTCTCGCTTTCCTGCGGTATAACAAATGGATCGGGAACAGATCCTTCTGAGGCATGAATGCAAGAGTTGGAATCAAAGACCTTTGTTGCGAAGCTGGTGAAAATGGACAGCCGTGCCTGGCGGACATTCTGTTACGAGTACGCTCCGACGTTGGTCTCGTATGCGAAGATTCGTTTCGGTTGCAGTTCCGAAAGCGCTGAAGAGATCGCACAGAGGACCTTTGTGCGGTCGGTCCGCTCGATACGCCGGTTTGACCCGGGCCGTGGTACGCTGGGCGACTGGCTCAGGGGCATCTGCCGCAACGAGGCTCGCACGCTGTTCTCGAAAGACGGTCGGGAGATTCCTCTGTCCCAGATCGCCGCTGGCGATCTCAAGGCGCTGGGAAGAATCGATGACGTGCCTTTGCCGGATGAGATGATGGCGAAGCGCGAGGTGCAGGGTCTCGTCAACGAGACCGTCCTTGGGCTTTACAGCCGGTACCGGGACGTTCTGGTCCGCAAGTACCTCAAGGGCGAGCCGGTTGCGACCATTGCTTCGGAGTGGGGCCAGTCGGAGAAGGCGGTCGAATCTCTTCTGTCGCGCTCCCGGGAGGCGTTCAAGACGGCCTTTTTGCGGAGAATCCGCCGCCTGCGGGAAGGAGGTGTCGAGAGCCTATGAACGAGCGAAAAGACATATTCGAGGGCAATATCGAGAAGATGCTGGGGGAAGGACTGACCATGCCGAAGCCGGATTTTCCGGACCGTTTGGCGGAGACGGTCCTGGCTGAAGTAGGGCGCGAGCGTGGGCGGCGCCTCGGCTGGATGTGGCTGCGTTGCGTTTCGGCGGCGGCCGCTGTGGTCGCGGTCGTGGTCTGCGTAGCCATCCTGTGGCGCGGAGGGCCCCAGCCGCTTGGCCGGATAGAAGCGATGCAAGGCGTCGTTCTCCTGAGCGAACCGGGCCAGAGTCGTCCGGCCGCAACTTCGACTCAGGTGCACGCCAGGCAGACGATTCGCACTCTTTCCGGCAGCAAGGCGACCATCCAGTTGGCCGATGAAAGCCGGTTGCGGCCCGCTCCCCGCACGGTTTTGCAGTTGGACCACAAGAGCCACGGAACCGAAGTGCTGCTCGAGAGAGGGGCGCTGAGTTTGCATGTGACACGCCAGGGCGGGGGCCGGTACATGAGCGTTCGGACCCCGACCGCCCGGCTCAAGATTCTCGGCACCGAGCTGGATGTTCGTTTGTCCACGAAGCCGGACGGCACCGAGCGCACAACGGTCAACGTGCACTCGGGGGCCGTTGAGATGGGGTCCGGTGACCGGCGCATTCTATTGCTGCCGGGCACGGTGGGGATCGTCGATGAGGAATCCTCGCCGCTGAGACGCTCGGCGTGTTTCGAGGTCAACCTGCTCAACGATCTCATTGCCGGAACGGAGACATTAACGCGTCAGTCGGGCGACGAGCCTGGCCCGCCCACGATCATCGATGCCGTTGGCGCGGTCCTCTGGGTCGTGGTTCCGCTGGATCGGTTCGAGGCGGCAGGCGACGGTTGTTACTTCGCCCAGCTTCGCCTCTCGGCCTTCGGAGTCCGGGCGTACAGTTTGGACGGCGCCGCCGTGGAGGCGACGTCGCAGGGCCGAAAGCTGCGACTGGATTTCAACGGCAGGCCATCGTCGGCACCGCCGGTGGAACGTGTTGTTCTGGCGATTCCGCGCGTGGCGGGCTTGTTCACTGCTGACGAGGACGGTTCCTGCGCCTTCATCAAGGATGCGGATGGGTCCAATCGCTTGACCCTCTATCAGTTTCACGTTCCTTCGTCGATGATCGCCCAGGCCATCCATGGCGAAATCGTGGATACGACCGAGAGATTCGGCAAGACCATCGTAACCGTGGCGGCCCGCTGCCGGACGTTGCCGATTTTCCCGTAACGGGCCGGCTTCACAGAATCGCGCGCATCTGTGAACGCGGCTGAACAAGGCGTTATGCGGAAGAGATTGTGACCAGCGAACTGCTGATACAGCAGGCAGTCTATAGGAGGTGACTCAAATGGTTACAAGAAAGACATCGGCTGTAGTGTGTATACTACTTGCCCTTGCGGCCGTGGTTGACGGCCTGCACGCCGCAGACCGAAGCGGTGTCCACGTTCGCTTCACAAGAGAGACTTCTGTCGATACGGTCACCGTTTCAGGCAAAGTCATCGACGAGGCGACGGGACAGCCGATTCCGAACGCCCATGTTCGCGGGCATCTCATCGTGAGGTTGTACGAAGGGCCGGAGCTGTTCGACCGGAGTCCTCAGCAGGAGACCGCTACGGATGCCCAGGGAGACTATCAGTTGGCCTTCGATGCACCGCTGACAACCACAGGCCCGAGGAAGGGTCAAGATACGCTTTGCGTTTACGTGGATGCCGAAGGGTATGAGACCTGGCCTATGTACGTTCGACAGCGTGTGACACCCGAGCACAAGGAGGTTGCGGATTTCGACTTTGCACTGGGTCCGGGAAAGCGGGTCAAAGGCCGGGTCGTTGATCCGGACGGACAGCCGGTTGCCGATGCCGACATACGAGCTCAGAATACGTACAACGGCGACTGGAATTTCTTTGGATCGTTGGGCCGAACCACCAGCGCTGTTGACGGTTCCTTCGAGTTGTGGATCGGCCCGGCCAAGCGCGATTACCAGAGCGACGAGCCCTGGTTGTGCATTCACAAGCGAGGCCAGGGGGTCACGTTTGTATGGGACATCTTGACGACAGAGGACGTCGGCGAGGTGGAATTGCTGTCGTGCGGGACCATTACGGGAAAAGTCATTGACGGCGCGGGAGCTCCCGTGGCCGACTGCGAGGTCTCGGTGCGCGGCTGGCCGTGCGGGCTTATCGACCGGACCGCGACCGACAGCGAGGGCAAATACGTGCTCAACGGAGTGCCCGGCATACCGAGCATCGTTGATTTCTATCAGCGGAAGAACAAGCAATACAACGAGGTCTGGGGATACGCGGACGTATACGCGCGTCTCGATCCGGAGATGAACCTGCGGGATGTACCCCAGTATCGCCTCAAGGCCCGTGATGGTGAGGCGGTGGCGGGCCCCGATCTGGCGGTGGGAACAGAGGCGGGTGTTTCAGGCCGACTCGTTGCCGCCGATGTGCCCTATGGCCTGGGCGGGCTAATGGTGCGGCTCGACTATAGCTGGGCCAACATGGTGGAGGCGGATTTTGAAGGCCGGTTCCATTTTCCGTTCGTATCGCCGGGCGAGCACACGCTCACTGCCTATCTGCAGCATAACCTGCGCTACGACCGCGGCATCGGCAG
>Ga0272441_10003035_pt1 | contig 32869 bp, 9 predicted proteins | sample SSMProp6N_FD_193582 | JGI IMG/M metagenome (GOLD analysis project Ga0272441, IMG submission 193582) | Marine sediment archaeal communities from Little Sippewissett salt marsh, Falmouth, MA, United States - SSM-Prop-6N | ecosystem: Environmental > Aquatic > Marine > Wetlands > Sediment ... | reverse complement strand
GCTGTCGTCCGCAAGCGTGCCGCTCGCAGATTCCGTATCGTACACGCTGTTCATCGGCACACCGTTCCCCCAGAGCGTGACGGTGTCGTCCGAATTCCACGTGAACGCGACGTGATGCCACTCACTAAACGCGAGCCGATGCGAGGAATACTCGCGAGCTTCGGTGCTGCTGTAGCGGGCCCTGCCCAGGAGCTGGACGCCCTCGAGCTGCTCGCCCGTGCCGCCGCCGCGTGCCACCCCGAAATCGTAGCCCACGCCGCCGTCATTCTCCGCGCTCGCGTTGTCCACGATCCGGCCGCCGCCCACATCGTCGGTCATGCTGTCTTCGCCGTCCGTTCTGGGATAGATCCAGGCCTCGACGGTCAGTGCGCTCTTGCCGTAGACCTGGAGCGTGGAGTCTGCCGCCGCGTTGATATAGTCGTTCACGCCGTCGAAGTCCAAACCGCCCCCAACACGGCCGCCGACCCGGTCGTCGGCCGCCATGTTGACCGGGTCCCCGTCGTTCACGTTCGCCGTGCTGTCCTCGATCGGGGTGCCGGCCAGGGTCGGGTCCTCGTCCAGATGCCATACGGCCATGTAGTGGCCGTCCCACACATCGGTCGCATTCTGCGTGTCGTTCGAGAGCTGCGCGTTCCCGTAGTACATGTGCAGCCTGGTATCCTCGTCAGCGTGCAGATGCGGCACGCGCACCCATGCGACGTACACGCCGTCGGCGCCCTGATATGTGTCGATCTCGTGCGAGAGCGGCGCGGTCGCGCCGTAGGCGGTGAACATCACGTCGTAGCCGCTCGCATGCTCGACGTGCCCGCCGCTCGACACGTGCTTCAACGCGTTGGTCTGCTCGGTGCCCGCCGTGCTGACGAGCAGCGGGAAGTTCGTGAGCGTGCCCGGCACCGCGTCGGCGGGGATCGTGATCGTGCGGCGATAGGCGTAGCCTTCCACCCACGGGTCGTCGTCGACGAGCGTGACCGAGATCGCGCCCGGCCAGCCGACCAGCGCGTTCTGGATCGTGTCGATCGTGACGACGACCAATTCGTCGCCTTCCGGATGCGGGTCGTCGTGGGCGGTAAAGGAAACGGCGCCGCTAGTATTGCCGTTGGCAATCACGACGTTTGTCGACGATGCCGTGTAGTCTGTGCCCTCGGTAGCGGCGCCGCTCAAAGCGAGTGTGACGGTCACGTCGTTCGTGGCCGGGACGGAAAGATGGACGGTCACCGTGGCCTGGCCCCCGTTCTCGGCGGTTGGGCTGCCGGCCACGCTCAGCCACGCGCGCGGCAGCGCGGATTCGGATTCCGGTCCGCCCGTCGTGAACGTGTTCGGACTCACGGTGTTCGTGTTGCAGGCCAACAGCCATTCGACGGACCGCGCGGTGTCCGAGACGCGCACCTCGTCCACGTCGCCCTCCCACCATTGCGGGCTGCCGGCCGGGCCCGGCTGCCGGCGGCCGATCAGGAACCGGTTCGTGGCCTGGGAGGCCAGGTTGTTGGTGAAACTGTCGCCTGCCTGCCAGGCGCCCGCCTGCCAGACAATCGCGGTCGATCCGTCGTAGGTGCCGGCAAGGTAGGTCCACGCCCCGTCCGCAACCGTATCGCTTCCCTGTACGGCCGGCGTCGGGCTCAGACCATAGTTCAGGCGCATGCGCGGCTGATGGTAGGGCGGCGTGCTCTGCATCAGCCCGAGCCAGTACCAGTGGCTGTTGTATTTTGCGCCCTTGTCGATGACCGCCGGCCATTGGTTCGTGATGCCCGCGCCGGGCTTGCGGCACCAGGCCTCGAGCGTCAGGCTGTTGCTCTGGATATGCAGCACGTTGTTCGGGTTGTTCGAGACCGACAGGACCTCCAGCCAACCGGCGGCGCCCGGGAAGTCGATCGCTCGGCCGACCGGCGACGCGATCGAGGCCAGGTCGTGCGTGCCCGGCGCTTCTTCAATGACCGTCGCGTGGTTCGTGTAGCGCGTGGAATCGAGCATCTGCGGCGCGGCACCGTCCGGATCCCCGGCCAGATGCCAGACCCCGAGGAAATGCTCGTCCCACACGTTCGTCGCGTTCTCCGGCGAGCTCGCCACACCGTGTGCGCCGTAGTAGAGCCAAATCGTGGTGTCGCTCGCGCCCGAAACGATCGGCACGCGTACCCACGCGGCAAGCGTGCCGGTGGCCGGCTCGTACAACTCGAGCTCGTGGCTCAACTGCGTGGTCCCGTCAACGCCAGTGAACATGAGGTCCCAGCCGTTCGCGTTGTACACGTTGCCGCCCGCGCTGCCGTGCTTCAGATCGGCCGCGACCGGCGTGCCCTTCGTGTTGATCAGCACCGGGAAGTTCGTGAGCGTGCCGTCGACCGCATCCGCGTCGATCGTGAACGCGCGCCGGAACGCGTAGCCGGCGGCCCAGCCCACGTCATCTTCGCGGATCGCGAGCGTGCGCTGGTTCGGTGTCCCGACAATCGCGCCGGTCACGTCGTCGATATCGATCACGATCTGTTTGTCGCCCTCGACCACACCGTCGTCGAGCCCCGTGAACACGACGGTCGCGTTCGTGCTGCCACTCGGAATCGTCACGTAGTTCGTGCTCGCCGTGTAGTCGGTGTTCTCAACCGCCGTGCCGGAAAAGGCGAGCGTCACCGTGACGGTGCTCGCGATCGTACGCGAGAGCCTCACGTGCAGTGTCGACATGCCGCCGTTCTCGTCCAACGTCTCGACGCTGAGCGCAAGCGAGACTTGCGGGCCGCCCGCCTCCTCGGCGCCGAGCGCGACGAAGGTTGATGGGCTGACCTGGTTCGAGTAGCTCGCGGCCACCCAGGCGGCGGACCGGATCGTATGCGACATGCGTACTTCGTCGAGCGCACCGTGCCAGGGCTCGCCGAGCGCGCCGTTGTCGTCGGGTACGCGACCGAGCAGGTTGAAGTTCCTGCCCACGTCCCCGCTGTTGCCCGTGTCGGAGTCGTGCAGCGTACCGTCCATGTAGAGCTGCTGCGCACCGGACGCGGACACGCGCGTGAGCGTCAGATGGTGCCAGGCCCCGTCGTTGACCGAGAGCGTGCTCTCGGTCGGCAGGCTGTCGCCCTTCTGAAGCCGGATCCCTTCGTTCGCGTCCAGGAACCCCCAGAAGATATCGTCGCCGCCGGTCGTGTCCTCGATCCCGACAATGCACGGCGCATTCCACGGGCTGTCGTCGCCGGTGTTCGCGCCGCTCGGCACGTTGAGCCAGACCTCGAGCGTCGCGGTATCGCCGAGCAGATGCGTCAGGTCGTGGTCGGTCTGCATGTACTTGTTCTCGGCATGGCTCCCGAAATCCTGGGCGCCCACGATCTGCCCGTTCGTCGCGGCCGGCTCAAAGCCCGCCGGCGAGCGTGCCGTGTTGGCCGCGCCCGCCGAGTCGAAGTAGTTCGTGCCGGACGATTCGGAGAAATGCCAGACGTACTCGTAGCTGTCGTCCCAGACCCCGGCCGCGTGCTCCGGGCTCGGCGCGGCGTCCGCGCCGGCCTTCGCATAGTACATCCAGATCGTCTTGCCCGCCGGCTCGAGCAGCGGCAGCCGGACCCAACCGATATACGTTCCCGCTGCGCCGGCGTAAGACTCGATCTCGTGATCGAGCACGGTCAGCTCGTCGGCGTCCACAAAGATCACGTCGTACCCGTTCGTGCTGCGCAGCCGGCCCCCGTCGTCGATGTGTTTCAGCTGGTTCGTCAGGCTCGTGCCCGTGCTGTCGACGAGCAACGGGAAATTCGTGAGCGGCGCGCCGACCGAACCGGCCGGCACCGTGAGCGGCAGCCGATAAGCATACGCTGCATTCGCCCACCGATGTTTTGAAAGGATCGTCACGGTCACAATACCCGGCCATGCGCTCTGTACGACCGATGCCGGGGCAATGCCCACGACGACCGTCTCGGTCGGTTCCGGCTCGTTGTCGTCGACCGGCGTGATCGTGATCGTGCCGGTCGCGTTCGTCGCGCCCTGCGCGATGAACAGCCGGTTCGTCGAGGCCGTGTAGTCGATGCCCGGCGTGGCGGTCCCGTTGAAGTCGAACGTAACGGTCAGGTCGTTGGTCCACGGTGCGCTCAGATACGCGGTGAGCACGGCCTGCCCGTTCGTTTCCGAAAGCGCGCCGCCGGTCAAGACCAGCGCGAGTTCGGGCCGGCCGGTGCCTTCGGCTGCGCCCAGCACCGCGAACGTGGCGGGGCTGACCTGGTTCGAGAAGCATGCCGCCAGCCAGTTCGCGTGACGCGCGACGTTCTCGAGGCGTACCTCGTCGAGGATGCCGATGAATTCCTCCGTGTTGCGCCCGCCGCGCTCGCTGAAGAGCAGCGGGTGGTTGCTCTCGTAGACGATCGAACTCTGCGTGCCGTCGTATTGCCCGACGCTCGCGCCGTCGATATAGTAGTCGACCAATGTCGTGCTACCGTCCCAGACGACGGCGCAATGCCGCCAGGCGCCGGCGCTGATGCTCGTACCGTAGTAGCCGGAGTCCTGGCCGTTGATCCGGGCGCCCAGCGTGCCGTTGTCACGGATCAACAGCCGGTATTCGGCATAAGGAACGCTGTGCGTTCCGTAGTAGCTCGGATAGCAGATCACGTTGTCGTAGCCGGCCAGCGAGCTGGGCTTGAGCCACGCGGAAAGCGTGAGCGCGCTGGTCGGCTGCAGGTTTGGCGAATACGGGACCACCGCCTCGTCGTCGGCGGTCGGGAAGTCCAGCCCGTTGCCGACATACGCATTCGTTAGCACCGGCGTCATCGCGGCGCCGTGCTGCGCGTTCGCCGTGCTGTCCCGTACGGTCCCTGCCCCGCGCGGCTCGTTGTTCATATGCCACACGCCCAGGTGCTCGGCGCTCCACACGCCGGCCGCGTGCTCGGTCGTCTCGTCCACGCCCGGCTTGCCGTAGTACAGCCAGATCACGGTGTCGAACCCATTCGAAAGGAACGGAATCCGGACCCAGCCGAGATACTGCCCGGTCGCCGGCACGTACAGCTCGCGCTCGTGGTCGAGCCGGTTGGTCCCGCCGAAATCCGTGAAGATCACGTCGTAGCCGGCCAGGCTCTGCACGGCGCCGCCGTAGCTGCCGTGCTTGAGCGCGCCCGCGAGCGGCAGCCCCTCGCTGTCGACGAGCAGCGGGAAATTCGTGAGCGTGCTCGCAACCGCGCCGGCCGGCACGGTGATCGGGACGCGATACGCGTAGCCCGCCGCCCACAGAATATCGTCGTCCGTGACCGTCGCCGTCACCTGATCGGCCTCGAAATCGACATACCCGTTTTGGACCGTGTCGATCGCAACCACTGCCGTCTCGCCGCCTTCCACAAGCGCATCGTCGATGCCCGTAAGCGCGAACGTCGCGTTCGTGGTGCCGGCCGCGACCGTGACCTGGTTGGTCGCCGCGAAATCCACGTTGTGCTGGGCCGTGCCCGAATAGCTGAAGGTCACGGTCACATCGACCGTGTTCGAGTGCGCGAGCTCGACCGTGACCGCCAGCGTGCCGTTGCTCTCCGCCAGATAGCTGCCGGCCGACAACGCCAGGCGGACCGCCGGCTCGCCGGGTTCGGCCTCAGGCCCCACGCTCACCCATGTCGCGGGACTGGCCTGGTTCGAGTAGCAGGCGGCCAACCACACGGGCGAGCGCTCGATGTCGGACAGACGCACCTCGTCGAACCGGCCGTCGAACAGGCTGCCCGCCGGGCCGCCGTCGGAGCCGATCCGGAACGGGTCCGGCCCGGCCACGAGCGCGGCGACGGTCCCGTTCTTGAGCTCGGCCCCGTCCGAATAGAGGCGGCCGGTCGTCCTGTTGATCGTCATGGCATAGTGATGCCAGGTGTCCGCCGCATAGTCCTGCGTGAGATCCTCCACCGCCCCGCCGCTGGAGCTGAAGAACTTCAGACGGTTCGCGCTGGGCTGATGCTCGAAATGCCAGCCGTCCGCATCGTCATAGTTGGCCTTCTTCGTGCCAACCCGCATGTAGGTGGTATCGCTCGAGCTCTTGATGTTCTGCCAGCCGCTCATCGTGAGCTGGCCGGTGATGTCCAGACTGGCACAGTCCTGCGCCTCCATGTAGTCGGAGTCGGCTCGGTCCAGATCCACGCCGTAGCCGACCACGGCGTCGTATTGGTCGGCGCTCGTCATCGAGCCGTTCGCACTCAGATGGTTCGTGTGCACGGTGCTGTCCAGCAACGGCCGGCCGCCGGTCGACGGGTCCTGGTTCAAGTGCCACACCGCGATGTAGTGACTGTCCCAGACCTCGCTCGCACGCTCTGTGCTGGCCGTAACGCTGGGGTTCCCGTAATACAGCCATAGCACGGTGTCCGTGTCCGCCGGCAATGTCGGGAGCCGGACCCAGGCCAGGACCTCGCCGCTCGTCGCGGTGTAGCGCTCCAGCTCGTGGTCCAGCTCCGTGGTCTCGTCCGCGGCCGTCAACACAATGTCCCAGCCGTTCCCGCTCTCGACATGCCCGCCGTTTGCCGTGTCGCGCAGCTCCGACTCGGCAACGCGGATCAAGACAGGGAAGTTGGTGAGCGTGCTCGCCACCGTGCCGGAATCAATCACGAGCCAGCGCCGGTACCCATAACCGCCCGGGCCCCAGCTCTCTTCGGAGACGAGCACGGCCGTGACCGCGCCCGGCGCGCCGAGCACCGCGCCGGTCACGTTCGAGATCGTCACGAGCACCGTCTCGTCGGCTTCCGGCGCCACATCGTCGATCGACGTGATCGTGATCGTCGCGTTCGTCGTGCCCGGCGTCAGCGTCACCGTGTTCGTGGAGACCGTGTAGTCCACATCCAGGTCCGCCGTGCCGGAGAAGGACAGGCTCACGACAACGTTCGATGCGCTCGGCTCCGACAACCGCACGTCGACCGAGGCCTGGCCGCCGTTCTCGGCAAACGGACTGTCGCGCAGCACGAGATACGCGAGCAGCGTGGTCTCTTCGGCGCCGAGCCCCGCGAACGCGGCCGGGTCGATCTGGTTCGCGTGCGAGGCGGCCAGCCAGGCCGCGGACCGCGCGACATCGGAGATGCGCACCTCGTCGATGATCCCGTCGAACGTGCGGTCCGTCGCCGCCGTGCGCTGCCCGATCCGGAGCGCGGACGCCGTGTCGTCCAGGAGGTAGCCGTACGGAAACTCGCTGGCCTGCAGCGCGGTGATCCGCTCGCCCTTTACCCAGATGTCCACCTCGTGGCTGCTCGCAAGCGTCATCGCGACGTGTTGCCACGCGTTCAAATCGACGACATAGGTGGACTGCTTCCACGTCTCGCTGCCGCTGTAACGGACGCGGCCCTGTATTCGGCAGGTGTCGCCGGAAAGACTGGTCAGATCCAGGTCGTAGCCTGCGCCGGTGTCGCCGGTCGTACTGGATTTGTCCACGATCCGGCCCCACGCGTTCTCGCCGATCCCGTACGGATGGATCAGCGCCTCGACGGTCAGCTCGCTCTTGCCGTAGACGTCCAGTGTCGCGTTGGCCGCGGCCTCCAGATAGTCGTCGACGTTGTCGAACGACGCCGCGCCCGCGACCCGGCCGGTCGCCGTCTGCAAAACGCCGTTGCCCGGCGAGGCCGTGTTGCCGTGCGCGGTCGAGTCCGCGTGCGGGCCGGACGTCTCGTTCAGATGCCAGACGGCCATGTAGTGATGGTCCCAGACGTTCGTCGCATTCTCCGGCGATTCCGTAACGCCCTCACGCCCATAGTACATCCACAGAATCGTGCCGCTGCTCGGCAAGACCGGCACGCGTAGCCAGCCGACGAACACGCCGGCCGCTGCGTCGTACTGCTCGATCTCGTGGTCCAGCACGTTGCCCTCCGAGTCGGTGAAGATCAGGTCCCAGCCGTTCGCATGCTGGAGATGGCCGCCGTACGCCGTGTGTTTCAGCGCGTTCGTCGCCGCGGTGCCTTCGCTCGAGACCAGCACGGGGAAGTCCGACAGCGGCTCGCTCACCGCGCCGGCCGGGATCGCGATCTTCCGGCGGAACGCATAGCCCGCGCCGGCCCAGTCCGTCTCGAGCGGCTCCGGTGTGCCGGGCGTCAGCAGCGTGTCCGGCGCAAGCTGGTTCGTGTAGCACGCGGCGATCCACGCGTCGGACCGCGCGACCGACGAGATGCGGACCTCGTCGAGCCAGCCGGGAAAGTACGAAGTGCCCCATGCCTGCCCGATCGCGGCCGTGGTGGGCGTGGATGTGCCGAGCGTGTTCTGGTTGGTCATGCGCGGCTGCGCGTTGACGTACAGCCTGCGCAGGCTCTTGCTGTAGGAAACCGCAGTGGCCAGGTGCCACACCCCGTTCGTCGCGTCCACGTCCCCGGAATTGCCGCCGCCCCACGGGCTGGTCCCGACATCGCCGCAGACCTGAAACGCGCAGTCGTCCGCGTTGTTGTCGTTGATCGTGACCCGGCACATACACTGCGCACCCCACTCGGCATAGGCTTCCCCGTTGCCCAACGACGCGCTCGTCGAACGCCACCACAGGAAGATCGTGAATTCGGCGCGGTCGCCCACGACCGCCGGAACGTCGACGCCGTCGTTGCCGTCGAACTCGAGGCAGCCGCCGATCATGCCGCCGGTCAAGTCGTCCGCCGTCATGTTCGCGTTCGGGTCGCCGTCGTTCCCTTTGCCCGTGCTGTCCACGATCGGCGTGCCCGACTGCGACGGGTCCTCGCCCAGATGCCAGACGGCCAGGTAGTCCTCGGCCCACACCCCGGCCGCGTCCTCCTGCGTGCTCGCGACCGGCGCGCCGTAGTAGACATACAGCGCGGTGTTCGTGTGCGAATACAGGTGCGGAACACGGACCCAGGCGACCACGTGCCCGTTCGTCGCCGTGTAACGCTCCAGCTCGTGAGGCAGCCGCGCTCCCGATGCGTCGGCAAACACGATGTCATAGCCGTTCGTGCTCTGCACATCGCCGCCGTTCGAGACGCTGCGCAGCGCCGCGGCCGTCACGCTCACGAGCAACGGGAAATTCGTCAGCGTCGCGCCGGTCACTATGTTGCTGCTCACCACGAGAGGCATGCGAAAGCCGTAGCCCAGCGCCCAGTCCGCGTCGACCGCCGTGTAACTGATGCCCGAGAAATCGATGCCCTGCAGGTACGCCGCGTACTGCTGGCCGTTGTAACCGCGCGAAATCCGAATCGTCGAATCCCCGTAGTAGCGCGCCCACATCAACGGACGGTTGAACGCTTCGCCCGCGCCGTTGCACCCGTTGTAGACCCAGGCGAAACGACGGCCCGATTCCGCCGGGTCCACGCTGCGGTTCTCGTCGACGTAGTTCGTCGTGATGTTCGCGTACGCACGACGATGATGGTCGACCGCCAACCCCGAATGCGTCATCGCGTACACGTCGAAGTCAAACGTGCACGTTTCGTCCGTGCCGACCGCAACCGTGCTCTCCGTCGCGTTCTCCGTGCCGCTCCCGTCGCCCAACGTCAAGACCGCGCCCTCCGCCGAAGCGCCGATCCCGCCTTCCGTGCTGTTGCCCGTGCCCCAGACCCACGTCGACCCGCGTGGGACCGACGCAATCGACGCCGTCAGAAACTCGCCCGCTGTGTCCGGACCCGGCCCGTTCGCGCTGCCGTTCACCCGCACCCGCTGCACCGTCCACTCCGTGCCCCACTCCACCACGAACGTCGTCAGTGTGTTCGTCTCCACGCTCGATAGCTCGTTGCCCAGATTGCGCTCCCAATGCAGCGTGTTCGTGCCCGACGGATACAGCCGCACAAAACCCGCCATCGCGTCCGTGTCGTTCGTGTCGTCCGCTATCGCGTCCTCCTCAAACGACATGCCGCCGCCGTTGTGGCCGCCAAACAAGACCACCCGCCCGATGTCCGACCAAGAGGCCGACGCCTCAGCAACACCCGATGTCGCGGCCGCCGCACGAGTCGACGCCCCGTCCAGACGCGTCTCCACAATGTCCACCAACCGAAAGCCCGACGCGGACTGGTCGCCCAGACACTCGACCACCGTGATGACGCCCTCCCAGTCCAAGTCGCCAACGTGACGTACCAACTGGACCAGTTCCGCCGAACCCGAATCGCCAAGCCCGCCTCGACCGCCGGGAACCTTCCATACACGCAAATAGTCATTGTCCGGGTTCGAACCGCCATTGCCCGTCCGCGAACCGCGCACCAAAATGAAATAATCGGCCGCCAAAGGCCCCGTAAGCTGAAGATCGTACGTCGTCTGGCCCGTGTCCAACTGGTTGTCGCTCAGATGATACTCCGTCACGCGAAACGTCGGATCCGCACGCGAAGGAAGAATGAAGAATGGAGAATGAAGAATGAATAGTGACAGAACGGACAGAAAGCGGCACACACGCCGCCTGAAGCGCGGGGTTCGCATGTCTACCTCCGAGGGCTTGGGCTAACTACGGCAATACGGCTAAGGAGTAAAGCACAATCCGTGCCAACCGCCCCCGTTCACCGCTCATCTTTTGCAGACCCGCGAAAAACCCCATAGATAACCCCCAAATCCCCGGCATCGCCCCGCCCCTTCGTCTGTCTATTCTCATTTCTGAGTTGCGTTTTTTAGAATGCGAGAACCCCGTAGAGAGAGGGGGCGGGGGTGAGGGCGTGGAAAGAGCATGTCACCGCTGCCTCCGGCGTGATTCGCGGTGTGAGCTCGAGTTTCCGGAAATGGCCGGTATGCATGAACAGGTCCTCGCCCTTGCACGTCTTTGGGATCGGTTACCATGTCTGATCGGTCTTCATTTTGGAATTCCTCATAACACCTCGGCGCCGGGGTTCCAACCTGCTATCTTGTCACAAGCGGCTTCCGGCCGCGTAGACACTTGCGTAAGGAGTCGGGCCAATGAGCGAAAGCACGGACGAGCTCGTGCGGGAGGTGCTTGCCGGGAATACCGACGCGTACGCCGGCATTGTCGAACAGTACCGGTCCGCGCTGTGGCAGCTTGTCACCTGCTACATACGCAACCGGTCCCAGGCCGAAGACCTTGTACAGCGCGCGTTTGTGAAAGCGTATTTCGCGCTGGAACGCTACGAGCAGGGCAGGAATTTCGGTGCGTGGCTCAAGGCGATCGCGAAGAACGAGGTGCGGACTATGCTCCGCCGGGGACTCTCGCGCAGGAAGGCGTTGAGCGGGTTCGCGGAACAGCTGGAGCTGGAGCACGCGGCGGCCGCGCTCGAAAACGAGCGTTTTGAGCGCATGAAGCGGTACCTGGAGGAATGCCTGGGCGAACTACCCGAGCGTGCACGGGATGTGTTGGAAGCGCGGTACAGGCGGGAAAGCTCGATCGCGGCGCTTGCGCAACGGCTGGCGCGCTCCGCGGACGCGGTGCGCCAGATTCTGAGCCGCGCACGCACTTCGCTGAGAGTCTGTGTGGAGGCGAAGGCAACCCGCAATGCATGACGATCCGCAATTCGAGGAACTGCTGAACGGTTATGTCGACGGGCAACTGTCTGCAGACCAACGCGGACAGCTCGACGAACAGCTGAGGGCAGATCCGGCCCGACGCAACGCGTTCGGCGGCTTCCTCTCGATCGAGGGCCTGCTCAGGAGCCGCTATGCAGCCCCACGCCCGGACACGGCGGCCGTGCTCGCGGCCATAGACGCGGCTGAAAAGGAGACGACCGGCCGGGCCGTGCTCAGCGCTATCGGCGGCGGGCGCCGCGTCGCTCGGCCGGCACGTCTGCCGCTGCCTGCGCGGCGCGGCCGGGGCTGGTGGTTGACAGTGGCCGCCGCGGCAGGTCTGTTGGTTATGACGGGATGGATGCTGGAGCGAATCGGTCGGGTGCGGCTTGGCGAACCGGCCGGCGCGGCAGCAGGCACGGTCGCCCGCGTGCTGCGCGTGGCAGGTGGCGTCTCCGTTATTCGCGGCGATCTGCACGCGCGGGTGCAGGTAGGCGACGAGCTGCGGGCGGGCGAGCGGTTGGAGACAGACAAACCCGACGGCACGGTCACGCTCGGTTGGCCGGACGGCACACGGTTCGTAGTGCATGCGGGCACTGCGCTACGCCTGGAACGTAATGTCGGCACGGCGCCGCTCGCAGGCGTGTTCGTGGCTCGCGGCATGCTGGAGGCGGCTGTGCGGCCCGCCACATCGGGCGGCGCGCCGTACGCGAAGACGCCGCACGCCGAGATCCGCGTGCTCGGCACGCGGTTCAGCCTGCGCGTCGGGCCGGACGCGACGCGTGTCGACGTCGCGGAAGGACGCGTCAACGTCAGGGACGTGGCGCGCGGCCGGGCCGTGGTCGCCGGCCCCGGCCGATGCGTCGTTGCCGGCGCGCGCGCGCGGGTTGGCGCGCGGCCGGACTTCGGCGGCCGCCCAACCGACGGCCTGCTCGTGCTCTACACGTTCGAGGCGCAACGCGGCCCGCGCATCTACGACAACGCATGGGCCGACCCGCCGCTGGACCTGCTGATCCGAGAGCCGACGGCCGTGCGGTGGCTGCCGCGCGCGGGCCTGGCCCTGACGTCGCCGACGCTGGTCGCGTCGGAACGGCCCGCGCAGAAAATCATCGATGCCTGCCGAGCCGCCAACCAGGTTACAGTCGAGGCCTGGTTCAGACCGGCGGCGCGTCAGCCCGTCCCACGTGAGCCCGGCAGAATCGTGACGCTCTCGCGAGACGCGGATTTCAGCGACTTCAGGCTGGAACAGCTGGGCGACGGGTTTCGGCTCCGGATGCGGACGACGGAAACGAACTTGTCCGGTACGCCCAGTGTGAGAACCGTCCAACTGCCGCTGAGCTCGGAGCTCATGCACGTCGCCTATTGCAGAAACAAGTCCGGGCGGACCCGGTTCTATGTGAATGGCAGGAACGCCACCCGCACAACGGCGAAGCAGACGGCCACCGACCACCTCGTCGACAGCGCACTGACCCCCGGTGACCTGTCCACATGGGCCGACGGGCTGCATTTGGGGCTGGGCAACGAGTTCTCGGGCGCGCGTGGCTGGTTGGGTGAGTACTACCTCGTGGCCGTCTACGCGCGCGCGCTGAGCGAGATGGAGGTCCGGCAGAACTACGCCGCCGGCCTACCGCAACGCGCCGTGGCCGACTCGCGCAGACGCTGAACGGGCCCTATTCCGGACGCAACGCACGGTCCTGCACGGATGCCTGCCTGACGAAGCCCTGCTCAGGAGCCCCTCAGTCCTCGCGTTGGTCTACGATCTTGTCACAACAGCCCCCTGCCTGCATATGAACTGGTGAAGGCCCGGCGCGCGGGCAGGCGCGCCGGCCCCGGAGGGTGAATCAAGATGAAGAAGGCACAGATGTCCCGTATTCTATCGATCGCCGCGCTGCTTGGGCTTGTCCTTGCGACGCCCCCCGCATGGACGGCGTCCGTGCCGCCGGAGAACCTGCGTGTGGCGTTCGTCGGCGACTTCTATCTGTCGACCTGCGAAGACATTGCAGGCCTTGTCCGCGACGAGAACGCCGATGTTCTCGTGCTGCTCGGCGACCTGGCGCACACGAGCGACACGAACCAGATCCGGCAGTGGGACGCGGTATGGACAGACCATCTCGGTTCGGACTTCCCGGTCTTTGCCTGTATCGGCAACCACGACACGCATATGTGGCGTGTGCCCGGCGGGTACCAGGACTACCTGACCCAACGTATCCAACGTGTACCCGATGTGAGCTGGACCGGGGAGATCGGCATCACGAACACCGTGCACTACAAGGGACTCACCCTCGTGTTTTCCGGCGTCGGCATGGATACGATCTCCGGAAATACCGGCACGGCAATTCCAGTCGGCAGCCGAAGTCGGCACGCGGCGTACGTCGACGAGGCGTTGAGCCGATCCGACTCCATCTGGCGTATTGCCGCCTGGCACATGAACATGGCCAAGGCCCAGGTAACCAAGAAGGGCGATGCCACGGGATGGGGCGTCTACGAGTCGGCCCGGCAACACGGCGCCATGGTGTTCACGGGCCACTGCCACGCCTACGCGCGCTCGCATCTGATCAGCCGCTGGGCCGATCCCCCTGTCATTGCCTCGACAGCAAGCCCGGTCGCGCTCGACGAAGGCAAGAACATCGTGATGCTCTCCTCGCTGGGCGGCCAGAAACCCTACGGCCAGCGCCGCAACGATGCGTGGTGGGCGCACATCTATGCATCCACTGTCGACTTGGCGGCCGACGACGACTGGGCCATCGGCGGGATAGAAAAGAGCGTTGCCTTTGTCGATTTCCACGTCGACGGCCAGCCGAACAAGGCGCGCGGCTACTACAAGACGGTCTCGGGCCAAGTCATCGACCAGTTCACGCTCATCAGCAACGTGGCGATGAGCCAGCCCCCGGCCGCGCCAAGCGGCCTGACGGCCGGCGCCACGTCCACGAGTGGAATCGCGCTGACGTGGCAGGACAACAGCCACGACGAGACCGGCTTCAAGATCGACCGGCGCCAGAGCCAAACGGACGATTGGGTGCGCGTGGAGCAGACAGTCGCCAACGCCACGGCATATACCGACAGCGGGTTGAGCACGGACACCAAGTACTACTACAAGGTGAAGGCGTTCAACGACGAGGGGAACTCGGGCTATGCAGGGCCCGCCGACGCCACGACATGGCCGGCGGGCGTGAGCACCTTTGATCTCCGCATCGGTGCCGGCAACGACGACGCCGAAGAAGACGCGGCGTCCGGCGGCATGTACCTGACCAGCTCCGACTTAGAGCTCGTGCGGGACAGCGGCGACCAGATCGTCGGTATGCGGTTCGCGCCGCTGTCCGTCCCGCCCGGCGCCGTCGTGCATCAAGCCTATGTCCAATTCACTGTGGATGAGGTCTCTTCCGAAACCACCTCTCTTGTCCTTCACGGCGAGGCGGCGGACCATGCCGCGCCGTTTGGGGCGGGCACCGCCGATATCTCGTCGCGACCCCGCACGAGCGCGGCCGTCAGCTGGCAACCGCCCGCCTGGGCCGCCCAGGGCGACTCGGGTCCCGCCCAGCGCACACCCGACATCTCAGTGCTCGTCCAGGAGGTCGTGAACCGGCCCGGCTGGCAGGCGGGCAACGCGCTGTCAATCATCGTGACAGGCAGCGGACACAGGGAGGCCGACTCCTACGACGGCAACCCAGCGACCGCGCCGTTGCTGCACATCGCGTACGAAATCGGCGACACCAACGCCAACCTGTCGCTCACCGCAGCCAGCCCGGCAGACGGGCAAACCGTGCCGGACACACGCGCGGCCGACGACCCGTTCGCACCACACGCGGCCGACGAAGACTTGAGCATACCCCACCCCACCCGGCTCAGTTGGCAGACAACGGGCAGCACGGCAGGCGTGACATTCGATGTACTGCTCGCCGAAACACCGGCGCTCGGCCCGCAACATGCGCTCGACGCCGGGACGACCGGGACGGAAGTCTCCGCGTGGAACCTCAAGATCGATACCGACTACTACTGGCAGGTCGTCGCGCGACGCGCGGGCAGCGTCGTTGCGCAGACCGAGGTGCTCCGGTTCCGTACCGCACCTTTCGCCCCGCGCTGGATCCACGTGGACGGGACCACCAACGTCCGCGATGTCGGCGGGCCCATCACGCGGGACGGACACAGGCTGCGGCAGGGCCTTCTGTTCCGGTCCGCCAAGTTCGACGGCGACTTCCAGATCTCTACACAGGGCGAGCAGGCTTTGATCGCACTCGGGATCAGGACCGAACACGATTTGCGCGGTGACGGCACCCCGTCGCTGGACATCGACGGGCTCGGCTACGTGAGGACCGGGGTCTGGGGGTTCTCCGGGTTCTACTCCAACAACCTGCCCACGACCGCGCCGCTCTATGCGGCCGCCGTCAAGGCGCTGGCCGTCACGAACCGGTACCCGGTGATCCTGCACTGCACGCATGGGGCTGACCGGACCGGTGTGATCAGCTTCCTGATCGAGGCGCTGCTCGGCTGTAGCGAAGAGGAGATATTCCTCGACTACGAATGGACAACGCTCTCGCTGATCGGAGAACGCAACCGCGAGTTCGACAAGTTCCAGAACGCGATCGGCGTACTCAGATCGTACGACGCGGCCGGCGCATCGCTGCAGGTCGGGGTCTCGAACTTCCTGCTCGCCAACGGCGTCAGCCAGACAGAACTCGACGCCATCCGCGACCTGCTCCTGGATACCCGGCCGCAGGGCCGGGTCCCGAAACACACCGCGTGGAAATACCTGCGAGGAACAACGGAGGCCTCCGTGCCGGCAACCGCCTGGCACGGCGGCACGCCCGCGTTCGACGATTCCGGCTGGAGCACGGGCGAAGCGCCGTTCGGCTACAGCAGCGACGGGACCTACGGTACCACGCTCGCCGATATGCGGTACACGTACACAAGCCTGTTCCTGCGCAATACCTTCACCATCCAATGCCCTGCCGCCGTGAGCCGGCTGGAACTGGACATCGATTACGACGACGGATTCATCGTCTGGATCAACGGACAGGAGATCGCACGCGTAAACGTACAGGGCGCAAGCGGCGAGTTCATCCCGCACAATACGACCTGTGCCGGATACGTCTCTGCACACTCGACAAACTGGACCACGAGCCTGAGCGGCCCGGAACTCCCGCCGCTGCGCACGAACAATGTGCTGGCCGTCCAGGTCTTCAACAACACGCTGCACAGCAGCGACCTCATGTTCGATGCCGAACTCGCCGTCGCCGACACACACCTGCCGGTGAGCCAGGACAACGACCAGGACGCCATGCCCGATGCCTGGGAACAGGCGCACCTCTCGGATCTGTCGGATCCGGCCGATCGGTCCGCTGCCGGCGACCCCGACGGCGACGGCATCTCGAACCTGGAGGAGTATATCGCCGGGACCAATCCCCTGCTGGAAACTGAAAACTGGACACTGGAGACCCGACTGCAGAACGGCCAGGTCCAGGTTCGATTCACCGCACGCACGGCAGCCGGCCCCGGCTATGACGGATTGAGCCGCCACTACTGCCTCGAACACCGGCTCCGGCAACAGCCCGATAGCCCGTGGAGCGCCGTGCCGGGATATGCCGATGTCCTCGGGGCCGGGCAAGAGGTGGTCCACATTCACTCCTCTGCGGACAGAACGGCCAACTACCGCGCTCGAACCTGGCTGGAATGACGCCTGAACTCGCGCCCGCATGCCCGCAAAGACCCACGACGTAACACACGCCTGCTCCGGTGTGACGGCCACTGTTTCCGACGGGCACGGGCCTTCCAGAAGCGAACTGACAGCCGCGATGACTGAGCGGCGACAGCTGACTGAGCGGGGACAGGTGAATGGTGAATAGTGGATGTTCTGCGAGAAAGATTGAACATCCAACAGCCAACACCCAATATCCAACTTCCAACGTTGTTGGATCTGAACCGACGCGGTCGGGCAGCGCCGGCCACGCCATGAAGATCGGCGCAGAACAGAACGCTGGTGCTTATCGTCGCGTCGCGCCGAAAGCACAGCGTCACGGTAGATGGAGGGAGAGATTAGGGAGAAAGATTAGGGGGAAAGACTAGGGCACCAGTACGGCTCTTGCCCTCATCTTTCGCCCTGATCTTTGGCCCTCGTCTCCTGCCGATCGTCGGATCCTGGCCTGTGAGAAGAGGCCACGTTAGGGTGTCAAACCGAAATCCAAACGTGCCGGCGGCATGCGGTCCCGGTTCACTGCAGCCAGACGCGGCCGCGGTAGATTTCCGTAGCGGCAGGGCTGGTGTTGGTGTAGACCACGGTTTGGTCCTGACCTTGGATATCGGCGTAGCCCGGAATCGCCTGCCAGACGGCGTTCGGGCCGGGGTTCGGGCGATACTGGAGCGCATAGTGCCGGGTCTGGCCGTTGTAGCCGGGTCCGGACACGGCGCGCGCGGTGAAGGATACGAGCACATCGCCGCCGGCTGCGCTGACGTCGACGTTGAAGGAACTGGCCGGGTTCGTGGCGCCGGTTCCCGCCACGCGTTCTTGGAGCATGTTCAGCCCGTCCAGGTCCGGATCGTCGTCCCAGTCGTAGGCGCCGGCGCTACCGTACTGAGCGGTTTCCCAGTCGTTGGGCAAGCCGTCCGCATCGGGATCCTCGCTGGCGGTCGGCTGTTCCCTGAGCACGGAGAGCGAGAGGTCGAACAGCGCGTCGCCGCTCACGAGCGCAGCGTTGAAGAGCTGCACGGCCAACACGTTGTTCGTCTCAAGCGCCGGCATCGTGCCGTCCTGGTAGGTCATCGTCCAATTCGCCGAAGCGCCGCCCACGTAGCCGGAGCACGCCTGATCGTGGGCCACGAAGCTCCCCGCCTCGCCCTGCACGTTTGTGCGCCCAATCTCCTCGCCGTTCAGCCACAGGATGAACCCGTCGTCATAGTCCACGTTGATCGTCAACTCGTTGACCTGCGCCGGTTTGTCCACGGCCAGGGCCTTGCGGAAGAAGACCGAGACGTGGTCGTTCTGCATGTCCAGCGGCGTGTTGTAGCTCAGCGCCCCATACCCGAACGGCGCGGTGCCGGTGCTCCAGCCGGCGCCGCTGTCGTCGAAGCCAGGCCTGCGCCAGTCGGTCGCGGGATCGCTCGCCTCGGTCGTGCCCCTGCGCCAACGCCAGCCCGTCGCGCCCTTGGCGATGAGCTCTTCGGTCGAGGAGCCGGCGCTCAACGCGCGCAGCATCAGTGCGTTCGCATAGAACTTCGTGTCGTTGTCCGAGAGCGTGATCGTCATCTGCCCGTTGCTGCCGGGATCGATCTGCGTCCATTTCGCAATCCGGCCGTACGGCGTGTTGTACCCGTTCCCAACCTCTACGGTATCGTCGGTCAGCGTGGTCGTGCTGTTCGTCGTGCCGGCCGAGCTCTGGTTCTGGAACCCGGGCTCGACACCGGACAGCGTCGCGATCGTCGTGCGGTCGGCATAGGCCGCACTGGCCCGGTTCCCGAACACGACGACCTCGTAGCGCAGGCCGGGATCCAATCCGGAGAAGGAGAGATCCAGGTTCGTCGTCGAATAACTGACCACGCCGGTCATCCCGACGATCCCGTAGAACACGTCGTAACCGTCCGTGCCGGGATCCGGCGGCGCGCCCTGGAAATCCCATGGACCGTTCCCGCCGGTGACCGTCAACGTCACCGGCGTGTTGCTGCCGGTCGCATAGTCGAGCAACAACCCGCCCTGCCCGCGCGTGTAGGTGGTGATGTTCTGGGTCGGCTCCCCGGTGACCCAGCAGAAATCATTGTACGAAACGAAGAGCTGGTCGTTGTCCGTGATCGTGTAGGTATGCGTGCTCGTGCCGAGATCCGCGTTCTGCGCGTTGCTGAGCTGGAGCACGATCGTCTCGTCCGACTCCTCGTCTGCGTCGTCCGTGATCGTGACGGAGATCGTCTTGCTGGTCTGGCCGGAGGTGAACGTAAGCGTGCCGGACACCGCGGTGAAGTCCGAACCCGCGCTCGCCGTACCGCCGCCGGTCGTCTGGTAGTCGACACGGATCGTCTGCGGGCTCGTGCCGGTCAGCTCCACGCCGATCTGGGCCGGCGTGACCGACTCGCTGCCCGCGGAGGAGGACGCGACGAACCGTACCGTCGGGGTCTGGTCGGTGAACGTGGCCGTCTTGACGCTGCTCTCGTTGTGATCGAGCTTGTACGCGCGCGCTTTGAGCGTCGTCGTCGCGGTCAGGTTCACCTGCACGCTGGCCGTCCCGTTGTTCGCGTCACCGGTGTCCGGCGTGCTCCCGTCGGTCGTGTAGAAGACGGTCGCGCCGGAAGTCGCCGTGCTGATCGTGACATTGACCGACGTATAGAAATCGCCGCCGTCCGGGCTCATGGTCGGGGTCGCAACGGTCGGCAGCGTCTCGGTGTAGGTCGCCTGGCCGATCGCGCTCGGGTCCATCCCGTCCCTATACGCGCGCGCCTTGATCGTGGTCGTGTCCGTCAGGTTCACCTGCACGCTGGCCGTCCCGTTGTTCGCGTCGCCCGTGTCCGGCGTGCTCCCGTCGGTCGTGTAGAAGACGGTCGCACCGGAAGTCGCGGTGCTGATCGTCACGTTCAGCGAGCCGCTGAACCCGGTACCCGAGACGGGATTGAACGCGGGCACGGCCACGGTCGGGGTCACGGTCACGGTGTGGACCAGGTCCAGGTCCAGGAACAGGTCGCTGCTGCCCGCGCTCTGCTGGTGCACCTCCACGGCCAGCATGTTCATCTGGCCCGGGCCCCCGACCAGTTTGCCGATGTGCGTGTTGAGGTTGACCTGCTGGTAGGTGCCGGTCGATCCGTTCAGAGACGTCGCGAGTGTGGTGTAGGCAATCGCGCCGCCGGGCATCCCGCCACGCGCCACCTCGTCGCCGTTCAGGTATGCGACGTAGCCGTCGTCGTAGTTGATGTGCAGCGTCAGGCTGTCGACCTTCGACGCGTCCGCGACCGCGAACGCCTTGCGGAAGTAGGTGGTCGGCTGCTTGTCGGCCGGCTCGTCACCGTAGTCGACCTCCGTGTCGATCAGCGGGTTCGTGTCGGGGTAGCCGAGCGGCGCGTTGCCGTCCTCCCAACTGCTGTCGTCGTAGGCGGCGGCGCGCCACGCGCTGCCGAGATCCGCGCCTCGGTCGTGGTATCGCCAGCCGGCCGTCTTCGAGACGAGCACACCGGAATTCGCTGCGCCCGGCGTGCCGTTGCTCTGCGCGCTCGCGCTCCAGTTCATCGGGTCGTTGCCGTACATCTTGCCCGCAATCCGTTCCAGCGACGGGCCGTCGCCGTCCGCACTTTCCGGCCACGGACTGTTGTCGTTGTACTTCACGCGGTCGACCAGGATCCAGGGCAGCCCGTTCGTGTCCGGCGTGTCCGGCCGCCAGAGCTTCACGCTCTCGCCGCCGTTGTTCAGCGCGCCCGTGTACTGCTTGAAGATCTGTTCGATCGGCAGCGGCACGCTGTACTTCGCCTTGAACGCGCTGCGGCTGTTCGTGGCGATGACCAGGATGATTTCGCCCGCCTGCATCGTGACGCCGGTCGGGAACGTGTACTCGACCGCGCCGTCCAGACGCCAGGTGTTGGTCGGGTGCGCGGGGTCGTAGAGTGTCACGGCCGCGTCCGAGACGTTCATGAGCTCGATGAACTCGTCGCCGCCGTCCGGCGGATGGTACATGAGCTCGGTGATCACGATCGGGCCGACCTGCGGATACGCGTTTGCCGTGCCCAGCGTGTTCGTCACGCTCTGTGCCGTGAAGTCCGTGTCGCCGTCGCTCATCACGTGCCGGCCGAACGCGACCCCGTTCTCGGCACCGCCGAACCGGGCCTCGGCATAGTAGAGCAGGTTCGAGTTCGCGTCCCATTTCGTGAGGTACACCTCATCCCCGTGCGAACTCAACCGGAACGCCGCCCCGAAATCGTTCTCGTCATAGACCTTGTAGCCGCCGGCCGGCAGCGTGTAGCTCGGCAACTCGTACTTAAAAAAATCGTTGTCGCTGTCGCTCAACCACCAGCCCCCGATATCCGCGCCGGTGTCCCCGTCGTTGTGCAGCTCGATCGCGTCGACGAGCGGCAGGTCCGTGTGCGTGAGCGCTTCGTTGACCAACACGCGGTACGGGGCACCCTCGTCATAGCCGGGCGAGCCGCCGATCAGGTTCGAGGCGCGCCACTTTTCCGGATGGTCCTGGTCGTCGTCACCGCCCGTATAGACCAGCGAGAACCCGTCGCCGTCCGCTTCTTCCGGCCATGGGTCCTTGTCGTTGTAGCGCACGGAGAACACCTCGACGCCGTCGGTATCGACCAGCTCCACGCGCTCGCCGCCATTGTCCAGCCCGCCGGTGTAGGCCCCGAAGATCGATACGTCCGAGGAGCCTTTCACGGACGGGTACCGGTTCGTGAAGACCGCCTCGTTCCGGACCAGCACCGCATACTTGCCCGGGCCCAGCTCGGCGCCCGGCGCGAACGTGTAGTTCAGACCTTTGCTGAACGTCATCTCCGAGAGCCCGACCGTCGTGCTGCCGCTCACGTTGCGGATCTCGAGGAACTCGAAGTCGCCGCCGCCGAGCGGATTGTAGTGAATCTCGGTGAGCCGGATCAAAGGGTAGTGTGCCGTATAGTTGAAGGTCGATTCGTGGACCGCGCTCCAGGTCGCATTGTTCTTGCGCACGCGCGCACGGACATGCGTCGTGCGGCTCAATGCGACCGGCGCGGAGTAGTCCGAGGTGCCCGACCGCTCCGTGCCGCCCGACGCGCGCGGATCCTGGCCGTCTGTTCGGTACACGAGCGTGCCAATCCCGTTCGGGTTCGTCATCGTCAGTTGGAAGCCGGCCCCAATCGCGCCGCCGTCCGGCACAAACTCCGGCGGGTCGACCAGCGGGTACTGCCCCGCATTCTTCCAGTCCTGCAATGCGTAGCCCCCGCGCGGCACGAGCCATTGCGAGATGAGCCAGTCGCGCATCGGCTTCCAGCTCCCGTCAACCGTGCGCGGCGTGTCGTACAGTGCGTCGCCCCAACGCGCGGACTCCGCGCGTAGCGGCAGCTCCATCGCGTTGCACATCTGCATCCAGCGATTCGTGATCATCGGAACCGTCAGCAAACCACCGTCGCGGATCATGTGCTTGTAAATGCGGTCGGCCCACAGCATCTTGTAGTCGCTGTTTGCCAGCAGTTTGCCGTGCCAGTGGTTGATGCCCGGCCAGCTGCTCGTGTCCACGTCCACATCGCCCTTGTGTGTCGCCCAGGTCCAGATCGTAGCGTTCGTCGTGATCTGCCACCCGACCTCGATGTCCCAGATGAAGAATCGCATCTTCGGGTTCAGCGTCTCGCGGTTCACGCCGCACCGGAAGTTCGCGCCCACAACCTGGCCGCCGCCCCAGTCCCAGTCCCAGTTGACCGCGTACTGGTTGATCAGGTTGTAGTCCGCGTGCTGCACGACGTCCAGATAGTCGCACACGTTCGCGTAGTCGCCCGCAATCGTCAGGTTCCGGTTCCAGACCAGGTTGCTGATCGTGTTCCACGTGCCGATCGTGCCGTCCACAACACGCGGATCGGACAGGTCCGGATCGACCAAGTCGTAGTTCTTGTGGTTGGCGTACACGTCGTAGTCTTCCGGCTCCCCGCCGAAATGCTCCGCCATGAACGTGTCGTGCGGGACCTCGACCGGGTTGTACACGCCCCAGTACATCCCGTTGATGTACAGATGCACGTTCGTCCCGTCCGCCGCAACCCAACCCATGTCGCGCTGCAGGCTGCGGCCGAGCTCGTCGCGGATGTACTGCGCGTTCGCCGGCTGCCACAGCCACCGGTCGTTGCCCTGCGCGCGCAACCGGATGTGGTCGAACTGCTCCACGTTCGTGTTCGGGAACAGCTTGTGGCGCAGCTTGCTCTCCCCGTATTGCGCGCGAAATCGCATGCTCAACGACATCTTCGACTGCCCGCTCGTCCGACTCCATTGCCCGGACACACGCGTGCCGCAGTCGATCTGGAACCCCTTCGAACCGTCCGGGTTGATCAGCTCCAGCGAAACCGGCCGCTCCCAGTTCGGGCCCCAGTGCAGGTTGTTGTGGTAGATCCCGTAGCTGTTCCCGAATATGTCGCCGTAATCGCCTACCACAGACAGCGTCGGTAGCGCCATCAGCGCGTTCTCAATCGTCGTCGCGCCCTCCGCGCTCACCACGTCCGGATCCATCGCCGTGTTCATCTTGTCCGGGTTGCGGCCCGGCAACGCGTTGCTCGACATGTCCGTCTGCTCGCCCGGAATCCAGTCCTCGCCGGACATGCAGTTCGGCTGGCTCGGGACCTCGCCCACAAAAACATACGTGTGCGTGTCCACGTTCGATGACTCGTACTCGCCACCCCCATGAAACGCGTACGCACGCAACACCACGCACGGCGCCTTCTGCCCGTTGATCAGACGACCCGTGCCGCTCGCAGGATCAATCAGCACCGGCAGCGGGGAGACGCCCGAGACCGTGCTGCCGGAGGTCAGCGGATCGCTCCCGTTCAACGTGTACCGGATCGTCGCGCCCGGCGTGTCCGTTGTGATCGTGCACGTGAACGGATCGTCATAGTACCCGCGGTCGTGACTGAATTTCGTGTCGCCCACCTTCCGAAAGGTGCTCAGCTCCACGTCCATCAAGCAGTCGCTGCTCGAGCCCAGGCTCGCGTTGAAAACCTGCACAGCAATCACGTTCGCCGTGCCCAGCTCCAGAAACTCTTCCGCGTCCGATACGTCGTATTCCTCATACACCCGGTTCGAGCCGGCCGTCTCGCGCGCCAACGAGTTGTGCAACGGCGTGCCGTCCGGTTCGTTCTTGTCCAATACACGCTCGCCGTTGATCCAGATGATGAAACCGTCGTCGTAGTTTACCGCCAGACGAATCCGCGAATCCTCCCCAAGATCCGAGACCGTGAACGTCTTGCGCATGTAGAACGTCGAGTAGCCGCCCTGCATGTCGCTCAGGTACGTCGTCACGTCACCCACCGGATACCCGATCGGCGCCGTGCCCGTCGACCAGTCCGAACCAGTGTCGTCGAAGTCCACCTCCCGCCACGCACTGCGCGGATCAGACGCTTCCGTTGTGCCCCTGTGATAGCGCCAGCTCGAATCCCGGGAGACCAACAGTGCACCCGAACCCGTGAGCGAAAATACAAAAAAAAACGTCAAGAATAGCCCCAAAAACACCGGTCGCCTTCGATTTGCCATATCCTCTACCTCCACCTCGACATAACAGCACGAATCGTGCCAACTCAAAACCGCGATTAACCCCTATCCCACACCCGCTTATATACAATATGATGTATATAGACCGCCCTGAGCCCGGCAGGATTCTCAGATTCGCAAACTTGCGTTTGCAGAACTGAGAACCTGCCGGGCAGGTAGATGGAATGGAGGTTGTGGGTCATCGTGCGATATTCCTACCTATCCTTACAGTTGCCGAAGCTGAATGTAACGTTTCAAAAAAGGATCTTCCACCTTGCCGGGGGTATCGGGCCCAGCTATGCTCGTCTGCGGGTCGCCAAGAGGCAACATTCAGCGCATGGGTCAGTCAACTGACAACGGGCAACTGCCGGAAGACGACGGCGCGCGGGGCGTCTATTTCGCGAAGAAGGATCACGTTCCCGAGCCGCTGCCGACGTACGCGGCGAGCCGGCCGCTGCTGCCTGCGCCGGTGCTCGAAGGACAGCCCGACTGGGTCGCGATGTACTGGAAGTGCTGGGAGTTGGCGTTCGACCACCTGCGTCAGCCGGATCCGGACTCCCCGTTTGTCTCCAACTACGTGGACGAAGCGTTCAACAACAACATCTTTCAGTGGGACACGATCTTCATGGTGATGTTCTGGCGCTACGCGCACGCAGTGTTTCCGGCAGCGCAATCGTTCGACAACTTCTACTGCCGCCAGCATTCGGACGGGTTCATCTGCCGTGAGATCTGGGAATCCGGTCCGCGTGTGGGCCGGGATCATCACAAGAAGACCAGCGAGCACGCGATCAACCCGCCGCTCTTCTCCTGGGCCGAGGTCGAGTACTACCGCCTCTCGGGTGACAAGCAAAGGCTTACGGACGTTCTACCGGTACTGGAGCAATACGTGGGGTGGCTCGAGCACTGGCGGGTGAAACGGGAAGCCGAGCACGGCCTGTACTGGCAGAGCTGCATGGGTTCCGGCATGGACAACACGCCGCAGACCGGCTCGGCCTGGGTCGAGATGTCGGCTCAGATGGTGCGGCAATACGAAGACCTGGCCTTCATGGCGCGGGCGCTCGGCCTGGCGGACAAGGCGTCCGTGTTCACCACGCGCGGCGCTCAGATCGCGGCGCGGATCAACCGCCTCATGTGGGACAAGGAATCCGGCTTCTACTGGAACCTGAACGACGACGGCAGCTGGTCGAAATGCAGAACGATCGGCTTCTCCTGGCCCCTGATGGCCGGGATCCCGTCCGCCACGCAGGCGGAGCGCGTTGCGCGGCATCTGGCGGATCCTGCCACCTTCTACCGGCTGGTCCCCTTCGCCACGTTGTCGGCAGACGAACAGGCTTTCGACCCGCGCGGCGGCTACTGGCTCGGCTCGTCCTGGGCGCCGACCACGTACCAGGCCGTCAAAGGCCTCGAGCGTTACGGCTACGAGGCGTTCGCCACGCAGGCGGTCGAGAAGTACCTTGCGGCCATGGCCGCGGTACTGGCGAAGACCGGCACGATCTGGGAGAACTACGCACCGGACTCCCACGAGCCCGGCGAGCCGGCCAAGGAGGCTTTTGTCGGCTGGTCCGGCTGTGGCCCGATCGCGCTGCTGATCGAGAACGTGATCGGCCTGCGCCCGGACGCGGCGCGCGGCCGTGTTGTCTGGCGCCTGACGCGCACGGACCGGCACGGGATCGAACGACTCCGCGTCGGCAACGCGACGCTGGCCCTGCTCTGTGCCGAACGCCACGCCCCACACGCGCCGGCCAATGTCTCACTCAACTCCGATCGACCGTTCGAAGTCCAACTCATCCACCCCACCGCCACCACACGCGTCACCCTCCAGCCGGGCGAACCGGTCGACCTGACGATCCCGTAACGCCAGATCCCGTCTTCCGACCGCAGGGAGGAAGACAAGCTCCCGGGCCGCCCGCCCAGTTATGGATACCGACTTGAGCGCGATGCGGCCCGGGAGAGGAATGAAGGAATGCCGCGCGCGGCATCCTTCATTCCAGCCAGACACGGACGCGCAAGAGCATACCGTCGGCGCCGGCGCCGGCGGCATGGGTCACGGTCGCGCCGTTACCTGCGATGCGGTCCATGCCCGCCACAGCGGTCCACAGGCCGGGCCCTGCGGAGCCGTTACACTGCTGCAGCGCGTAGTAGCGGGTCTTGCCGACATAGCCCGTGCCGGTCGCCTGTTTGGTCGGGAACGAGACCTCAATCTGGCCGGCCACGACTTTTACGTCGACCGAGAGCCACGCTTCGGCAACGCCCGGATCGCAGCCGAGAATATACTCTTCGATGTTGAGCAGTCCGTCCCCGTCGGGATCGGCGTGCTCAGACGGATCGGACAAACCGGCGAGTTCCTCTTGTTCCCAGTCATCGGGCATGCCGTTCTGGTCGGTATCTTCGGTCGCGGACCACTGAGCGCTGACCAGAGAGAGTTCCGCATCGAAAGTCAGGTCGCTGCTGCTGAGATCGGCGTTCAGCAACATGACGGCCAGCGTGTTGCTCTCGCGCAGCTCGGGCAGTGCGCCGCCCGACCAGGCTTGCGCCCATGCCGTGCCGTTGTTGACCGTGGCGGAGGCCAAGCCGGTGTGTACCGGCGGCTGGCCGGGCGTACCGGCCACGTTCACGCGCGCGATCTCGACACCGTTCAGCCAGACCACGAACCCATCGTCGTAGGTCGTGTTGAGCTGCAGCTCGCCGACCTCGGCGGGCAGCGCGAGGTCGAAATCGCGGCGCAGATAGACGGTGCTGTAGCTGTCTTCCATATCCGTCAACTCGGTCCCGTACGGGCCGTCACCGTAGCCGAACGGCGCCGCGCCGGTCGCCCAGCCCGCGTCGTCATAGCCGCGCAACCGCCAGGCGCCGGCGGGCTCGGCGGTACCTTTGCGATAGCGCCACGTCGCACCGTTCGGGATGGGCGTCTGGGACGGGGTCGGGTGATAGCCGCGCAGCATCACTGCGGACGCGTAGAATTTCGGGGCACTCACCGAGTCGTTATCGTAGACGATCACATTGAACGCGCCGTCGGCGGCCGGGTCCACGTCCTTGAACCGGGCCACAAACCCGTTCACGGTGTTGTATCCGTTCACGATCGCGGTCGAGCCGTCGGCCGGCCCGTCGAAATCGCTGCCCGGCGTGCTCGCATTCACGAAACCCGCATGGCCCGAGAGCCGCACCTTGGTGATCCGGTCGGTGTAGGCCGGGTTGTCCCGGTTCCCGAACACGACGACCTCGTAGCGCAGGGCCGGGTCCAAACCGGTGAAAGCGAGTGTCAGGTCCGTCGCGGAATAGGCGATCAGCCCGGCCAGCCCGACCTTACCCGCGAACGTCTGGTAGCCGTCCGTGCCCGTCGCGGGCGCCGCGCCGTGCGCCGGATCCAACGTCCCGCCCGTGACCGAGAGCTGCGCCGGCAACACGGTACCGGTCGCGTGGTCGACCAGGTTTCCGGCGTCGTCTTGAGAGTGGAGCGTGATGTTCTGGGTCGGCTCCGAAGCGACCCACAGCAGGTCGTTGTAGGCGGTGAACGGGCCGAGCGGGCCGGGCTCGGTCGTGGCGCTGACCGTCGCACTGTACGGCGAGGCGCCGACCGCGTTCTTGGCCCGGATCTTGTAGTAGTAGGTCGTACCCGCGTCCAGCCCGCTATCCGTCGCCGTCACCACGTCCGCGCCCACAACAAGCGGCGCCAGCGTTGTCCAGTCCGTTCCGTCCGGGCTGCGCGCGATCTCGTACTCGTCCTCGTCGGCGACATCGTTCCAGGTCAGCCCGATCTCCGACGACGAGAGCGCAGCGGCCGCCAGTCCGCTCGGTGCCGGCGGCGCGGTCGGCTCGGTAATCGTGATCTGCACGGCGATCGTCACGGGGCTGTTTGCCGCGCCCGAACCGTTGTCTTCGATCGTGATCGTACGGTCGTAGACACCGGCCGGCGCCGCCCCGCTGCTGAACGTGATCGTATGCGTCTGCGCGTCTGAGCTGCCCGCCGATGTGCCGGACGCCGGCGACACGCTGATCATACTCGAATTGTCCGTCACGTTGTAGGCCAGCGTGCCGGTCCCGCTGTTCCAGACATCGAACGTCTCGGCGGCCGGGCTCTGGCCGAGCTCGCAGCTCACCGAAATCGTGTTCGGACTGACCGCAATCTGCGGGACAAGTTCGGGATCCGTCGTCGCGTCGTCCACGTTCGAATAGGCGGATTCGCCCGAGCTGTTGTACGCCTTGACCTTGTAGTAGTACTTCGTGCCGGGCGCCAGCCCCGAATCCCCGTAGCTGCTCACGTCGGCTGCCCCGCTCGTGAACGCGCGCACCCAACTCGTCGTGCCGCTCTGGCGCCGGTCCAGCTTGAACCGCTCCTCGTTGTCGCTGTTGTCCTGCCAGCTCACGTCGATTTCGGTCTGCCCCACCACGCTTGCGGTCAGCGCGCTCGGCGCAGCGGGCAGCGACAGGCTGACGGTGATCTGCACGTCGATCGTGACCGGGCTGTTTGCCGCGCCCGAGCCGTTGTCTTCGATCGTGATCGTACGGTTGTGGGTGCCGACGGCCAGCGCCGCGGTGCTGAACGTGAGCGTGTGCGCCTGCACGTCCGAGCTGCCCGTCGATGTGCCGGACGCCGGCGACACGCTGAGCAGGCTCGAGTTCTCCGTCACGTTATAGGCCAGCGTGCCGGTCCCGCTGTTCCAGACATCGAACGTCTCGGCGGCCGGGCTCTGGCCGAGCTCGCAGCTCACCGAAATCGTGTTCGGACTGACCGCGATCTGCGGGACGAGCTCCGGATCGGTCGTCGCGGCGTCGATGTTCGAATAGGCGGATTCGCCCGAACTGTTGTACGCCTTGACTTTGTAGTAGTACTTCGTGCCGGGCGCCAGCCCCGAATCCCCGTAGCTGCTCACACCCGGCGAACCGCTCGTGAACGCGCGAGTCCAGGTCGTCGCGCCGCTCTGACGCCGGTCCAGCTTGAACACCTCCTCATTGTCGCTGTTGTCCTGCCAGGTTACGTCGATTGCGGTCTGCCCCACCGCGCTCGCGACCAGCGCGCTCGGCGCGGCGGGCAACGACAGGCTGACGGTGATCTGCACGTCGATCGTGACCGGGCTGTTCGCCGCGCCCGAGCCGTTATCCTCGATCGTGATCGTGCGGTCATAGATCCCGGCCGCGAGTGCCGCGGTGCTGAACGTGACTGTGTGGGTATCCACGTCCGAGCTGCCCGTCGATGTGCCGGACGCCGGCGACACACTGAGCAGGCTCGAGTTCTCCGTCACGTTGTAGGCCAGCGTGCCGGTCCCGCTGTTCCAGACATCGAACGTCTCGGCGGCCGGGCTCTGGCCGACCTCGCAGCTCACCGAAATCGTGCTCGGGCTGATCGCGATCTGCGGGACGAGCTCCGGGTCGGTCGTCGCGTCATCCACGTTCGAGTAGGCCGAGTCGCCGCCGTCCGTCTTCCACGCTTTGACCTTGTAGTAGTATGTCGTCGCCGCGCTCAACCCGCTGTCCGTGTGGCTCGTGTCGTTCGCGCCCGTCTGCACGACGCGCACCCAGCTCGACGAACCGCTCACGCGACGGTCCAGCTTGTAGGCCTCTTCGCTGCCGCTGTTGTCCTGCCACGTCACACGAATCTGGCTCGAGGACTGCGCGGTCGCGACCAGGCCGCTCGGCGCCGTCGGCGGTTGCGCGGACGGCGCGACAATCCAGCCCTTCGCGCTGAACGCATTGAACGCCTCGTTCGCGTTGCCGCTGATCAGGTTGCGGACCGTCTGGATGTTGCTGTTCCATTTGCTCCAACTGCTGCCCCACTTGCCCGTGTCGCGGCTGATGTCGCCGCTCACGAACGACGTGATCGTGTTCCAGCGCGCGAGCATCTTCGTGTCCGTCAGCGCGCCGCCGCTCGTCTTCAGATGCAGACGGGCACGGTCCGAAAAGATCTGTTTGAACGCGCTGTTCTTGATCAGCCCGCCGAAGAACATGTCCAGGTGCGGCGCCTCATGGCTCGACCATGCCAGGCGCGCCGGGTCCGTCTGCGGTTTGTGCCCGACCATGTCCAGCTTGTAGACGCCCGCAAACGAGTGTTCCGCGTCCCACATGAAGAAATAGGTCTTGCCGCTCTTGTGCGTCACGTTCCAGGAATTGGCCAGACTCCAGTCCCAGGTCCCGGCGGTCATGCCGAGAATCATGTAGTCGGCGAACGCCTCGAGGTCCAAATACGGCGAAATGTCGTTGATGCTGTAACTCTGCGCGTTGCACGCGCGGTTGTACGCCGTCCACCAACGGCTCAAGCTGCCCTCCTGATCACGGTACGACACCCAGTCGTCCTTGTTGCCGCTGATCCACATCCCTGCAAACGCGCGGTCCGCGCGCTCCGTCATGTTGTACAGGCCCCAGTACGTCCCGTTCACGTACAGCGTGCAGAACGTGCCGTGGTTGCCGATCCCGCTCATGTCAATCTGCGTGGCACGCACGAACTCGTCCATGCAGTACGTCCAGTCAAACTGCAGATCGTACAGCGTGAACTGCGGGCTGTCGTTTGCGCCGCCGCGCAACACAATGTTGTCGAAGCCCTGCTTCGTCGTCGCATGCACCGGCGCTCGCTCGAAAACCGGGTAATACAACCGTTTCGGACCGTAGGCCGCCTTGAACTTCAGCCGGAACGACTTCTTGTTCGTGTGTTCATGAACAGCGCATGCGCCGTGGTTCCGAATCTGAGCGCCCACGCTGAACCGATCCGAGCCCTCGCCGGGATACCGAAACGCAACCGTGCACGACTTGATCACCTTCGGGTCATGCTCGCCCGCCGAGCAAATCGCGTTGAAGTCGCTCGCGCTCAGACTCAGCCGAACCTCCGGCATGTTCCCGTTGCCCGCTCGCACGGACGCAACCGGCAAAACAAGAGTGCCCAGACAGACAACGAGAAAGATCGGCAGCAATACAAGTCTGTGTTCGCTTCGCATCGGATGCTCCTCCAGCTCTTTTACTTAATCCCGCAACGGCCCAATCCCAAAAGACGGGCTTCCCGCCCTCACTAAACCAGTTGCAGAGCCGCTCGCCGGCGTTTCAAAAAAATGGCCCGAACCCGCCAACCCGTCCCGCAATATACAACATCTAGCGGTCGCAAGAAGCGGCGGTGCTGCGCGTATGGGACAATCGCAGCGTATTGATGTGTAGTATCTTCGAGATTGACTTACCGGCCTCTGCGAGCTATACTTTTTTGTTGCAGTGCAGCACAAACAGGGATTTCCTGCAGAAAGTGGGGTGCTTGCCATGACGAGCCGTGCCTGCTCCAGCCAGATTTCGCAGCGCGTCGTCTCCTCGCCCCCGTACCGCGGTCTTTGTGTGTATCGACACCCCGGTCGGGCTGTATTCTTCGCGACGCTGCTGATGGCATGCGTTGCGGGGGCGGATCGGTTTCCGATCATCGCGCCGCGCGCCCGTCCCATGCGGCCTGTCCCGCCCTTACCGCCCAGCTTGCTTCCCTTCCGCACCCAAGCCAACCCCTAACGGCGCTTGCGACAAGGTCCACTGCAAGGTATCTTCTAACGTAAGGAGGAGCGGACAGATGACAAGGAACAATCAGTGGCTCACAACGGGAATCGTGCTGGCAGCCGCGCTGCTTGGCGGCATACGGGCCGGCGCGGCGGACGCCTCGCTATCGGTTGACATCGCCAGCGCCTACGTGTTTCGGGGCGCCACTTTCAACGACGGGCTCGTGCTGCAGCCGGGCCTGGAGCTGGGCGGCTTTTCGATCCCGGAGGGCGCGGGCAGCGTGAACGTGGGCGTTTGGGCCAACCTGGACATAGACGACTACGACGGCATGCTCGCGGACGGCCAGTTCTCGGAAATCGACATGTACGCGACCTACGAGTTCCCGTTCGAGGCGGCGAACGTTTCGGTCGGCTACACCGAATACACCTATCCGTCCGGCGGCGGCGACGCCGATCGCGAGGTCTCGCTGAACGCCTCACTCGACGTGCCGTTGGCCCCGTCGCTTGCGGTCTTTTACGGGCTTGACGGTGGTGTCGAGAGCACGCTGTACATCGAGGCAGGGATCGGGCACGAGCTGAAGCTGTCCGAGGCCTTGAGCCTGAGTCTCGGCGCCGCGCTGGGCTACCTGGACCCGGACGAGGGAGAGGCCGGTCTCTCGCACTACAGCCTGAGTGCGGGCGCCGCGTTCGGTGTGTTCAACGCCGCCGTCACGTGGGTCGCGCAAGCCGACGACCAGGTACTTCCCGACGTCGCGGACGGCGGCGGCTACGACGTCGACTTGTACGGCACGATCGGGGTCGCGCTCGAGTTTTGAGCTGCGGCCGGAGAAGATGCTGAGAGTGGGCGGCGCCAGCCCGGCACCTTACTGGAGCCAAGTGCGTCCCCGGAACAGCGTGGGGTTCAGCGCGCCGACACTGTTCGTGTAAGCGACTG
>Ga0272441_10003034_pt1 | contig 32874 bp, 23 predicted proteins | sample SSMProp6N_FD_193582 | JGI IMG/M metagenome (GOLD analysis project Ga0272441, IMG submission 193582) | Marine sediment archaeal communities from Little Sippewissett salt marsh, Falmouth, MA, United States - SSM-Prop-6N | ecosystem: Environmental > Aquatic > Marine > Wetlands > Sediment ... | reverse complement strand
GCAATGAAGCTTCATTGAGCTACAGAGTTCGTAATTGCCACGAAATCAATCCGAGGCAGCCGGAAACGGGGACTCACCAAGGGGTAGCGATCACACCCCCTGGCGATTGGGCGGTGGACAGTCCATTGTGTTTGGGGCATCATCCACGACAGGGACCAAATCGAGAGGCTGAACTATTAGCCAGGACGTTTGGTCCGATATAGAGACCGTATTAAGAGACTAATTCACTAGAGGCGTAGTATGGTCCTATATAGGGACCAAACCAAGAGGCTGAACTACTAGCCAGGACGTTTGGTCCGCGACGGTGGACAACGAGGCACGCCCCGGGGTTGGCCCTGTCCATGGTGGAGCTTCCGCATGCACATCTGGCACTTGACCTACGCGTCCGACGGTCGGAATCCACTGTTTCCGGATGAGGTTGCGTGCCGCAAGGCGGTCCGCGTGGTGGGTCGGGTGGCAGGGACCAGCACGGTCCTGTTCAACATCGTTGATGATCATCTCCACCTGGTGCTGTGGTGTGACCGGCAGCGCCGCGGACGGCTGGCCCGGGCCCTTGTTCAGGCGCTGCGCCAGGTGGCTCCGGTGCCTGTCGAATCGGCTCGGGTGCGGGCTGTGGAAAACAGATCCCACATGAAATGGCTGGTCGACTACGTGCTGTCCCAGACCATCCACCACGGAATTCCGTCTCCCCCCGCCCTGTGGAGCGGGTCCTGTTTCCCAGACCTCATTGGTGCACGCCAGGTCCCCGGGTTGGAGCTCCAGCTCAGACGGGCGCTGCCTCGTTTCCGGATGCGGGACATCTACCGGGCCGTCGGACTCACCGTTGGGCCATTTGCACCGTTGCCTCTGGAGGGGGTGAGGTCCGCAGGGATTGCTCGTCTGGTCGCGGCCACGGGTGCTGCGCTAGCGGTCGGGCCCACCCTGAGTGGAAAGAGCGCTCCAGTCGTACAAGCTCGGCGAGCGGTGGCGCAGCTCGCAAACCAGGCGGGGATGGGCATCGCCGATGTCGCGTGGGCGCTGGACATCGCACCACGATCGGTCCGACGTCTTCACGGTCCCCGGGTAGACGCGGGCACTGCCAAAGCGGTGCGCATGCGACTGGCCCTGGAAAACGGAGTCGACCCGAAGCAGCTGTAACGCATCGCTCCAAGGAGCTGCCGGAAAAGCTCGACAAGTGTCCGGTGAAAGCCCTCTCCCACGACGTGACCGATGGTCGCCTCGGTCCAGGCGGCGGCCTGTTTGGGGTTGTCCCACCGAATCACCTGGAGCGACCCGGTCTGCTTCAGTCAGTCGGTCAGTGGTCTCCAGACGCCACACGATGTCGAGGTGACTGCGGGCGCTGGTGTGAGCACATCATCATTCAGCGTCGATGTTCTCGCTGCCGTAACGGTGTTCGGCCTGGAGGTGGGGGAGCCGGTCACCCTCTCGGTCACCAGCGCAGGAGCGCCGGTGGGCTCGTCGCCCTACCAGGAGCCCTCCTTCGCGCCGGGCATCCACCTGCTCGAGCTCAACCCACCCTGCGGGGTCGTCCTGGCGCCGGGCTCGAACCAGCTCACGGTCGACGCCACAGACACCGCAGGCAACCCCGCCACTCCGGCCACGATGTCGGTGACGTACACGCCGTAACCTCCGTGGCCGCCGCGACCACCGCGGCTGGTGCTCAGCCTCGAGTTTCGCACTTTTTTCTGCTGTGAACGGCCGAAATCGCACCTGGCGGCGTTGCTCGTCGAATTTTGTGCTCGACGTAGGTCGACTACGCCTCCGCAAGATTCTCCTCGCGCCTCGCCAGCCACGATTTCTGCTCGTTCTCGCGACGAAAAAGATGCGAAAATCGAGTCTAGCGGCGGGCGAAGACGACCTGGGCTACGTCGGTGTCGGGGGTGCGCAGGGCGTTGACCTTCAGGCCGATGTCCGACAGGGAGTAGATGTAACTGTCGATGATGATGCTGCGGCGCATCCTCGGGGCGCGCAGGCCCCTGCGGGCGCGGCGGGGGGCGCAGTGGCCGGCGGCGTTGATGATGCAGGGCTGGCCGGGGCGGGTCTGGGTCAGGTTGCCGTGGTCGATGCGGCCGATCTCCCGGAGGCCGGCCCAGGGGTCGGCGGCCACGAGCATCAGGCCCACGAAGTTGTTCTCGGGGTTTCTGTAGTCGCGCAGGGTGAGGGGGAAGGCCACCACACCGCTCTTTGGGTCGTAGGTGAAGGCGTGGTGGTTGGACTGGGCCTGGCTCCAGCTCCTACCCGAGCCGATGTTCAGCCTGTGGTGGTGCGTGCGGCGCGGGTTGGTGAGGTCGCTCACGTCGAAGATCTGGAGGTGCACGCCCGTCTGGCGGCCGGTGCTGGTGGCGTCCTGGCCGATGGTCAGGAGGGTTCGTCGGCCCAGGGGGTGCATGTAGCTCGAGAAGCCGTTGACCTTGAGCTCGCCCATGACCCGCGGGCGGCGGGGGTCTGACAGGTCGATGGTGAACAGCGGGTCGGTCCGGCGGAAGGTCACGATGTAGCCCTCGTCACCCAGGAACCGCGCCGAGTAGATGCGCTCGCCCTTGGCCAGGCCGGTGACCGAGCCCACGACCTCCAGGCTGGCGCCCTTTTGGGCGAGCACGTGGATGTGGTTGCCGCCGCGGGTGAAGGTGGGGCGGCGCCGGACCCAGCGACCCGGGCGCCGACCCCAGCGGCCGCGCCGCCGGCTCCAGCGCCGCCGGCTGGTCTCGGTGGTGGCCACCCGCAGGTGGCCATTGTGCTCGTCCATGGAGAAGCTGTTGAGCAGGGTGCCGCGCACGGTGCCGCTCGCGGCGTAGGCCGGGGCCCGCTCGCCTGCGCCCAGGGAGAACTTGTGGATCCGCGTGGACTGGACAGTGCCGCGGCTGCCCCACCAGCGGTTGGCGGACTGGGCCACATAGAAGGACCGGCCGGAGGCGTAGACCTTGGATCCGTGGGCCATGACGCCCGTGGACTTGAGGTCGAAGTGGTCGAGGTCGAGCCGGGTGAGGCTGAGCAGCCCGGGCTGGCTGCCGACGGTCGGTACGAAGAGGTCCTGGGGGCGGTGCATGGCTTGCGCAGGGCCGGCCTGGCCGCCCGGGCCAATGACCCACGCCTTGGGCAGGAGCCGCTCGACGTCGCGCGGATCCAGGACCTGGCGGATGCGTCGGCTCAACCGGGAGCGGATCTCGGCGACGGCGGCGGCGGCGCCGCCGGGTCGGGTCGGATCCCAGCCGTTGGTGCTGTTGAGCGGGCTCCAGTCCACGTTGGTGATCGCCTGGTGGACCGCGCGGGGCAGGCGGAGCGGGGAGGTGGTGACCAGGTAGAGGCTGCGGCCGATCATGCGCGTCTGGCCGAGCCGGCCCCCGAGCTCGAGCTCCTTGACCACCCGGGGCTGGGACCGACGGGTAATGTCTATTACGGTGATCCGGGTCTTGTTGCTGTGGCCGGCTGACAGGATCACCAGGCGATCCCGGTTGACGAACACCTCCCGGGGCCGGGCCCCGGCGTCGAGGCGGTGCCGGGCCACGATGGCGGTCTGGGGGGCTGGCCAGGTCTTGATGATGAGCAGCTCGCGGCCGTGGATCGTGTAGATGTGCTTGCCGTCGGTCTGGATGATGTCGGCCTCCTCCACGCCGGCCACCTGGTTGTTGGTGCCCGTGTGGTGGCTCGGGCCGGACGGGGCGGCGCTGGCGCCGGCCTTGGCCGCAGGCCGCCGAGCGCGCATGGAGGGCGGCGACATGGTGCCCAGGGTTGCCAGGGATTGCTTTTTGCGGTCCTCGGAGGTCGAGGCCAGACCGCGCTGCTGCAACATCCAGTCGGCCAGGTGGTCGGCGAGCTTGGTCCGCAGGTCATCCCAGCCCTGAACCTGGCGGAGCGGGTCGTGGGTGCCCGCGGTGGTGATGCTGGCCCGGCTGTCGGATTCATCGGCGGTTGCGAGGAACACCACGACGCCCATGGTGAGCAGCGTGACGATGGTGACGATGGACCCTGCGATGGTTTTCTCTCGGTTGGACATTTTCGGCCTCCTGGCTTCGGTGTTCTCGCGTGCCAACGCGCCGAAGGAGGGGGAGATCTGAGGTGACGCACATCATGACGGTTTCGTGACGGAGCCCCCACAAGCCCATGACCATGGCGCTACTCCAGGGTCTCCTCCCAGTGTAGTATCCGAGCCCAGGAGGTCCCCATGCAGATCCTGAAGTACACCGAGGAGCACCAGATCTTCCGGGAGTCGGTGAAGCGCTTCGTCAAAAACGAGCTCAGCCCCCATGTGGACGCCTGGGAGAAGGCAGGCATCGTCGACCGCTCCTTCTGGCGCCGCCTGGGTGACCAGGGCTACCTGTGCATGGACGTGCCCGAGGAGTACGGTGGGGTCGGGGCCGACTTTTTGTACTCGGTGATCGTCTGCGAGGAGCTCGTGCGGGGCTCTGCGCACGGGCTCATGTCCCCATTGCACTCCGACATCGTGGTGCCCTACATCACCTCCTTCGGCAGCGAGGAGCTCAAGCATCGCTACCTGCCTCGCTGCGTGTCCGGAGAGATCATCACGGCCATCGCCATGACCGAGCCCAACACCGGCAGCGACCTGGCCGCGATCAAGACCACCGCCGTGGCAGACGGCGACGACGTGGTGATCAACGGAGCCAAGACCTTCATCTCCAACGGGATAAACTGCGATCTCTGCATTGTGGCGGCCCGGGATCCCGAGGCCGACAATCCCCACCAGGCCCTCTCCCTGTACGTGGTTGAGGCCGACACGCCGGGGTTCGAGCGGGGGCAGCAGATCGAGAAGGTGGGGCTGCACAGCCAGGACACGGCGGAGCTTTTTTTCAATGACTGCCGCGTGCCGGCCGGCAACATCCTGGGCAGCAAGGGGGGCGGCTTCCTGATGCTCATGGAGAAGCTCGGGCAGGAGCGGCTGATGGTCTGCATCATGGCCGTGGCCTCCGCCGAGGAGATGTACCGCTGGACCGTGGAGTACTGCGCCGAGCGCAAGGCCTTTGGCAAACCCATCTCCAAGTTCCAGGCCAACCAGTTCACCCTCGTGGACCTGGCCACCGAGATCCGGCTCGGGCGCACCTTCGTGGACAAGATCGTGGCAGACCACATCGAGGGCGAGAACATCGTGGTGGACGTCTCCCTGGCCAAGTACTGGACCGCGGAGATGGCCATGCGGGTGGCTGATCGTTGCGTACAGCTTCACGGCGGTTACGGCTACTGCGAGGAGTACCCCATCGCCCGGGCCTGGAGGGACACGCGGGTCCTCTCCATCTTTGCCGGCACAAGCGAGATAATGAAGGTAATCGCCGCCCGATTCATGGGGCTCTAGCCGCTGCCGCAGCGACCCCGTGGTGAGTCGGGTCGTCGACGATGGAGCCGGGGTAGAATTGGGTGGCGATCCTCGGTGTCTTCTGGAAGACTGGGCGCATCTGCCAATCCAGGAAGGGACTGTAATCCCACGATGAGCCAGAGAAAAAAGCACAGCCTGTCCACCAAACAACTGACCAAGCGCCTGCCTGCTGCCTGGACGAGCTGGACCACCACAGCCGAGCTGGCGTCGAGCACAGCCACCGTGGGTCAGGAGCGGGCCATGCGGGCCATCGACGTGGGGCTCAAGATCCCCGCCCGCGGCTTCAACATCTACGTCGCTGGCGAGACCGGCTCGGGGAAGACGTCTATCCTCAAGCGGTTGCTCGAGGAGCGTGCGGCCAGCGAGCCGGTGTCCCAGGATCTGGTGTACGTCACCAACTTTCGTCATCGAGACGAGCCCCTCCCGCTGGAGTTGCCCGCGGGCAAGGGCTGGGCCCTCGCCAAGGACATGCGGGGGCTGGTGGAGGAACTCAAGTCCATGGTCCCGCGGGTGTTGTCCGAAGGCGCCTTCGGCGTAATCCGTGCGGGTATCATCGCCGAGTACCGGACCGAGGCCGAGGCGCTGGACTCCAGGACCAAGGGAGTGGCGGCGAAGCTCAAGGTGCACATCGAGGAGGACGAGGAGGGGTTCCAGGTGGCGCCGCTGGTCAACGGCGAGCCCATCGATGGCGCCGTGTTCCAAAAGCTCTCCGCCAAGAAGAAGCGGCAGATCCAGAAGAACATGGTGGCCTTCCAGGAGCACATGGACAAGACCGCCCACGAGAAGCAGCAGCTGGAGCGCCACCACAACCGGCGCCTCATGGCCGCGGAGGTCAAGGCCATCAAGTCGGTGGTGGAGGGGCTGGTGGGCGAGGTCGCGAGTTGGTACGTCGAGGACAACGAGCCAGTGGCCCAGTACCTGGCCGATGTGACGAAGCACATTCTGGAGAACCATCGCTGCTTCCTGGTGGGGGAGGAGGCCGAGGAGGGCGAGGACGACGAGACGGTGGGAGAGACCCTGGGCCTGTACCAGGTGAACGTGCTGGTGGACCGCAGCGACGAGGAGGGGGCCCCGGTGGTGATGGAGCGGGTGCTCAGCCCTGCCAACCTCTGCGGCTGCTTCGAGTACCGCACAACCAAGGGCGGCCTGGCCACCGACCACCTGCTCATTCGCGCCGGCGCGCTGCACAAGGCCAATGGCGGATACCTGCTGGTGCAGCTCAGCGATCTGCTCACCCAGGAGAGCGCCTGGGAAAGCCTCAAGGGGGCCCTGCGACACCGGGAGGTGCGCATCGAGAGCAGCGTGGGCGTGGCCGAGGGGCGGCCGCGTATCGCCGGCGCCATGAAGCCCGAGACCGTGCCCCTGGACGTCAAGGTCGTGCTCATCGGCGGGCCGGACTACTACTACCTGCTCAAGCTGGAGGACGAGGACTTCGACCGTCTCTTCAAGATCAAGGCGGAGTTCGAGCGCGCCATGCCGCGCACCCGGGAGAACGTGGCCAAGATGGCGCGGTTCCTCGGGCGGGTCTGTCTCGAGGAGGACCTGCTGCCGCTGCACCGCAGCGGCCTCGCCCGTCTGGTGGAGCACTCCAGCCGCGCCGTGGAGCACAAGGAGCGGCTCTCCACCCGGTGGGCACCCCTGCTGGACATCATGGTCGAGGCAAACTTCTTTGCCCGGCAATCGCGGGCCCGGGCCATCCGCGGCAAGGACGTGGAGCGTGCCCTGGCGGAGATTCTAGACCGTCACGGCGCTCCGGCGGATCAGGTGGGACGGGAGATCCGCGAGGGATCGGTGCTGCTGCGCACCCGGGGCGCGGTGGTGGGACAGATCAACGGCATCGCCCTGTACGACCTGGCCGGCCACTCCTTTGGCATCCCCGTGCGCATCACCGCGCGTATCTATGCCGGGCGACGCGGGGTGGTGAACATCGACCGCGAGGTGGAGCTGTCGGGGGCCATCCATGACAAGGGAGCCCTCATCCTGGTGGGCTATCTGGGCGGTTGCTTCGCCCAGGATCAGACCCTCGGCCTCAGCGCCTCCATCACCTTCGAGCAGTCCTACGACGAGATCGACGGAGACTCGGCCTCCAGCGCCGAGCTGTACACCATGCTGTCGGCGCTGTCGGAGGTGCCCATCCGCCAGGGGATTGCGGTCACCGGCTCGGTGAACCAGCTCGGCGAGGTCCAGCCCATCGGCGGCGTCAACGAGAAGATCGAGGGCATCTTTCGGGTCTGCAAGAGCCGCGGCCTCACCGGCGACCAGGGCGTGATGATCCCCCACTCCAACGTCAAGAACCTGATGCTCTCCCAGGAGGTCATCGGGGCCGTGCGCAGCGGCGAGTTCAACATCTATGCCGTGCGCACCATCGCCGAGGGCATCGAGGTTCTCACCGGTTTGCCCGCCGGCCGGCGCCGCAAGTCCGGCACCTGGACCGAGGGTAGCGTGAACGCGCGGGTCCAGGCGCGCCTGCGCAAGCTGCGGGATGCCATCCGCGCCGACGGCGTGGCCACCCACCTCGACCGGGATCTCTGACCTACGGACAGGTGCCGGGGCCGCCGGGCCCGGTGACGCAGGCACCTGAGCAGCAGGTGTCGCCACCTCCGTCGGTGCACAGCGTGGTGTCGGGTTCCGGCGTGTCGTCAGCACAGACGCCGAGTATGCCCGGCGTGCTCCCGTAGGCCTTGATCATCAGGGTGCCGTCGGAGTTGGAGTCGTTGATGTTGAACGGCTGGCCGCGGGTGTCCATGTTGTCCCGCTGCTGCGTGTACCAATCCGGCCCGGCACAGCCGCCGGAGACCGGGCTGCCGTTGCAATCTACCCCGATGTCATAGTAGTTCGCATCGGCGCAGATGTAGTCTCCAGCCTGGACCACGATGCCGGTGGCGTTCGGGGTGGCACCGTCTTCCTGGGTGGAGCCGGCCAGGGTGTAGGTGTGCAGGCCGTTGCCGGTGATGGTCTGGAGGGGCCCGATGCCCACCCGGCTGCAACCCGTGGCTTGCGAGGTCGCGCCGCCCGAGGTGCAGCGGATCACCATCATCTGAGCGACCTCTCCGGAGGTTCCACCGTTGTCTACGTAGAGCTCCCAGTCGGTGAGAACGCCCGCAGAGGTGACGGGGAAGCCCGTGTTGCAGTACCAGCGCTCACCACCGGTGGCGGTCTCGTCCTCACTGGACTGCCAGGTCGTGAAGTCCTCCGCCATGGCGGCGCCGGACTCCACCAGGGTGCCCGGCGTCGCGCCCACGCAGGTGGCGCGCAGGCAGTCGTCCGCCGGGTCCACGCAGAGGTCGCCGGTGACCCCGGGGGTGCAGTCGGCGTCTGTATAGCAGGTGTTTGTGGGGCAGGGGTCGTAGCAGGCGCCCATGCCATCGCAGGTCTCGCTGGCGCCGCACTCGGCGTCGGGATCCGTGTCGGTCAGCACCATGTCGCAGGTGCCATCGGTGCCCCCGGTGGCCGATCCCAGACACGACTCGCAGAGGCCGGCGCAGGCGGTGTCGCAGCAGACGTTGTCATCGGGCGGGCAGTTCCCGCTGTCGCAGTCGCCGCCCGAGGCGCAGGTCTGCCCCCCGCCGCAGGTGGAGCACACCCCACCCCCGCAGTCCACGTCCGTCTCCGCGCCGTTGAGCAAGCCGTCGGTGCAGCGGCAGGCGCCGAAGCCGTTGCACACGTCGGTGCTGCAGTCGTTGTCCGGGTCGGTCCCCGCCGATACGGGGCCGCACGTGCCGTCGGTGCCGCCGGTCTTGGCGGCGAGGCAGGCCTCGCAGATGGCGCCGCAGGGCGTGTTGCAGCAGACCCCGTCGGCGGCCGGGCAGTTTCCGCTCAGGCAGTCGGAGCTCGCGTTGCAGGTCAGGCCCATGTCGCATGGCGTGCAGATCCCACCGCCACAGTCGGTGTCCGACTCTGCGCCGTTTTGCACCCCGTCGGTGCAGCGGCAGGCGCCGAAGCCGTTGCACACGTCGGCGCCGCACTCGTTGTCTGGGTCGGTACCCACCGTGACGGGGCCGCAGGTGCCGTCCACACCGCCGGTCTTGGCGGCGACGCAGGCCTCACAGGAGCCGTCGCAAGCGGTGCTGCAGCAGACCCCGTCGGCGGCCGGGCAGGTCCCGCTCAGGCACTGGAAGCCGTCCGTGCAGGCCACGCCGTCGACGAGCTTGGACTGGCAAACCCCAGAACCGTCGCAGTAGTAGCCGGCCATGCAGTCGGTCTGGGCCACGCAGGCGGTGAGGCACACCGTGCCCGTGGGGTCGCAGACGTAGGGGTCGCATATCACCGTGCCCCCCTGTACGCAGTTGCCCGCGCCGTCGCAGAGCCCGGCGCCCCCCTCGATTCCGCCGGTGCATCCGGGCGTGGCGCACACCGTCGTGGTGTCGTAGAGGTTGCAGTCGGGGTTTGTGGCGCTGCCATTGCAGCCCGTGCCGTCGGCACCGCAGGTGGACGGGGCCGCGGCGCCGCACTCGGCGTCGGGGTCGCTGTTGGCGATGACCGCCCCGCAGATGCCATCGGCACCGCCGTTCTTGGTGGCCAGGCAAGCCTCGCAGGTGGAGTCGCAGGACGTATCGCAGCAGACGCCGTCGGTGGCAGGGCAGAAGCCGCTCATGCACTGGATCTCATCGGAGCAGGCGGCACCGTCCACCAGCTTGGCCGCGCAGGAGCCTGTGGCATCGCAGTAGCTGTTGGCGCTGCAGTCCGCGTGGCTCGTGCAGCTCGTCAGACAGCCCGTGCCCGCCGCGTCGCACTGGTACGGGTCGCAGGGGGTCGTCGCCCCGCTGCTACAGGCCCCGGTGCCGTCGCACAAGCCCTGGCTCGTGATCATCCCCGCAGCGCAGCTGGCTGACGAGCAGACCGTCGTGGAGTCGTAGAGGTTGCAGCCGGGGTTGGCGCCGTCCCCATTGCAGCCCGTGCCATCGACGCCGCAGGTCGTAGGATCCATGGCGGTGCACTCGGTGTCCGGATCCGTGTCCGCGGCCACCGCACTACAGACGCCATCGGTGCCGCCGGTTTTGTCCGCCGAGCAGGCCTCGCAGGTTGCGTCGCAGATCCGGTTGCAGCACAGGTCGTCCGCGCAATGGCTGCTGATGCACTCGTCGCCGTTGGCGCAGGTGGCGCCGTCGGCGTGCTTCGGCACGCAGGCGCCGGTCCCGTCGCAGTAGCTGCTGGCGTCGCAGTCGCCGGTGCCCGAGCAACTCGTGAGGCAGGCCGTCCCGGCGGAATTGCAGCCGTAGGGCGCGCAGTCAGTGGTCACCGCCGTATTGCAGGTCCCCGCCCCATTGCAGTAGCGCTCGCCCATGGCGGAACCCGTCGTGCACGTGCCGTCGGCGCAGACTGTCGTGTCGTCGTACAAATTGCACCGCGGCGCCGACGCGTCTCCGTTGCAGCCGGTGCCGTTGGCGCCGCAGGTGGATGCGGCCTCGGCGGCGCATTCGTTGTCGGGGTCGGTGTTGGCCGTGATTGCGCCGCAGGTGCCGTCGGGGGCTCCGGTCTTGGACTCGACGCACGCGACGCACTCGGCGTCGCAGGCGGCCACGCAGCAGACCCCGTCGCTGGCGGGGCAGTGGCCGCTGATGCACTCGTCACCCGCCGTGCAGGCTTCACCCACCTCCCTGACTCCGACGCACCCGCCACCGTCGCAATCCGCGGTGTTGTTCCCGTTATCGTTCAGGTTATTATTGTCGTTGTTGGCGGTGTACTTGTCACCGCAGCCGGCGATGGTCCAGGTCACTGCCAAGACGACAAGCACGTGGCGGGACGAGCACAGGGGGGGCATGTGTCTCTCCTTTTTCGGCATCTACCTACAGGATAGGGTAATTACCGCTGTCTCGGCAACTACTCTGAGGTCGCCAGTGCCGCGTCGATGACGTGGTCTCCACGGTTTTCGTCCCGCTTGACGCCCGGGGGGCTCCTTCCTAGACTCGGCCGAGACCCTGAGCAGGGAGGTTGCGTAATGCGCGTCGCAGTGAACCCGAGACTGGTCGAGATGGAGTACGCGGTGCGGGGGGCGATCCCCCAACGGGCGGCGGAGCTGGAGGCCCTGGGGCGAAAGACCATCCCCTGCAACATCGGTAACCCGCAGGCTTTGGGCCAGCAGCCCATCACCTTCTTTCGGGAGGTCATCTCGCTGCTGGAGTCGCCGGGGCACATCGCCCGGGAGCGACGGCTGCGGGGCGTGACGGGGGTGGCCCCAGAGGATCAGGTGGACGCGTACGTCCTGGGCGTGGCCGAGCGTATGGTGGCGCAGCTCAAGACGGGGCTCGGGGGCTACAGTGAGTCCAAGGGGTCGCGGTTCATTCGGGAGGCCGTGTCTGCCTATATCGATCGCCGGGACGCGGTGGACGGGCGCGTCCCGGTGGCGTCGGATCCGGACCGCGTCTTTATGACCAACGGCGCCAGCGAGGGGGTGATGTTTCTGCTGGAGATCCTCATCTCCGGGCCCACCGACGGGGTGATGATCCCCATCCCCCAATATCCGCTCTACTCGGCGGCGATCAAGCGGTGCGGCGGAGCTCAGGTGGACTACTACCCCGACGAGGACCGCGGCTGGGCCTTGGAGCGGGAGACCCTGGAGGCATCCCTGGCCGAGGCCAAGGATCGCGGGGTGACCGTCAAGGCCATCGTCGTGATCAACCCGGGCAACCCCACGGGGGCGATCCTGGGGGAGGACTCCATCGGCGAGGTCATCGACTTCGCCGAGGAGCATGGTTTGCTGATCATCGCCGACGAGGTGTATCAGCACAACGTGTACGGCGCCGAGTTCGTCTCTTTTGCCCGGGTGCTGGGCAACCGCGAAGTGGGCCTTTTGAGCCTGCACTCCACATCCAAGGGCTTTTACGGCGAGTGTGGGCACCGGGGCGGATACATGGAGGTGCGCAACGCGCCGGGGCTGGAGGGCTACGAGCTCGACCTGCTGGACGTGCTGCTCAAGCGCGCTTCGGTGAGCCTCTGTCCCAACACCGTGGGCCAGGCCATGACCTACCTGATGGTGTCCGAGCCCCAGGAGGGGAGCCCGCCCTGGGCGCGGTTCGTGGCAGAGCGGGACGCGGTGCTGGAGGCGCTACACGACAAGGCGACGCTCATTCGGGAGGCCTTCGGCGAGATGCGCGGCGTGGAGTGCTTTGGGCGCATCGGCGCCATGTATCTGTTTCCGCGGCTTTCGGGGCTGCCCGAGGGAACCACGGACTTCGACTACTGCATGGCGCTGCTCGAAAAGACAGGTCTGTGTACGGTCAACGGATCGGGGTTCGGGCAGCGCCCGGGGACCTCGCATCTTCGAATCGCATTTTTACCGCCCCGGTCGATGCTCTCCGAGGTGCTTCCTCGCTGGATCGCCTTTCACAACGAGTACGTGCGCTGACGGGGTCGACAATTTTGGTAAGGTAGTGGCCATGGAACTGTCGCTCCTGCTCTGCTACACATCGGCCGCCGATCTCCGGGCGCACCTTTTCGAAAACACCGAGCGAGGCGCCCTGCTCCTGCCAATGATCGATCCGCCGCCGGGCGTGGATCTCTATTCGCCCGTGTCGTTGGAGGTCGTCGTGGGGAAGGACCGTTGCGACATGAGCGCGGAGGTGCTCCAGGTCCTGCCGGGAAACGGGCTCGTGGTGCGACTCACCGACGTGCAGGAGGCGACGGAGCTGGTGGCGAGCGCGCCCATCGCCGAGCCCGCCCTCCCCCCGGAGGTGAGGATCTCGGCTCCAGAGCCGGAGCCCGAGCCGGAGGTCGACGCGGCACAGGAGGCCGATCCAAATCCTGAGCCCGACCGCGACCCGCAGGAGGGTCCCGATCGCGGCGGCACCAAGCCTCGTATCGGCCCGCAGATCGCCGGCTCCTCGCCGGTGTCCTGGTCCTTCGAGCAGCTCGTGGCCACCTGGGATCAGCTCACGGTGGCCGAGAAGGTGCGGGTGGCTCGGCACGGAAAGCGGCCCGCGCGGATGCTGATCCTCAAGGGGCTCGACAAGACCCTCCATGTGCACGTGCTGAACAACGCCGGCGTGACGCCCGACGAGATCGCCATGATGGCCAGCATGGCGAGCCTGGACCCCACGGTCCTACGTCGCATCGCCGGGGACGCCGGGTGGCTGCGACACACCTCGGTGGCGCGCAACCTCATCTGCAACCCGAAGCTGAACCTGCCCCTGGTTACCAAGATCCTCAAGTATGTGCCCCGGGACGAGCTCAGTCGCCTGGCTCGAACGGGCAAGGTCCGCCAGTCGGTCAAGCAGCTCATCGTCAAGAAGTTGGATCGCACTCGCTGAGATGCAAGGAGAGATCATCATGCTCGAAAAAGTGAAGCAGCTCATCGCCCAGCACGACATCCAGTCCATCGACATCAAGTACTCGGACCTGGCGGGCAACTGGTACCACCTGGGGTTCCCCGTGGCGCAGCTCGAGTTCGTGCTGGCAAACGGCGTGCCCTTCGACGGGTCCAGCGTGCCTGGCATGCGCAGCGTGGAGTCGGGGGACATGCTCCTCATGCCCGACCTGGACACCACCATCGTAGATCCTTTCACCCGCCATCCGACCCTGCGCATGCTCTCACACATCTGCGACGCCCAGACCCTTGAGGGTGTGGCCAAGGACCCGCGAAGCCTGGCCCAGCGGGCCCAGGCACACCTGGTGGAGACCGGCATCGCCGATCAGTCCCTGTGGATCCCGGAGTTCGAGTTCTACCTGTTCAACGAGGCCGAGATCCACAACTCCAAGTTCGCCGCGGGCTACAAGTTCACCTCGGCGGAGAACAAGGAGCTGCTGCCCTTTGGTTACCAGGACAAGGACGGCACCGCGGTGGCCCACCGCAAGGGCTACCACATCGACGTGCCCTTCGATAAGTACGCCGACGTGCGGCAGGAGATGGTGGCGCTCATCGAGCAGGTGGGCTGCTCGGTGCGCTATCACCACCACGAGGTGGGCCTCGCCGGCCAGCAGGAGATCGAGACCAATCTGCTCCCCTTCGAGCTCATCGTGGACCGGATGATGTACATCAAGGACATCATCCACAACACCGCCCTGAGAAACGGGCTGACCGCCACCTTCATGCCCAAGCCCCTCTACGACGAGCCGGGCAGCGGTATGCACTTCCACATGCAGCTGCGCAAGGACGGCCAGAACATCTTCTACAAGAAGGGAGGCTACGCGGACCTGTCGGACGAGGCCCTTTTCTTCATCGGCGGCATCCTGAGCCACGGCCGATCCCTGGCGGCCCTGACCAACCCGAGCACCAACTCATACAAGCGGCTGCTCCCGGGCTTCGAGGCGCCGGTGAAGCTGTTTTTCGGGTTGGCCAACCGCGGCGCGGCCATCCGCGTCCCGAGCTATGCCACCTCCGAGCAGTCCAAGCGGTTCGAGTTTCGCACCGCGGACGGCACCTGCAACTACTACTTCGCCATGAGCGCCCTGCTCATGGCGGGCCTCGACGGCATCCAGCGCGGCATCCGGCCCACACCGGAGAACGGCATGGGCCCCTTCGACGACAATGTCTTCGACTGGCCCGCCGAAGAGAGGGATCGGCTCGTGTCCGTGCCCGCCAGCCTGGAAGAGGCCCTCCAGGCGCTGCAGGAAGACCACGACTACCTGCTGGCCGGCAACGTCTTCAACGCCAGTCTCATCGAGAGCTGGATCCACGAGAAGACCAAGGAGGTCGTCGCCGTGCGCAACCGCCCCCACCCCTTCGAGATGAACCTGTACTACAACCTGTGATGATCGCTCGGGCTAGTCCAGCCTTTGGCCGATGCGCTCGGCGGCGCGGTCTGCCATGGCCATGATGGTGACCTGGGGGTTGACGGCGGTGGGGCCGGGTACGGTGGAGCCGTCCACGACAAAGAGGTTCTTCACGTCGTGGGTCTCGTGGTCGAAGGACACCACGCTGGTCCGGGGGTCGTGGCCCATCTGGGCCGTACCCAGCGGGTGGAAGACCGTCCAGACGTAGTCCGACGCCGCGGCCTCGCGCTTGCGGTACTTCGCCAGGTCGTCGTGGTTCTCGATCACCGGCATCCGGTGCCCCAGCGGGTAGCAGCGCTTGGCGCCCGCTGCGAAAAACAGCTCCATGATGCGGGTGGTGCCTTCCCGAATCTGGTGAAGATCCTGCTTCTGGAGCCAGTAGGTGATCAGGGGCGCTCCGCCCGGGCCGGATCGGACCCGGCCGTTTTGGGTCGCGTCCTTGGCCAGCACGCCCATGGTGGCGATGCGATCGTAGCGGTCCATGAAGTCGGTGAGGCGGCGGCCGTAGACGGGGTAGGCATTGGGGGCCATGTTGATGTCCAGCCCCACGCCCGTCAGGAGTAGACCTTGCCGATGGAACTGGTCGACGCCTACGCCCTGGGGAATGTACTTGTACACCTCCAAGGGATCATCGAAGAGCGCTGACGCCGGTACGCCGGGGTGGATGGAGAGGTTCTTGCCCAGCTCGCCGCTGCGGTTGCAGATGCCTTGGTTGAGCAACATTACAGGGGTGGGCACCGCGCCGCCGGCGATGACCACGACCCGGGCGCGCACTCGGACCCGCTTCTTTTTGACCACCGACTCGCCGACGATCCCCACCGCGTGGCCGTTTTCAATGACGACCCGGGTGGCCTTGGTCTCGGTGAAGAGCACCGCGCCTCGAGCCAGCGCCTTGGGGATGTAGGTGACGTCCATGGACTTGCGTGCGCCGGAGGGGCAACCCCAGTCGCAGCAGCCCTGGCCGTCGCAGTCCGGTGCGTTGCGGGCAACCTTGAAGTGGGACCAGCCGAGCTTGTCGGCGCCCCGGGCGACGAGGGGCCCCATGGGCCCGATCTTCTCGTCGTCGTTGGGGCGGATGTCCAGCTCCCGCTCCACGCGTTCGAAGTGCCGTGCCAGGTTCTCGGTGGTCAGCTCGTCGGTCCGGAGCCGCTCGCACCACTCGTCCAGGATCCACGGCGGCGTGCGGAAGCTGGTCCCGGTGTTGATGGCTGTGGAGCCGCCCACGAGTCGCCCCATGAGCACGGGCACGACGGTGTTGCCCAGCGACGCCACGGTGCCGTGTCCTCGGTAGAAGTGGCGAGTCGCTTGCAGGGCGCTGCCGGTGAAGCTGTCCCGCCGGTGGAGGCTGCCCTCCTCGAGGAAGACCACTGCGTGGCCCTGGTCGGCGAGCTCCTTGCCCACGATGGCGCCGCCGGGGCCGGTGCCCACGACCACGGCGTCGCACTCGAGCTCCTCGTCGTCCTCCCACTCCTCGCCGCTCTGCACCTGGGACAGCCAGCGAGCCGGCTCGGCGGGGCCCCCCTTGGGCCACTGCACACCATAGGCGCCGAAGGCCTCGGTGGAGTCGAAGTGGGCGACCTTGATCAGGTTGCCCAGCAGAAACAGCGGCCAGCGCACCACCGCCGACTCCTCCCACCTGCGAAGCAGGGCGTCCTGCTGATCGGCGTCGAGTGCGTGGAATCGCTTTCCGGCGAAGAGCACCGCGGCCCAGTCGAAGGCCAACAGGGCCTGGCCTATGATGCGACCGCCCGTGGGACCCATGTCCTCGATGAAGGCCATCAGGCGGGTCACCGTCCGTGGATCGGCGCCCGGTACCTTTTCGCCGGGGGGAATCATGGCGCGGGCCAGGGCGAGCGTGGCGCGGTACTGCTCGGGGCTCAGGTGAAAGCGGGTGTCGGATTCGTCGTGTGCTGCCATGGTGGACAGTGGACCGGGAAATGGTGTGAAAATCCACCAAAAAACGCCCGCTGACCCCAGAAATGCCGCGGTGCGTCTATGACGGTCCCCGAGTTTCACGGCTCGAAGGTCGGGGCCACCATGCCGAAGTCCCTACAGGAGCTGGTCCACGCCCTCGAGGCGCAGCAGGTACAGCTGCTCGTGCGTGAAGATGGGCACCGCGCCGATGATCAGGAGGCGATCGTGGTCCTGGTCCACCAGGAGATGGCCTCGGTTCTGGCCGAAGTTGGGTCCATCCGCGAAGCCCTCGAAGCTCTGGTCTCCCCACTGGTCCGGGTCGGTGAGCGTGCCCGAGACGGTGTCGGGGATCAGCGGTATCCAGCTCATCTGCGCCAGGTCCAGGGCCCACAGATCGTTGTGGTACTCATTCAGAGCCTCGTTCCAGCGGTTGTTCACCACCGAGCCGGCGTAGACGTAGAGGAGGTGACGCTGGGCGTCGTAGGCACAGCTCATGGCGCGGCGGGGGCCGATGGAGGCCGGGAGATTGTCGGAGGAGTGGGTGCCGCCCGCGGGATCGATCGTCAGGAGGGTGTCCACTGTCTGGGTCGTGTTTCCGCCATCGGTGGTGAGCCGCCCACCGACGCTCAACACCATGCCGTTGGTGCTGTCGTAGGCCAGACAGTTGTCGTCCTGCTGGGGGAGTCCCGTGACCGCGGCGCTCCAAGTGTGGGTGTCCAGGTCGAAGGCGAAGACCGTGTCACTGAAACCTGCTGGCCCGGTGGCGCCGTACAGGAACAGCTGTCGGGCCGACCAGGCGAAGCGGTGGCTGTGGTTGATCCAGCTGTCCGGAGGGTGCGTTCCGGTCACCGCTTCCAGCGTGGCGGCCCAGGTGTCCGGCACCCGCATCATCGACGTGGTCGAGGGACCGAGCACCACCCACTCACCGTTCGCGTCGTCGTATCCCACGTACTGGCACCAATCCTCGGTCCCCATGCAGAAGCCGTCCCCCGGGGCGAACACGTTTCCTGTGAGGGGCTGCTTGGCGTGGGTGCCGTCCGCGCCGTCCACCAGCCACAGGTGGGTCAGGTCGGGATCGTTCACGTCCCGATCGAAGGCCGTGGCAATGACGTCGGCGGCGGGATCATAGGCAAAGGAGATCCCGTCCACCGGCGTCATGAGGGAAGTTCCCACCATGATGGGATCGTCGATCTCCACGGGCCTGTGTACCCACGCGAGATCATCGCACCGGGGCTCGCCCGTGATCCCATCGGGTCGGCAGATCTGGCCCCCGGCGGCGCAGTCCGTCGGATCGGTCCAGGCGCCGGCGGTGCAGGTCTCCAGCAGGGAGCCCGTGCAACGGGTGGCGCCCTCGGTGCAGCCGCCGCTGCTGTTGGTGTTGTCGTTTGCGTTGGTGTTGTCGTTTGCGTTGGTGTTGTCGTTGGCGTTGGCGTTGTCGCCCGAGCCATCGTCGTCCGAACAGCCGCCGAGTGGCCCCAACACCATACCCGCCACCACGACCGCCGCGAGCCACCAGCCCTGACGTCTCGACCCCTGTAGCTTGACCCGTCTCACGATGCACCTCCCTGAGCTGGAATTCGTGCACTATGCCTCACGCAGGCGCCGCCAGCAAATGGAACCAGCCGGCCCCGTTCCGCCTGGTGCATTTGGCCCCGTTCCGCCTGGTGCATTTGGCCCCGTTCCGCCTGGTGCATTTGGCCCCGGCCCATAGTAAGGTCTGCGGATCATGGCCCCCCCCCCGGTCGATACCGACATTGCCTGGCTCGGCGTGGTCCGGCGACGCTGGCCGAACCTGTGTCAGGTCGCGCTGTTCTGCGCGGTGGGCGCGACGGCAATGGCGGTGGACTATGCTGCCTTCGTGCCCCTGGTTCACTTCGGTCTGTTGGACCCGCGACTGGCGGCGGTGGTGGGGTACATGGTATCTTCCGCGTGGAGCTACTGGCTGAACTGGCGGGTGACCTTCGAGCGAGCCCCGGTCCAGTCCCACCTGCGCGCCTGCGGAGCTTTCCTGCTCGTGGGTGCCGGGGGAGCTGCCGTGCGCGTCGCCGTGATGCACCTGCTCATGATGACTGTGGCGTGGTCCTGTCCGCCCGAGGTATATCTGGCGTCCTTTGTGGGCATCGTCGTGGGCACCGTGGTGAACTTCCTCGGTGCGCGGTTCTGGGCCTTCCGGGCGCCCCTGTGATGGATGCTGCATAACAAGACCAGGTGTTGACCGCCGATGTCACTGCTCGCCGAAATTGTCGAAAGCGCCCGGGCCGTCGCCAGCTTCTGTGTCTCGGTGCCCTGGATGTACCCCTTCGCAAAGGCGCGGCGGGGTCCCCAGGAGCCCTGGGTCATCGGGGGGCATCGCGGACGGATACGCGCCGACAACAGCGAGGCGCTCCATGACTACCTTCTGGAGCGCGGCGCCGAGGAGGTGGTGTTCATCGCCGGCAACCCGGAGCTGCTCGACCGGCTCCGGGCCCGCGGCGTCCCGGCGCTCGCGCGGCATTCGCTGGCCGCGCGCTGGGCCATCTTGAAGGCGCCGGTTCTCATCTACTCCCATGGCGAGGACGACCTGGACATCTGTCAGATCCTGCTGCGCGGACGCGTCGGCCTGCGGGTCTTTCTCAACCACTCCATGAACTACCTGAAGGCGGGGCAGCACTACCGTCCAGACATCGACTCGCTGCGTGGGATCCGTCGGTGGTTGTTCGACTGGTTGGTCACCGATTTCGATGTGCTACTCGCCAGCTCGCCCCGGGAAAAGCGCTATTTCGAGCTTTCCTATCCGGGGCGCGAGGACGACATCCTCTTGGGAGGTGGAGCACACATCGACGCGTTCATGAGGAGTCGTGACTGCCCCGAGCGGCGGACGATCGTGTACTTCCCGACCTTTAGGGACGACGCCCGGGGCCGGCGGCTTCTTCACGAGACGCTGCGCGGTCTGACCGAGCACGCGGCCCTGCGAGAGTGGCTGCGAGAACACGAGTACCGTCTGCTCATCGGCTCCCACATCAACACCGGCGGCCTCGCGCTTCACCTGCCGGAGCGCTTTGTCTGGATGCCCCCCGCCGACGTCAAGGACCGGCTGTTCGAGTGTCGGCTCTTCATCTCGGACTACTCGGGCCTCATCTTCGACTACCTGGCGTTGGGCAAGCCCATCGCCTTGTTTCCCTTCGACATGGACAACTATCTCCGAACACGATGCCTCTATTCGGACTACCAGGACATCGCCTATGGCCCGGTGGTCTGGTCCTTGGAGGAGCTCGTGGCGCTGATCGTCTCGGGGCGCTGGGAGGAGCTCGCTCCCTTCGAGGACGCGCGGCAGCGGCTGCGGGCCGACGTCTTTCCCAGCCTCGAGCCCCGCTATGCCCGAAGTAGCTACGAAGCAATTCGCAGCCTCGCTGCCAGGCACGACCCCGTCGGACGGGGGATCTAGCGCATGCACATCGCCTATGTGACCGACCAACGCTATCCGGGCGCCGGGACCGACACGACGCAGATCGTGACCATGTGCTCGGCCTTCGGTGTCGCCGGAGCGAAGGTGACGCTGTACCACCTCGCCGACGATCCCGTCCATTGCGCCACCGCCGCGCAGCTCGCAGCGCACTACGAGGTCGAGCCGACCTTCGAGACAGCGGCGGTGCGGTGCCGACCGGTGCTGGTGCGTGGCCTCGAAAAGCTGACGGTCGCGCACGACGCGGCGCAGCGGATCGCCAGGAGCTCGGCGGATCTGGTGTACTCGCGGAACCTCCCCTCGGTGATGGCGGGGATGTGGCGCGCGCGGCGACCGACCTTCTACGAGACCTATCGCCCCTGGCCGGCCCAGAGTCGGCACAAGGCCATGCTCTTTCGGGCGCTGCGGCCCGCCGAGGCGCTGCGGGGGCTCATCCTCCACTCCCAGCTGGCGGCGGATTCATACCTGGGGATTGGCTACGAGGCCGACCGTGTGCTCGTGGCGCTCAACGGCTACGACCCCACCGTGCTGGGGGAGCCCATGACCTGTGGGGAAGCCCGCCAGCGGCTGGGGCTGCCGGACCGGTTCACGGTCACCTACGGCGGGGACGTGATGCCGAGCAAGGGCCTGGGGATCGTGCTCGACATCGCCGAGCGTATGCCCGACGTGGAGTTTCTGCTGGTGGGCTCCAAGGGGCGGGGCCCAATCGAGCGTCGCGCCGAGAAGATGACCAACGTGCGCGTGTTCGGTTGGCGGAAGATGTCGGAGGTCAGTCCGCTGCTGTACGCCGCGGACGTGCTCGTGATCCCCCCGACAGCCACGCCCCTACAGAGCGCCGGCCACACAGTGCTGCCCATCAAGTCTTTTCACTACCTCGCGACGGGACGTCCGGTGTTGGCTGGCGATACGCCAGACATCCGCGAGGTGATCGAGCACCGGAGAAACGGCGTGATCGTGCCGCCGGGGGACGTGGCCGCCAGCGTCGAAGCCCTCCGGGACCTGATGCGCTCAGAGGAAAATCGGCAGCGGCTCGGCAGAAACGCGCTCGAGGACGGCCGCGCCCGCACCTGGGCGGCCCGCGCCGATCGGATTCTCGGGTATCTGGAGTCGCGGCTCGGGGTCGGTCCGGCCGCGGACTGACGCCAACCATGGACAGGGTCCTTGGAGCCCGTGTATGATGCCGAAAACCAAGGAGCAGGACCCATGACACGCAAGTGTATCTCCACGTTCGTCTTGGCCGGGATCTCGGCCCTCCTGCTGGTTGCGGCGCCGGCGCCGGCCAGCGCCAGGGCCAAAGCCAAGACCGTGCACCGCACCATCGCCGTCGAGACGGCGCGCGACTATTGGCTTTTTCACAAGCAGACCAAGTTCAAGTACTTCGGGATCATCGATCTTCGATCCCCGAAGCGGTTCTTCAAGGGGCGCATCCCCGGCGCTCTGAACATCGAGGCCAACAAGCGCATCCGCCGGAAGCTGTACAAGCTGAGCAAGAAGAAGGCCTACATGGTCTATAGTCGCAGCGGAAAAGAGGGCAAGCGGATCATGGCCCTGATGAAGAAGCTCCGGTTCCGCGAGGTGTACAACATCGCCGACGGCATCATTGCCTGGAAGCGTCGCAAGTATCCCCTCAAGAGCGGCACCAGCGACTAGACCTTCGCCTCTGTGCGGGTAGATGGGGTCGCCGCCCCCGGTTCGCCGCGGTCGGCGATGGCGGCACAGAGGTCGGTCTTACCCCGGTTCAGGGGATCGGTGACGGCACGACCACTCCAAGCGCCAGTCCCATCCGGCTCGACTGAGGTTTTTTCCTCTGGACCGAGGTCTTTCCTTCTGGATTGAGGTCGTTCCCTACAAGACGTGCGCGGCCTGGGCCATTCGGCGGAACGTCACGTCCAGGGACCTGAGCTGGGCCTGCCGGGCTCTGATCACCGCTCTCTTCGCCCTGAGGATGTCGCGCAGCCCACTGGAGTACCGGAAGCCGACCTGGCGGATTCGCTTCCTCAGTAGGTCGGCCTCGGCTCTGATCACGCGTATCTGGGCGGAGATGGTGGCCGAGCGGCTCTGGAGCATCCGGACACCGGAGCTCGTCATGAACCTCGCGGCGCGCCGGATCAGGTGACGGTGGCGAGCCTCCAGCTGAGCGGCCTGGCGCGCCAGGGCCGACACGCGCGCGCTGGAAGGGTATTTTCTCTGCCCGTACCTGATCTTCCCGCTGATCTGCCGATGGTAGCGGTACAGCGACAGTGGTTTTGTCGTGGCGCGGATGCGCTTCAGGATCGATTCGATGCCCGCCACCAGGAGCTGCTCGCCGCTGGACTGCTTGGCGGCCGAGCAGACCTTGTAGTAACGGCTGGCCATGTTCGCGTAGGGCATTCCAGGCTGAACACGACCACAGTAGCTGGTACAGGAGCTGTACCTGCTCGTGATCTTTCGCATGAGTGACCGGCGGCGGTAGTCGGTGGTGGGCGGCGGCGCCTTGGCCAGCAGCTTGGCCTGGATGTATCTGCGAATGCACCTCGCGGCGTAGTACCCTGCGCCCCGCCGGCGCATGTCCTCGGGCCGCACAGACTGGATGTCCCGGATTACCACCGGCTCGCCGAGCGCCTGAGCCTCCGCCACGATCTTCTCATGGAACCGCGCCGTGTAGTTCGTCCGCGTCCGGTGTCGCCCGAACAGCAGCGAGCATCCCGCGAGGGAGGCCACCAGCCCGACCGCGGCCAGAGTGAGGATCAAGCTAGGGAGGTCGTGGCCGATCCCATTTTTTTTCGGGTCACGCATCGAGCACTGTTTCACCAAACGCATGGTTCACCTCTCTTTTGATGTCCGGCCCTACCCCCGCGGCCAGCGCGGGAGCCAGGGTTCTCCCAAAATAGGACGACGCCCGGCAGTCTAGCACGGGATACGATTTCTGCATCCATGTAGCCAGGGAAAGTGACTGCGAGCAACGTGGGGGCGTCGATCGCCTACCCCGGGGGCCGGCAATTGTGCTGGTGGTCCCTGCTGCAATCCAAGAGTATTTCCAGCTGAGAGTCGGTGGGGCTGCCCATGATCTGTCCTCCCAGCGCGCGAGTGAGACGAATCATCCGGTGGTTGTCCGGGTGCACAATCCCCCAGATTCGGCCAAAGCCCAGGGCCTTGGAGATCTTCATCAGCTGAACCAGCAGCACCGCGCCGACGCCACGCCCCTGCCACTGGTCCTCGACCAGGATGGAGAACTCGGCCAACGCCGAGCCTGGAATGCCATACAGCCGGGACACGCCAATGATGCGATGGTCCGACTCGACGCCTGGGGCTTCCAGGGAGGTGCTGCTGGTGGAAGTCGCCGCTTGGGTCGGCTCCAGGAAGTCAGACGGATCGGGGACGGAGATCACCGCCAGGGCCAGGTCATCCGGCGCATTGATCCGGGTGAGCCGCTCCAGCTGCGCGGTGTTGAGCCTTTTCACGGTTGTTGAGAACCGGAGGTACAACGACCGCGAGGACAGGCGATAGTACAGAGCCCGGAGCTGGTTCTCGTCACCGGATCGCAAGGGCCTCAACAAGAGGGTTCGGCCCTCGGGAAGGGTGACGGAGACCTCGTGGCTCGACGTGGGTTCCTCTTCCGGCTCAGTCTCTGGGGTTCCTTTCCCATCGACCTTGTCATCGCACCCACCCAGGTCGGCAGAAATGGCCGTTTGTGGTGCAGACTCGGCGCTTGGCGGCGGTGAGGGGAATGGGGAGCGATCCTCCGTCGCCTCCGCTGGCGGAAGGTCGATCTGAATCGTCGTGCCTTTGTTCACGGTCGACTCCGCGGACACCGTGCCACCATGGGCTGTGACGATGGACTTGACCAGCGACAGGCCAAGCCCGGATCCCGTCACCCCCTTGGTCCTCTCGTCTGAAACCCGGTAGAAGCGATCAAAGATGCGAGGGAGGTGGTCCGCATCGATGCCCAGGCCTTGGTCGGAGACGCGGATGACCGCGCGTCTGCCGCGCCTCGCCACATCGATGTGGATTTCGTCGCCGGACTTGGAGTACTTGATGGCGTTGTCGACGACGTTCGAAATCGCCACCTTCAGCTGCGCCTCGTCCGCTTTCACGCAGACTGGGTATGGCCCGGGAGTGAACACGGTGGAGATGCCAGCGTCAGCCGCGCGCTGCGAAACCGCGCTCAGAATGCCGCTCACGAGTTGCCGGCAGTCCAGCTGCCGAGGGGCCAGGACAATCGTACCAGCCTCTAGCCGCGAGAGATCCAGCAGATTGCTGATGAGGCTGCTCAGATCCGCGACGCGAGCCCGGATCCGCTGCAGCAGCCGCTCGGCGCGCTCCGCGTCCTGCCCCCGCTGGATCGAGGAGATCATCTGGTCGATGGAAGCCAAAGGCGATCGGAGCTCATGGGAGACCATCGCTACGAATTCCGACTTCATTTGCTCGATGCGTTTCTGAACAGTGATGTCCTCAAACACCGTCACCGTACCGAACAGCTTGCCCGAGAGCGTGCTCACGGGCGCTGTGCAGGCCTTGAGGAAGTAGTCCGAGAGCGCACCTGGCCGAAACTCACGGGAGGTCGTGTCGAGGTGGTTGACCGCGCAACGCACCATCTCTACTGCCTCGGGGTTGCGGAGGATCTGCTCGACGGGCTTGCCCGGCGGTTTCAGCATCGGGAGCGAGAGCAGTGTCTCAGCCGCCGGATTCTGCAGCACCACGACGCCCTGTCGGTCAGTGACGAGGACCGCTCCCTGCATGCACTTGATCACCGTTTCCAGGCGGCTGCGCTCCTCCAGGAGGAGATGAAAGTCCTGGACCTTCTCCTCCCGTAGGCGGCTGGCCTCGTCCAGCAGAGAACGTTTCTCTATCGCACGATTCACGACGATGCGAAGGTAGTCTGGCGTCACCGGCTTTCCGATGAAATCGAAGGCTCCTTTCTTGATCGCGGCCACGGCCTTGTCGATTGTGGCGTATCCGGTGATCACGATGACCTGGGTGGCGGGTCGGTGTTCCCGGATCCAGCGCAGCACCTCGAAGCCATCCATTCCTGGCATCATGAGATCGAGCAGGACGACATCGACGTCGGCTTGCTCCATGGTTTCGATGGCTCGCTGACCGTCTCCTGCGGTCTGCACGGACGCAGCACAGGACTCGAGCGCCTGCGCACATCCGGCGCGGACGACGGGCTCGTCATCGACCACGAGAATCCGAATCGATTCCGTCATGAGCTTGAAGCTACCGGGCCTCGGCTGCACAACCCCATCTTCGGGCGGAGCGTCCAGTCACCGCGAGCCGATCAGGCACCCGACTGCTCCTCGAGTCGAAACCAGTGCTCGATGCGCTCCAGCAACTCCTCTTGTGACACCGGCTTGGCGAGGTAGTCGTCGCTCTCGCTCTCCAGCATGTCGCGGTGCGAGTACCTCGTCTCGGTGACGTGGTCCGCCACCGCCGTCAGCATGATCACCGGGACGTCCCGATTGCGCTCGATGCGCCGGATCGCCTCACAGACCTTGTAGCCGTCCAGCTCGGGCATCATCACGTCGAGCAGCACCAACCCGTATGTTTGGTTGCGCGCCAAGTTCAAGGCGTCTTTGCCGTTGTAGGCGATGTCCACTTCGTGCCCGCCTTCTCGGATGTCATGTGAGACGACGTCGACGAAGTCGACATCGTCATCGACCAGCAGAATTCTTCGACCGCGCATCTTTTCCACCTCCGCTATGGTTGAGAGCTGTCCCGTTCTTCCACCTGGACGTCGGCATCGATCACGCGCTGCGCCGCGGGGAGCGTGATTGTGAAGATGCTCCCCGTGCCGACTTCCGATGCCACGCGAATGGAGCCGCGGTGTTCCTTGGTGATGGCATACGCCACCGCCAGGCCGAGCCCTGTGCCCCCCGCATGGGCCTTTGTTGTGAAGAACGGCTCGAATATCTTGCCCATTGTCTCGGCGTCCATTCCCGGACCGCGGTCTTGAATGCGCACCTCCACGATCTCGCCGTCGCGGCGTGGTCTCGAGGAGATTGTCAGCGCGCCGCTGCCCTCCATCGCCTCGACGCCGTTGGTGATGATGTTGTACAGCACCTGGTGAAATCGGTTTGGCTCTCCCCAGGTGAGCAGCTCCTCGGTTGCCAATTCCAGCGTGAGCTGGACGCCATCGAAGAGGGATCGTGCACGGCAGGAGTCAACCGACGCACGGACGTTCTCGTTGACGTCGAAGATCTCGTAGTCGGTCGGCACTTTTTTTGAGAAAACGAGCAGGTCGTTGACGATGGCGCTGCAGCGTTCGGCTTGCCGCGAAATCGTCTTCAGATCTTCGTGTACCACGCTGGTCGTTGGCAGTTTCTCCAGCGCCAGGTTGGTATAAAGCATGATGCTGAAAAGCGGGTTGTTCACCTCGTGAGCAACACCCGCCGCGAGTCGACCGAGCCCGGCCATTTTCTCCGAGTGAAGGAGGCGATCCTGGATGGCCTTGAGGTGCCTCAGGTCTCGGAAGATGCCGTACAAGGCGACGGGGCGCGACGTGTCATAGATGAACCCGGCTGACAGGCTGACCGGGATGCTCTTGTGCGTGTGATCCAGCGCGGCCACCTCGTACCGTCTCAGTTTCCCCACGCCACCGTGGTTTGGGCCTTCGATCAGGCGAATCAGCGCGGCGAAGGTGCCGGGCGCGAACAACTGCTCGACGCGTAGGCTCGACGCCTCCTTCTGTGCGTACCCAAGGAGGTGCTCAGCTCCTCGGTTCAGCAGCAGGATCCGACCGTTGAGGGTCGCCGCGAAGATGCCGTCGACCGAGGAATCAACTATCTTCTCGAGGGTTTGGCGCTTGTGACGATGAGCGCAAGCATCCATGTACTGGTTGTAAAGGGCTGTGAACAGGCTCCCTATCATGTTCACGCGTGCGCTCCCTGCCGTTCGCGCGATGCTCACGAGGCGTGGAGCTTCGCCAATGAAGAACAGTCGACGTTTGGACGCTTATCCTCGTCTTTCTATTACCTCGGCGCCTGCAATGTCGCCATCGTGGTCGTCCCGGAATGCGACTCGCAAAATGCGCTACACGTCGCCAAGTGGCGGAATGCCCCCCCGAAAAGAGGCTTTGCTCGTCATCATCGTGCGACGACGTTTTGCAGAACATCGAGCAGCACATCGGGATCGATGGGCTTGGGGAGAAAGCGGGTCACGCCCGCCTCCAAACCTCTCCTACGGTCGGATTCCGAGCTCTTGGCAGTGAGCATGACGATGGGGACTTCCGAGTATTCGTCCATGGCCCGCAGCTCCTCGCACACATGGAAGCCAGTCATCCCCGGCATGATGACGTCCAGGAGGAACAAGTCGAAGTGCTCCGACCGTGCCGTCTGCAGGGCCTCGGCGCCACTGATCGCCGTCCTCACGGTGAAGCCCTCGGTAGCGATCAGGCTCTCGACTGAAAGCAGGATCAGCTCGTCATCGTCAATTAGCAGAATCTTGTGAGACATCGGTATCTTCCTCGTCCGCGGCCACGTTGTCTTCTTTCTTCATGGCAGGGAGGTGTATGGTGAAGGTTGTGCCGCCTTGAGCGCTGGACGCGAGCTCGATGTGGCCGTCGTGGTTTTCGACGATGCCATAGCAGATGGGGAGCCCGAGTCCTGTGCCCTGGCCGACCGGCTTCGTGGTGAAAAACGGCTCGAAAATCTTGTCCTGGATTTCGGGCGGAATGCCAGAGCCGGTGTCCTGGACCTCCACCGCCACCGCCGGATTGCCATCTTGATCATCTTTGCGCGAGCGGACCCTCAGGATCTTCGTCCCTTCCTGACCCTCCATGGCGTCTCGTGCGTTGGCAAACAGATCCAGGAACACCTGCTCCAGGAGATTGGCATCGGCATAGGTGTCGGGCAGATCTTCCCCGAGCTCTTGCTCGATCACGATCTGCATATTCAGCAGCTGCTGCTTGCTGATGAGCAGAGCGTTCGACAGTGGCAAGTTGACGTTGATGCGTTTCTTCTCGAGCTCCGTCTCTCGGGAAAATTCGCGTAGGTGATGCACGATCTTCGTGATCCGCTGGTTGCACTTCTGAAGCACCTGCACCCGCGAGCGCAGCGTCGTGTCCTCATCCGTGAGGCTCCGATCGATGACCCGCAGCATCGTCGTGGACGCCATCAATGGGTTGTTGACCTCATGGGCGACACCGGCAACCAAATCCCCCAGCGCCCGCAGCTTGTGTGTCTGGGCCAGGTTGACCTGCGCATCCGACAGCTCCTCCTCGAGCTCCTTGAGCTTGGTGATGTCGGTGAAGATTCCCATTGTCCCGACCGACTGACCCTCGGCGTTGTAGAGCATTGTCGCCGAGGTCATTATAGGAACCAGACTGTCCCCGGCGATCAGCCGCTGCTCGTAGTTTCGGATGCTCCCCTCCTGCTGGATGCGCGACATGATGAACCGCGCCTTCTCGATACCGCCGCGATAGAACTCCCAGATCCTACGGCCGAGGATAGCCTCCCGCTTCAGCCCCAACAACGTCTCCATGCCGCCGTTGACAAAAGTGATCGTGCCCGAGAGATCCGCGGTCACGATGCAGTCTACAGCGTTCTCCACCAGGTTCCGATACTGCTCCAAAAAGTCGTTGAGCTCCCGCGTTCGAGACTCCACCTGCTGCTCCAGGTCATCTTTCTGATGCTGGATCTGGCGAGCCATGCTCGCGAAGGATCGCCCCAGCACACCCAGCTCGTCTTTTCCGTCGCCCGCCGGCGACGCGTGGTCCAGGTTCCCTTCGGCGAGCCGCTTGACGTCCTCGCACAGCCGCACAACGGGCCTGGCGATGAACCGGTTTGTCGCCCAGGTGAGCATCACGCCCAGCAGAAGGCTGGTGCCGAAGAGGGTCAGGGCGGATCGGGTGGCCGGCCTGACCGGCGCATTGATCTCGTCCTCGTAGGCTCCGGCAGCCACGATCCAGTTCCTTTCCTTGAAGTACATGTACTTCACGATCTTCATTCGAGAGTCGGTCTCGCCCTGCTCGACGTTACGCCAGGGGTAGCGGATTGTGCCGATCTCTCCGGGTTTGAGGCGCACCGCCCTTTGGCAGATCTCCTTGATGAACGCTCTGCCGGCAGAGTCTTTGCTCTCGTAGACGTTTCGGCCGACTTTTGTCGGATGGACGATCAGAGTCCCTGAGGGGCTCATGATGTATGGATAGCCGGTCTTGCCGAAGCGCGTTTCGCGAAAGACACTCATGATGAACCGGATGTCCTGCGGAGTCCCCTTGGTGTATTCTGGGGTGGATGAGTCTGTTCGTGCTCGGCTCAGCGCCGTGATTCGGTACAGCTGCCTGACGTTGTTGGACAGCTCGACCTCAGCCGATTCTCGCAAGCTGCCCTGCATGGAGCGGATGGTCAGCACCTCTCCGACAACGAGGGGCAGCATGACCGCGATGAGCACCAGGGCCAGCTTGGTTCGGATCTTGAGGTCACGAAAACGTCTCATGGGCGCCGGGCCTCCAACACCGGAAAAATGGCTTCGTGAACGTAGCGAACGGTCTCATCAACCGCCGCCTGTACCCTGCGCCTGGGCTCCCCGGTCGTGAGGATCTGCGCGTCTCTCAAGCCGCCGAACTCGCTGCCATACATCCGGCCGCCCACCAGGCCGGCGTACTCGTCCTCGGGCTCGATCTCACACATGGCCGCGAAGGCCAGGGTCCAGCAGTTCGACGTACGGAACACGTCGTATCCGCCGCCGCCAACGGCCACAAGGCGGGGCGCGACCTCACAGAGGGTCTTGACTACCGCCTCGTAGCCGTTGCTCGTCAAACGCAAGTCCGTCAGGGGATCGGAGATCAGGGTGTCGGCGCCGATCTCCGCAATCACGATGTCTGGCTTGTAGGCCTCGAGCAGCGGAGGGACCACCTGCTCGAAGGCGTGGACATAGACCTCATCGTCCGTCTCGGGCGGTAGGGGGACATTGACCGTGTAACCGCGTCCCTCCATGGTGCCGGTTTCCGAGACCCGACCTGTCTCGGGATAGAAGCCATCCGATAGCTGATGAAGCGAGATTGTGAGCACCCGGTCGTCGCCGTAGAAGCGGTCCTGTACGCCGTTGCAGTGGTGCGCGTCGATGTCGACGAAGGCCACGCGATGGCCAGCACCGATCAGCTTGGCGATGCCGACGCCGATGTCGTTCACATAGCAGAATCCCTCGGCATGGTCGACGCCAGCGTGATGGAAGCCACCCAGCAGGTTGAACGCGCGCTGGGCCGTCCCGGTCATGACCAGCTCGATGCCTTGCAGCGTCGCGCCCACGGCGAGCCGGCTGAAGTCGTATAGCCCCTTGAGGACGGGACAATCGGGGCTGCCGATTCCAGCCGCCAACTGCGCCAGGTCGTGATCTCCCTCACCGGCGCGCTGTAGTAGATCGAGGTAGCCCGGCGTGTGAAACAGCTCGAGGTCACTGCGATCGGCGGGCAGGGGCTGGGGTCGAATCACGCTCACCGCAAACAGAAGTCCGTGGCGGTTGCACAGCTCCATGGTGCTCCGTGCACGGAGCGGCTTGAAGGGATGATCATCACCATACTCGAACTTGGCCAATGCGTCCGAGTAGATGAATGCCGCTGTCGTCATGGGCTTGTTGTTGCGCTCCACGTGGTCTCTCGATCCGGGCGCGCTGTCCGCCACGAGATGATCGTGAGCTTCGACGTCAGACGGGCACGTTTTGTCTGACTCGGATCCATCCCTTTTCACAGAGATGACGCGGTTCACGGGGGTAGTAAAGCGATTTCTCCCTCCCGACCGGGGAATAACGGACAGGACCACAGAGGGTTCGGTATTTTTGCTAGGTGCATTTGGCAAGCAGCGGGATAGGCGGTGCACTTCATTGAAGATAGGAGTGGTGAGAATCTCCTTGGACAGCGGAGCATCCTAGCGGAGGAAGGCCCCATGGGATCAGGAGCCAGCGGTTGGCGTGTTGTGCTCGGTGGCGTCGGGGTGAATCTGGCGCTTGGTGTGCTCTACGCCTGGAGCGTGATCGCCGGAGGCATTCCGACAGCATGGGGGTGGACTGCCGCGGATCGCGCCCTCCCTTACTCAGTTGCGTGCTTTGTGTTTTCTCTGTCGATGATTCCTGCGGGTCGGTTGCAGGATCGCTTTGGACCACGGTTGGTGATCATCGCCGGCGGCCTTCTGATGGGCGGTGGGCTGGTCGTTTCCTCCATCGCCGGATCGTCGCTGCTCGGCTTCGTCATCGGTTTTGGGGGAATCACAGGCGTGGGAATCGGCTTCGGATATGCCTCGGCGACGCCACCCGCGGTGAAGTGGTTCCCGCCGGCCAAGACCGGGATGATCGCCGGAATCGTGGTGGCGGGGTTCGGCCTCGCCGCAGTCTACATTGCTCCTCTCGCCAACGCCATGCTGGGCGCCTTCGGCCTCTCCCGCACGTTGATATACTTGGGCCTCTTTTTCACTGCCGCGGTGCTCCTTTTTGCGCTGTTGATCAACAATCCCCCGGAGGGGTACAAGCCTGAGGCGCGGCTGGCCGTCAGCCGGGGTGAGCCTTCTGCAGAGGATGCTCCCGAAGATCGGCACATGTCCTGGACGGACATGATCAAGACCTCTCAGTTCTGGATCCTCTGGCTGATGTACGCGTTTGGCTCGGCCACTGGCTTGATGCTCATCGGTATCGCCAAGCCCCTTGGCACCATGGCACTGGGTGAGGCCGCCTTCTGGGTCGTGGTCATGCTGTCGATCGGCAACGCCAGTGGTCGCGTGCTGGCCGGATACGTCTCCGACAAGATCGGCCGCCAGTGGACGATGTTCGGCGCCTATGTGCTCCAGGCGTGCATGGTGCTCAGCTTGGTCTTCGTTCAGAACAACGCGGCTGTTCTGCTTCTCATTCTTACCATCGCTGGGGCCAACTATGGCGCCAACCTGGCGATTTTTCCTTCCGTCACCAAGGACTACTTCGGGCTCAAGGAATTTGGTCTGAACTACGGCGTCATGTTCACTGCTTGGGGCGCAGGTGGGTTGGTGCTGCCGCGTATCAACGGGATGATCATCGACGCCACCGGAGCCCCGAAAATCACGTTCGTTATCGCTGGGGTGCTCATGATCATTGCGGCGCTGCTGACCTTTGTCAGTCGCATTTTGGCGAGGCGCCAGGAAGCTGGAATGAAAAGTACGGACGGCACAGACAAGCCAGCAATGTCAATTCCCAGACAGGAATCTAGGGAAACTGAGTAAGGAAGGAGACTGGACATGGGCGAGTACACGTTCCGCGCACCGGACAGTGCACGGGAGGCGGCTTGGGTCAAGACAGAAGAGGAATACCGGGAGATGTATCGGCGCTCCGTTGAGGAGCCCGATGAGTTCTGGTCCGAGGTCGCTGACACCTTCCACTGGTACGCTCGGTGGGACCAGGTCAGGGCGTACAATTTCGACATCCGAAAAGGCCCGATCCAGATCGAGTGGTTCCGTGGCGCAAAGACGAACATCACGGTGAACTGTCTGGACCGGCACCTGGACACCAGGGGAGACCAGATTGCCCTCATCTTGGAAGGCAACCAGCCCGA
>Ga0272441_10003033_pt1 | contig 32880 bp, 34 predicted proteins | sample SSMProp6N_FD_193582 | JGI IMG/M metagenome (GOLD analysis project Ga0272441, IMG submission 193582) | Marine sediment archaeal communities from Little Sippewissett salt marsh, Falmouth, MA, United States - SSM-Prop-6N | ecosystem: Environmental > Aquatic > Marine > Wetlands > Sediment ... | reverse complement strand
TGATCAAATGAGATAAAATAATCAACTTTGATAGCATCGCAAATAGTCACGCGACCGCTTGGTCGTCCCGCAGACTCACGCAACGATGTGAGGTGATCAGGTCGGTGACATGACGATGCCAGATGCAATATCGCTCTTTCAAAACATAAAACTGATGGAATAAGTGCTGTATCGCCCCTCCACGCGGACTCGTGGCCATCTGTATGGCCTTGCATACCGCCGTTGCCCGGAAGATGTTGACACCGATGGCTTTCAGTTTGGCGCAGAACCGCACGTTTGCAAGACCGCGGACACGCAGTTGCTTCACGCCAGTGCGGCGATCATATTCGGACATGGTCGCTTCCGAACCGGCCCGGTAACGGTAGCGATCCTTGAAGTCCGGTGTCTGCTCCTCAGCCCTGCGCCGGGCAATACGCTGTGCTTTGTCATCGTAGTGGAGATAATAGTACTTTTTGCCTGCTTTGACGGGACACTCCTCAACCAGCGCACAGGCACTGCAATGACCGACATTGAACCCCGCCGTATGCCGATTTTTCTTATGCTTCGTCATCATCGGTGCATACCCCCGGGGACATGCGAGTACCTTACCGCTCGGTGCAAAGGTAAAGTCGGAGAGCATGACGGCATGTTCCCTCGGCGCACCCATGGCAGGCGCGATCACCTCGGTACCCATCTCGTGGGCATTACGCACGTTCTCATCGCTGCCGTACAGGGAGTCCGCTAAGACTTCCGTCGGGGCACAGTGACGATCCTTCGTCGATTGGAGTGCGGGGATCAGCGCATTCGCATCGCTGGCACAGGCAGGTTCGACCTCGACATGGGTAATCAGATTGAGGGTCTGGTCTCTGACATTTTTATCGGTATCATCGCAGTATGTCTCCATGACCTGCACTTGATACCCCTGTCCCTTATGGCCGTCGTAGGCGGCATCGGGGTCGGACGGATTCTGAAGCGAATCGGAGGGAATCTCGCGCGGCGGTTTGGGCGATGCCACTGCCGACATTGTATCGGATGCCTCCGTCACGGTGCATTGTTCCTCGAGGACCCGGGTCATCAGTGCGTAACTGTGCATGGCAACGATCTCCGGGGTATCCGTGAATGTCTGAACCAGGTCACACAAATCGGCGCTGACCGTGGTCAGCGTCTTCGCCGATGCTGAGGGCTTGACCATGGAAAAGCAGGCGAGCTGTTCTTTCGAGAGATAGCGGTCGCGTACTTCCTGCGCCACGCTTTCGAAACACGCCCGGTGCCGCCGTTTCAGATTAGTCAGAAACGTATGGATCGTCTCGGCAAAGATCCGGATGCGGCCGAGGCGACGCATGTTCGAGCGGATATGGACGGAATCGATGCGCTGCTTTGAGGTGTCGACATTGAAGACGCGGCCCAAGGTATCACTCGTGTGTTCAAACATGAGTGTATCCAGTTCGTGGTCCGTCACGATCCGGCGCATGCTCCAGAGTGTCCGGGGACTCATGTACTTGGAGTCATCGGTCTCGTCGGGTATATCGAGGGCATAGTGCCACTGCTCATTGAATGCCAGATGGGTTACGGTCTCCTCGTCGGTGAGATCCATCATCTGTTGGATGATCAGCACCCCAAGGACCGTGTAGAGTTCTTTCGTCGGTCGCCCGAAGCCTTCCGTGAAGAACGGGGCAAGCGTACACACGGGCAGCTCACACAGGATATGTTCACGGAAGAGGCCGGCCCATGACTGTTCCATCAGTTTTCGTCGTTTGGGGCCGAGATGACGCCAGGGATCGATCAGGTAGCCCGTTTTATGGTCTTTGGTATGAATCATGTGTATCCTCTGCAACGTATTGATATTACGTGCAGAACCTACTATATTGCGGGCTGGAATGCAAGTGCTATATAACATATTTGTAAATTATTATAGCTAGTTATTTGATGAGGACTTTTTGCGAGTCCATCAATTTTGAATTTTAAATTTTAAACTGGTTTACTACTATGTTCGAACATCTTACAGAGAAATTAGACAACGTTTTTAAAAAATTAAAAGGCAAAGGCAAGCTCGATGAAGAGTCCGTCAAGATTGCGCTGAAAGACATCAGGATGGCGCTGCTCGAGGCCGACGTAAACTTCAAGGTCACCAGAAGCTTCGTCGAAGATATACGCGAGCGGGCCGTCGGCCGCGACGTGCTGGACAGCATTACCCCTGGCCAGCAGGTTGTCAAGATCGTGCACGACAGGTTGATAGAGCTCATGGGAGGCGACGCGAGTCAATTGCGCCTCGCCAACCGTTTTCCCGCCCCGATCATGCTCGTGGGACTCCAGGGATGCGGTAAAACGACATCGGCCGCCAAGCTTGCCCGACACCTCATGAACCAGAAACGGCGGGTATCGCTTGTATCGGCGGATATCTACCGGCCCGCAGCCATCGAGCAGTTGAAAATACTCAGTGAAAGTGTCGGCACCGGTTTTTTTGACTCAACGGGAATGAATGATGCCGTCAAAATCTGCGTAGAGGCCTTGAACCATGCGAAGAACGGCGGCTACGACATCCTGATCATCGACACCGCCGGCAGGCTCCATATCGATACCGAGTTGATGGAAGAACTCAAGAATATAAAAGATGTTGTGAATCCCGCGGAAATCCTTTTTGTCGCAGACGCCATGACCGGCCAGGACGCCGTTACGACGGCGGAAACATTCAATGAACTGCTCGACATACATGGCGTCGTGCTGACCAAAATGGACGGTGACGCCCGGGGAGGTGCGGCCCTTTCCATCAAATCCGTAATGGGAAAACCCATAAAGTTTGTCGGTACGGGTGAAAAAATAGATGCCCTTGAGGTATTTCATCCGGAACGCATGGCATCACGCATACTGGGCCACGGGGATGTCCTGACCCTGGTTGAAAAAGCCCAGATGGCGTTCGACGAGAAAGAGGCCAAAGAACTCGAAAAGAAAATCAGAAAGGCATCCTTTACGCTTGAGGATTTTAAGGCACAGCTGCTGCAGATACGGAAGATGGGATCGCTTGAGGAAATTATGGGAATGATTCCCGGCCTCGGCAAGCTCAAAGAGATGAAAAACGCGACTCCCAACGAGAAGGAACTTGTCAAGGTTATTGCAATCATCGATTCAATGACCCCCAAGGAACGCCTCAACCACAAAATCATCAACGGCTCCCGGCGAAAGAGAATCGCCAGGGGGAGCGGCACCACCGTACAGGATATCAACAGGCTGCTGAAAAATTATGCCGAAATGAGAAAAATGATGAAAAAGTTATCCAAGGGGGGCGGCAAATATCTTAAACGAGGCAATTTCCCCTTTTAATAAAAAATAATATATGGTACACATTGTAAATTAGTAGACTTTTTAGGAGGTAGCATCGAAAATAATGGCAATCAAGATCAGACTTGCGAGAATGGGCAAGAAAAAGAAACCTTTTTACAGAATTGTTGTTGCCGACAGCAGGGCTCCCCGGGACGGTCGGTTTATTGAAATCGTTGGAAATTATGACCCCAAGCAGGACCCACCCGCGGTGACGGTGAAAGCGGATCGCGTTCAGGACTGGATTTCTAAAGGCGCAACACCATCGGAAACAGTGTCGAATCTTCTGAAAGACAAGGGCATCGTCATCAACAGGGAAAAAGTTAGCGCAGCCTGATCTGAAAAGCTTGCTGCAATTTCTTCTTGGTACAAGTCAAAGTAGTTCAACCGTTTAAACTTACAAGAGAAGCTGTGGAGGTTGATACGATGAAAGATTTGATTAAGTACATGGCTCAGGCTTTGGTAGACAATCCGGAAGAAGTTGATGTGTCTGAAGTGATCGGTGAACAAACCTCTGTTATTGAACTGAGAGTGGCCAAAGAAGATCTTGGAAAGGTCATCGGTAAGCAAGGCAAAACGGCAAAAGCAATGAGAACCATCTTAAGCGCCGCGTCGTCAAAGCTTCATAAGCGGGCGGTTCTGGAGATTATAGAGTAGTTGAAGGATCTGGATCTCCTTGAAATTGGGGAAATTACAAAGCTTATCGGCATTGGGGGCCGGTTAAAAGCCGTTTCATTTGTAGAATCGCCGCGCATATTCGAATCCCTGCAGGATGTCTACATACAGGGTAAGGATCATGTTCTTGATCGTTACCTCGTGAGTACTGTCAGTTCAACCAGAAAAAGTTTTTCCATCAAACTTGAAGGTATCGACAACCCCGAGACTGCCGGCCGCCTGGTAGGCTGCCGGGTTTTAATACCTTCGGAGCGACTCGAAAAACTTCCTGACGGGGAATATTACTGGAAGGATATCATAGGGCTCGAAGTGCGTACCGTTGACGGCGAGCGACTCGGGAACATTGATCACATCATTGAGACAGGCAGTAACGACGTGTATGTGTGCACAGGGGGTGAAAGAGAGATACTACTCCCGGCGATCGAGGATGTAATCAAAACGATTGACTTAGAAAAAAGATTCATGATCGTTGAATTGCTTGAGGGACTGTAAGCGGTAATGATGCGGTTTGATATACTGTCGATATTTCCCGAGATGTTCGAGAGCCCCTTTGAAAGCAGTCTTATAAAAAAAGCTCTTGATAAACAGTTGATTGAGATCAATCTCCACGACATCCGTCTATATGCGCATGACAAGCACAGGATGACCGATGATTATCCCTATGGCGGGGGAGCCGGGATGGTCATGAAGGTGGAACCGGTTGCCCGGGCACTCGATGACATCGTCCCTCACCGGGACGTCGAAACCCAAATTATTCTTCTCACACCTCAGGGTGAATCATTCACGCAGGAGATCGCCGAAACCCTTTCCCGCTGTTCTCGTATCGTGTTGATCTGCGGCCACTACGAAGGGATCGACGAAAGGATTCGGGAACATCTGATCGACAGAGAAATTTCTGTCGGAGATTACGTCCTGACGGGAGGAGAATTGCCGGCGATGATTATGGTCGATGCGATTGCCCGCCTCGTTCCGTGCGTGCTGGGTAACGACGACTCAGCCCGCCAGGACTCATTTTCAAACGGTCTTCTTGAAGGTCCCCACTATACGAGGCCGCAGGAATATCGTGGCTGGAAAGTGCCCGATGTCGTACTGTCGGGGCATCACAAGGAAATTGAAAACTGGAGGCGACGGAAATCACTTGAACGGACCCTGAAGAGAAGACCCGATCTCTTGGAAAAGATCGAACTGTCGGAGGAAGACCGGAAAGTGCTTGAAGAACTCGAGGGTACGCATTCATAGACAATCGCACACCCGTGAATTATAATTTAATTTTAATATTGGACGCCCTGCAACGGTAACGGCGACAGCCAACCGTCACGGAACCACAAATAATTTATCATGCCGACACCAGATCTCTACATTGCTCTTTTGCACTACCCCGTCTACAATAAACATGGCGACGTCGTCACGACGGCAGTTACCAACCTGGACATACATGATATCTCGCGGGCAGCCAGGACGTACGGGGTGAAGAAATTCTTTATCATCACGCCCTTTGAAGAACAGAAAACCCTGGTAACGCGTATTATGGACCACTGGCGCGAGGGCTACGGTGCGGCGTTCAACCCGCTCAGAGGCGAAGCACTTGCCACTACGGAAATAAAAGAGTCGCTTGAGGAAGTTGTTGCGCATTTAGAAGAAAAAAGCGGTGGCAGAAAAGTCAATCTTGTGGTAACAGGTGCGTCTCTTCGAGACAACATAGTGCCGCTGGACACATTGAGGAAAAAGATTCACGAGGGCACTGACGCATACCTGCTGGTGTTCGGAACGGGCTGGGGCATCGCCGGAGAAGTGATTGAGAGGGCCGATCACTGTATCGAACCCATCAGGGGACCGTCGGATTACAACCATCTCTCTGTGAGGTCCGCCGTGTCGATTGTTCTGGACAGATTGCTCGGAATAAGTTAGTATTGTCCACTTTTTTATTGTAACAAAGATATACTCTTTTATTGACATACGAAAGGCAGCAAATTTATATCAGGTCTGGGAGGATAGAGCAATGAACGTGCTTGACATTATTGAGCGAGAACAGATGCGGGGAGACATTCCCGACTTTAAATCCGGTGATACCGTCAAGGTGCATGTCAGGATTATAGAAGGTCAGAAAGAACGAATCCAGGTATTTGAGGGTGTCGTGATTCGCAAAAGAGGCGGAAACAACCGCGCCAGTTTCACCGTGCGTAAAATTTCACGCGGCGTGGGCGTCGAAAGAACATTCCCCCTGCACTCACCGGTCATCGATAAGATTGAAGTCGTCACCAGAGGCAGGGTACGGCGATCTCGACTTTACTACCTGAGAGGGCTGCGAGGCAAGAAGGCCAGAATCAGAGAACTGGGCAGACGATAACATGGATAGCTTTGAATCTGAAGCGCGTGCGCTCGGTTTCAAATCCATCGCTGGTATAGACGAAGCAGGAAGGGGACCTCTCGCAGGTCCCGTTTTTGCAGCTGCGGTCATCCTTTCCCCGGGGTACACGAATACAAATATCCGCGACTCCAAGACGGTAAGTGCCGCCAAGAGAGAAAAACTCTTTGATATCATTTACAATGATGCGGTTTCCGTTGGCGTCGGTATGGTGGAACCGCAGGTAATTGACGAGATCAACATCCTCAATGCCACACTTCTGGCAATGAAAACCGCTGTTGTGAACCTCGCCGTTCCTGCCGATTATCTCCTCATTGACGGTAGAAATACGATCAATCTCTCCCTGCCCCAGGAAGCAATCATCAAGGGTGATGCCCGCAGCATCTCCGTCGCAGCGGCTTCCATTGTTGCCAAGGTTTCCCGGGACCGGCTTATGGACGAATATCACACGACGTATTCTCAGTATAATTTCATCAAAAACAAGGGCTATGGCACGCGAGAACATCGCGAGGCCATCAGGCAGCATGGACTGTGCGATATTCACAGAAAATCATTCAGCGTTAAAATGACCGATCTTCTCTAACACCATGGGGCATACACCACACGACACCGGCAGGCGGGGCGAGGACATTGCGGCCTCGTATCTGATAGATAACGGCTATGCAATCATTACCCGCAATTACAGGTGTCCCTATGGCGAAGTGGATATCATTGCCCGCGATAAAGACGAAATTGTCTTTATCGAAGTTAAAAGTAAACGAGTGCAAGACTTCGGTGATCCCTTGGAAGCGGTTGACGCGAGAAAACAGCGGACACTGTCAAAAGTCGCCCTCTGCTATCTGAACGAAGAGGACCTCGTCCATTGCAATGCCCGCTTCGATGTCGTGTCAATATATTTTTCTTATAAGGAGCCCTCGATAGAACTCGTTGAAAATGCCTTTGAGCTGGCATTCTGAAGTGATTCTCCTCCAGCATAGCTGAAGGCCTCAGGCAGTCCCCTTAAAAGGAGCAAAAAGAACCTTATGACCTAAATCCGAAATTCAAAGCACAAAATTCGAGGGACGTTATAGCGTATGTTGGTCATGTTAACAGTTGTATTGCGGATTTGTTTCGAATTTCGATATTCGCGTGTCTTCTATTTTATTATATATTCTCCCCGGATCGGTAATATCTATCCGGGGCTATTCCGTGATAATTGATACAGGCAATGCGGTGCAACGCAGATGGTGATGCCTACAAAGCCATAGCAGCGACCGAACAGAGTATACCGTATGACACCCAAAGGAACGCTTTACATTGTTGCCACTCCCATCGGCAACCTCGAGGATATTACCCTGCGGGCCTTGAAGATCCTGAAGCAGGTCGGGTTGATCGCGGCGGAGGATACACGACATACCCGCAAACTCCTTCATGCCTACGGCATCGATGTCCCGCTGACAAGCCTTTATGATCAGAACGAGCTCAAAAAAAGTGCGCTGATTATCTCAAAACTCACGGCGGGAACGGATGTGGCGTATGTGTCCGATGCCGGCACGCCGGGCATTTCAGATCCGGGCTATATCCTCATCAACCAGGCTATCGATCATTCAATTACCGTGGTGCCTGTGCCCGGTCCATCCGCCGTCGTCGCGGCCCTCAGCGCATCCGGCATGCCGATGGACAGTTTCGTGTTTCTCGGCTTCCTCCCCACGCGGCAGGGGAAAAAGATCCACCTGCTGGAATCATTGAAGAATGAATCACACACGATGGTGTTTTACGAATCACCCCGGCGCCTGGTCCCTACCCTGCACACAATGTCGGATATTTTCGGAGACAGAACGGCCGTCATCGCCCGGGAACTGACCAAACTGTACGAAGAAATCATTCGCGGAACGCTGAGCGACATCATTGCCGGCCTTGCCGAAAGAGACATCAAGGGCGAAATCACCATAATAATCGCCGGCGCCCAGGAAGAAACCGATGTCGACCCCACAGAGGCGATTAAGACCAGACTCGCAGAACTCGCGGCGGATCATACCCTCTCCACCCGCGATATAGTCACGACCATCGCCGAAGAGACAGGCCTCCCCAGAAAATTAGTCTACAAAAAGGTCCTTGAACTCCGAAAGGAATGTTGATTTAAAATTCAAAATTTACAATTTGTTCAGCTCCTCCTCCATCTCTTCGATCAGTGTCTGATATGTTTTCTGCAGCAGCGTTTCCATGGTTATGCTTCTCTTATGTGCCGGCAGCCATTCGAGGACTGCTTCATTCTCCTCGATCACCTTCGCTTTTAACTCGGCAAGCCGCATCTGGACAGCCTGTGTCTTTTCCAACCCGAATCGTTCTTCGTACGTCTTCAATGCCTTTTCAAAACGATTTTTCATAATTGATGCCCCTCCTTTTTTCAATATGTGTTTCACATGCCACAGTCAGGTGTCCCGGTCAATAAGGTTTCCGTATGTCTGCCGCCATGATATGTCATCTTTTTCGTTTTCATTTTCAAATTAAATATGTTATTTTGTTCTTCTCTGACGGGCGTGTAAGTCAGAGTCTCTCGGGGGGGATAACCCATCGAAAATATGATTTCAATCGCTGAGAGGGCACGGCTCCCAACTTTGGCTAATACTGCATTATATTGTATTAATTAATTAAAGTGCAGTACCACTGGGATCGCCCTGAAATTGGCAATGGAGTTTTTAAAGGAGATCGGCATATGACAGGCAGGCACTTTGCGAGATTTGTGATTATGATTCTGGCGATGGCTCTGGTCGCATGCGGAAACCCGGAAGCACGAAAGACAAAATTTTTTGAGAAAGGCAATGAGTTTTTCACGAACGGAGAATACGCAAAGGCGGATATCAACTTCCGGAACGCGATCAAAATCGATCCTAATTTTGCAGAAGCTTACTCGCTGCTTGGTCTCTCACTCCTTAAACAAACAAAGATGAACCCGGCATTCGGAGCTCTTTCGAAGGCCGTTGAACTGAAGCCGGAGCTCATCGATGCCCAGGCAGCACTCGGAAATCTCCTGCTTCTCGGCCGCAAGCATGCGGAGGCACTCGGAAAGGCTGAGTTTGTTTTATCCAAAAATCCCAGGCATGAGGAAGCACTTATATTAAAGGCAAACTGCTTCTTCATTGACCGGAAATATGCTGAAGCCGAAAAAATATTCAGATCCATAGTCAAAAATAATCCCAAGAGGGAGAACATTTATTTATCCATTGCCAACATCAGAATAAGGGAAGGCGATTTGGAGGGGGCTCAAACCATAATCGACACGCTCCTCACACAGAATGAAAAAAACATAAAAGGACGCCTGCTGCTCATCCGCATACTTGAGAATAAACATCTGCTCAAGGAAGCGGAACGTGAATATAAGATCCTTGTAAAAATTTTACCGAAAAGAGACGAACCTGCCTACCTGCTCGCACAGTTCTACGTCAGGACAGGAGAAAAAGAGAAGGCCGAAAAGATTTTACAGGAACTTGTCAGCACCCATCCCGATAAAATCAGGCCTCGCATGTTTCTTGCCAATTTCTACAGAAAATACAATCGTGAACAGGCCATGGTCGGCATACTGCAGAAAGCAATCAGCGATATTCCGACCGAATATGTCCCATATGCAACACTTGCGGCCTACGAAACAAGCAAGAAACAACCGCAGAGGGCTATCGCGCTTTTACAGGACTACATCGACAAGGCGCAAATAGGACCAGACATCCTGAAAGCAAAAACATTGATCGCATCTATACTTCGCGGTGAGAAAAAAAATACTGAGGCCCTGAACCTTATCGATGAAGTGCTCAAAGAAAATCCCAAGGATATTGCCGGTCGTGCCTTGAAGGGCGATATTCTCTTTTCACAGCATGATTTGGTGGGAGCAATTGCGGAATTCAGAACAGTCCTCAATGACCAGCCGGATAATATTCAGATGTCGCTCAGACTTGCCAAGGCCCACATTGCCAATAATGAAAACGGCATTGCAAAAGATATTTACCAAAACATTCTCAAGAAAAACCCGAATGTACCGGAAGCATTACTTGCACTGGGAAACATGGCACTGGAAAAAAAAGACCTCGACAATGCCTATAAATATTTTTCTCAACTCACGGCTGTGCGCCCTCAATCACCCTTGCCCTACTACAAGATGGGTGTTGTAAAACAGCTCGAAAATAAAAACGAGGAGGCATTGTCTTTGTTTGAACAAGCTCTTGAAGCCAACGAAGATTTCGCCCCCGCGCTTGCATCGAGCATCAACCCGCTCGTCGAAAAAAAGAAAATCGATGAGGCCATTGTTAAAGTGGATGGATTCATCAAAAAGCGTCCACAGAACTCCGGTTACTATATACTTGCGGGCAAACTGTATGCCATAAAAAAGGATTATATATCCGCAAGAAAATTTTTTGAAAAAGCATTTGAAATCAACCCTGGTAGTCAGGAGGCTCTCTTCAGTCTGGCCCGCCTCGAACAATCTCAGGGGTCCCTCAACAAGGCACTGGAAAATTACCAGAAGATGAGGCAATTGAATCCGGTAAATGACCGCATAGGCCTTATGGTTGCAATGATATACGAACAGACAAATAAACCCGAAAAAGCAAAAGCCATCTATGAAGAGATTCTGGCACGAAATCCCGCCTCCCTCATAGCAGCTAATAATCTGGCTTTTTATTATGCGGAATACAACGCCACACAGGAAAACCTCACCAAAGCAGAGAATCTGATCGGACCGTTGCAGAAAAAATTTAAGACGTCCCCTTCAATCGCCGATACTGCAGCATGGGTAGCATACAAAAAAGGCGAATATGAGAAAGCCAAGACTATCCTTTCTAATATTTATGAAAAAGTCGACCGCAATTCCGCCATCAATTATCACATGGGTATGATTTACCTTGGTTTGGGCGATAAAACAAACGCCAAAAGCTACCTGCAAATTGCATTGAGAGAAAATAAACATTTTCCAGGAAGCCAGACGGCAGAAAAAGAATTGGCGAAATTATTACAATAGATGCATACAACATATATCTCATAATGCTTATTGCTGGCTGCCGCATGTGCTGAGGCAAAGCAAAAATAGTAGATCCCGGAGGGAAAATACGATGAAAAAAACGGTATTCTCAATTCTGTTTTTATTTATATTCTTACCTTTGATGACTGTCAATGCCCCTGCCTACGCGCAAGACGGTACATATAAGATTGGGCCCGGTGATTCACTCGAAATTTCAATATGGAAGGACGAATACCTGACACGTCAGATCGTCGTGCCACCGGACGGTATCATTGCGTTTCCGCTGATAGGGGATATCAAGGTTACCGAATTGAACGTCGCCAGTTTGAGAAGAATAATAGAAAAAAAAATTAAGGAATACATATCCGACGCAACGGTTACTGTTATGCTGCTCGAAGCCAGGAGTCTTACAGCATCTGTTGTCGGCAAAGTGCATACGCCCGGAAGATATCCTATAAATAAGGATACCACTGTAATGCATATACTTGCCCTAGCAGGCGGGTTGACTGAATTCGCTGATTCTGACGACATCCTTATTATTCGAAACGAAAATGACAAACTGATGAAAATTCCCTTTGATTACAACGATGTCAAAAAAGGTAAAAGACTTGAACAGAATATATTTCTCAAACGAGGAGATGTCGTGGTTGTGCCATAAAAATCAATCAATACCCTGATTGATTTCAAAATCGAATAACGAAATTCGAAAAAAACGTTATGGTTATAAGTGAAACTTCGAAAATATGTGATTTAGAAGATCGAACACTATTGTTTGCGAAAAAAGTCAGATCTTTTATAAAAATTCTTCCCAAAACTATTTCAAATATTGAAGACGGGAAACAAGTTATATGATCATCCGGTTCGGTTCGCGCTAACTATATTGAAGCGAATGAGTCTTTAAGTAAAAAAGATTTCATAATGCACATTAAAATATACAGAAAAGAGGCAAAAGAAAGCCGCTACTGGCTTAAATTAGTGCATACCAACAATAACCCTGATCAAGAAGCTACAAGAAATTTACTGATCAACGAGTTCACCGAATTAATGAATAATTTCGGTGCTATACTTCAAAAATGCAAGTAGTTTTAAGATATATCGCCTTTCGTTTGCTTTGGACTGTAATATTTTTTTTGTATTTTTAAAATATTGTTTCGTGATTCGATATTCGTTTTTCGAATTTTTGAATTTTGTTTCGCATTTCGTATTTTAAAAAAGGGGGATCAAATCATGCGTTTAAAACCATGCGTGGCTTTGTTGATCGTATTATTCGTACTTTTACCCTTTTGTACCTATGCTGCAGAAATTACAGTGACACCATCAATTGGTCTCAGGGGGGAATATGATGACAATATTCTTTTTGACAGGACCGGTGAGATCGACGATTACGCCTGGATCACAATTCCGGGACTAAGTCTCGATTACATAACCAGCCGGTTCAGCTTCAGCCTCAGCGGTCTTGCAGACATTATCAGATATGTGGATGAGACCGACCTCGATACCGAAAACTATACTACGGGATTGACTGCCGAATATCGCACATCTGAATACCTCACACTTTCTGCCCGGGGTTCGTACATTAAAGATACAACTCTTGATTCTGAGTTGCAGGAAACAGGCTTAGTGCTTGGCCGTTCAGATAGAGAAGCATATACGGCCGGTGGCGGTATTGTATATAGTATAAACGAATTCTCCGACATAACTCTGGATTATACCTTCACGAATGTGGACTATGATTTGGAGGAGTATGTCGATTACAAGGAACATTCTGTGAGTGCCACAAACAGCTATACGTTTAATGACCGCCGTAACGAATTCAGAATCAGGCCCTACTACCGATACAGAGATTCAACCGATGATGATGTCGACATTTACGGACTCTCTCTCGGCCTTACTCATCGTTTTACCGAAACATTTGAAGCAAGCATCGATGCGGGAGCCCGATATCTCGATATCGAGGAAGTCTCAGGTACCACCGAGTCGGACTGGGGATGGACGGCGGATGTCAGTTTAACAAAATCGTGGCAGGCGGCGTCCGTCGAATTTTTATACTCAAAGGATCTCGGGTATACTGCCGAAGGCAGTACGGTCGATGTCAATCGGTTTTCTTTAACGATAAGCCGAATGCTCACCAGCAAATTGGGTATAGATCTTACGGGCACGTTGTACTTTACGAAGGAAAGGGGCATGACGGATCGAGATGATAACGTAAGATACTATGAAGTTATACCTTTATTGAATTATGGTTTCACGCAAAATCATTCGTTAGAGCTTGGTTATCGATACTCGAACGAATACGATAAAAACTTTACGAACTATCGCGAAAGAGATCGTAATATAGCATGGATAGCGTTGAATTTCTCTTTTCCTCAAAAGTGGTAGCATCAAGGAAAAGTGCATTGAAACCGATTCTGTGATAATCTATATGTGTTTGCTGGTACGATTATTGCGAGTTAACATTGGTTCTCACAATATTTTTTACTAACAACATTGTTTCTCCAGTATTATTAAATATAACCATACTCAGGTTTTGCTATGCAGAATATTGAAGATATTAAAGGCCTCATCAGAAGGCGAATTAAAATATTTTTGTTCACGGCCATACCGCTCTCTATACTTGCGATTGCGGTCACTTTTATTCTACCGCCAATTTATGTTTCCAAATCAACAATTATTGTTGAAGCACAACGCATCCCGGAAGAATATGTAAAGACAACCGTTACAAGTTACGTGGAGGAACGGCTACAGTTGATCACCCAGCGTATTATGAGTCGGGATAAACTTCTCGAGATCATCAAACAATTTAATTTATACCCTGACATGGCAGATAAATACGCAACGGAAACAATCATTGAAAAAATGAGGGGAAATATAGTCTTCGATACAGTGCAAAACAGAAGTTTGCAACCCCGCAGGGGCATGAGGCCCTCCACCCTGGCTTTTTCGCTTTCTTTTGAGGATAAAAATCCTTCCATGGCACAAAAAGTCGCAAGCGTTCTTGCGTCGCTCTATCTTGAGGAAAATTTCAAAAAAAGAGAAGAACAGGCTGCAAGCACATCTCTGTTTTTGCAGCAGGAAATAAACCGCCTGAAGCAGCAGATCAATGATTACGCAAATAAAATCAGTGAATTCAAACAGGCACACTTCGGGGAACTTCCGGAAAACATGACCACAAATCTCCAGGCGTTAGACAGACTGAACGGCGAACTGCAGGATGTTAACATGCAGATCCGTTCCATCCAGGAAAGAAAAATTTACCTCGAAGGGCAACTTGCCAATCTGGATGTGACTGCTCCTGTGATAACAGGCCAACGCGATCAGAGCATGACACCGAGGCAGCGCCTTGAGTCACTGCGTCAAGAGCTGATGAGCCTGCAATCTACCCTGTCGGCCAAGCACCCGGATATCAAAAAACTCCAGAGGGAAATCAGAGAACTTGAAGGCCAAGTAAAACAAACTGGGACGCGGCCCGGCAGCGATAGTTCCTCTTCGCAGATATCGAACCCCGCGTATTTAACGCTTAAAACGCAACTGGATACGTCCGACATCGACCTTCGAAACCTTACGGAGCAGAGGGAGCAACTCAAGATAGAAATCGGTAATTATCAGAAAAGAATCGAAACGATTCCCCTTGTTGAAAGAGATTACAATAACCTTACCCAAGATTATACGAACGCACAGCAGAAATACAACGAAATGATGAACATGCTGATGGAAGCAAATGTCGCCAAGGGCATGGAAGAAACTAAGTTTGGTGAACGTTTCAGCATCATAGAACCAGCCGAAGTACCCACCGTGCCCGAAAAACCGAACCGCCGGAAGATATTGCTCATGGGGCTCTTTCTTTCTCTGGGATTGGCCGGGGGTCTGGCATATCTGCAGGAAATGCTCGATCATTCGGTTAAAACGCCAGGAGAATTCAATGCTTTGTTCAATGTCCCGGTACTATCGGTAATACCCCTCATGGAAAATCAGCAGGAAAAGGAGTTAAAGCGCAAACGTGCAATACTATTTACGATAATTACCTTCGGTCTTCTATTTATGACGTTACTTCTATTTCATTTTTATGTTATGCCGCTGGATATTTTTATGACAAAGCTCCAGCGAAAATTACTGATTTTGATGTAATGGATCTCAACCACTCGGCAGATTAACAATATTTTTTCTATCACCATCATGAACAATATTTTTTTTTGAAAAGTGAATATTAATGCGATATTCTAAATATAATAATTACGACTATTACAGATAAATAGATGTTTTTCTAAAAACACTAAAAATAGATCATAAAAGAACTCTATTGGGAAATTCAATGAGCAAACTGAAAAAAGCACTGGAAAAAGCTGAAGAGGTCAGATCCGAAAACAAGGATGATATTTTTCTGGACGAGAGTGTAACGCCCGCACCGTCATCAGCACTCAGTGTACGACATTTTGATAAGACTCCACTTCCGGTCACGCATGAATACGTACAAACGAAAGTCCAGCATGTTGATTTTCAGTTCCTGCGTCATCACAAAATCATACCGATCTGCAGCGACAATCATGTTGCCGATAAAATCAAAATATTGCGTACCCAGATCCTCGATGATATGATGGGACATGGTAAAAACAGTCTTTTGATCACCAGTGCAAACCGTAGAGAAGGACGAACAGTTACGGCTATCAACCTGGCCATCAGTATTGCCCATCAGATAGACTGCACTATGTTGCTGGTGGATGCGGATCTCAGAAATCCTTCCATCCACAAACTTTTTGGTATTGAAGCACAAAAAGGTCTTTCCGATTATTTATTAGGAAAAGCGGACATTCCCGATATATTGATAAATCCCGGTATTCCGAGGCTGGTCATTTTACCCGGGGGCAAACCTTTGTCAAACTCAGCCGAGCATTTTGACGCACCGCGCATGCAACTCCTGATCAGAGAAATGAAGGCACGGTATCCCGACCGTTTTATTATCTTTGACAGTTCTCCTTTACTGACAAGTGCCGATCCCCTGATTTTATCCCGTTACATCGATGAAATTTTGCTAGTTATCGAGGCGGAAAAAACAACCAAGAACGATATCAAACACGTCATGGAACTTTTGAAAAACAAATCGATCATTGGAACCGTGTTTAACAAATTGAAACATTAGAAGTAAAAATGTATGAATCATATTATGGGTTTAAAGAAAAACCCTTTAATCTGACACCTGATCCCGATTACCTCTTCATGAGTCATGGTCATGAAGAAACGTATACCCATCTCAAGTATGCGATCATGGAGAACAAGGGGTTCGTCGTAATCACAGGTGAAATCGGGTCAGGGAAAACTACGCTGATTAACTATCTCCTGAGAAAATTGCACCAGAATATTCAGATTGCCGTCATCAACCAGACCCTCATGCAACCCAAGCAATTTATAAAAATGCTCTGTCAGGAGTTCGAAATCAACGTGGACGGCAAGGACAAAGCCGCCATGCTTGATTCATTTCACAGTTTTCTCCTGACCAGATATGCCGAACGAAAACGCGTTGCACTGATCATCGACGAATCGCAGAATCTTCCGGATAAAACGATCGAAGAAATCAGGATGCTTTCCAACCTGGAATCCGAAAAACAGCATTTGATTCAAATTCTTCTGATCGGGCAACCTGAGTTGAAGTACAAGCTGCAGAGAAAAAGCCTCGAGCAGTTCATACAGCGAGTAACGGTTTACTGGCATCTGGATGCCTTGAATGTTGACGAAGTCAACCAGTATATTCGCCATCGATTATGGATCGCAGTGTCTGAAAACCTCGATATCTTCAACCCCGGCGCTATTGCGGCCATACATAAGCACTCGCGGGGAATACCACGGCTCATCAACATCCTATGTGATGCAGCCCTCATTCACGGTTATGCAGACGACATAAAGGTAATCGATGCGAATGTCATCGAGGATGTTGTCAATATGAAGAATATCGGCGGGATACTCTCAGGCCACAACGACCCCGATGAAGAAAAAACCATGCTTCCTCCCAAAAAGGAAGTTTATGACCAGTTACACAAAAGGATACAGCATCTTGAAAAAAAGATGTCGACCCTCGAAAAATCACTGGGAGACATCACAAATAATCATTCATCAAATAACAACCGTGACGAACTGGTCCTCGAGCTGACCAAAATGCTGAAACAGAGTATGCAGAGCCAGGCGAATTTAATGCTCGAAGTCATCGAACTGCGCCACGGGGAAAAGGGAGGTGAGCAGTAATCACATTTTCCACACAAACCCGAGAATGATACCGAGTATCAGCCAGACAGGAATTGAGAAAATCAATCCCCACATGATACCGTTCACTTTTTTGAGAGAATTTTCAAGATTCCGTCTCTGGTACGCTCTTTCAAGCTTGATTTTTATATCATCGATTTTAAACGGTTTTGTCAAATAATCATACGCGCCCTCTTTCATCGCTTCAACGGCACTCTCGATACTGGGGTATCCGGTAATCATCAGAAACAGAAGTTTGGGATCCCTTTTCCTTAAAAGTTTCAACAGCTCCAACCCACCGACCGTAGGCATAAAAAGGTCGGACACAACACACTCATGGTGTCCCGGTATGAATTTTTTCAGTGCATCTTCTCCGCTCTCAGCCGTCTCCACCCCGTATCCCAGACTGACAAGATACTCCATTAATACTGACCGCACCTGCTCTTCATCATCGACGATTAACACCATACCTTTCTGCATTGTCATTGCCCCTTTTCATTTATAGATCATTTATAATGTAGACCCTGTGAATATTTCAACCGCTAATTTATTAAGACACCTAATTTTTGCACGGAGACTTATACATCACCCCCAAAAGCATTACCCATTGCTGCTGTAGCTTGCGTGATGGATTGCACACTACCATTTTAACATCTACACATTGCGTTGATAATAATCGTTCCATCAAATAAAGGAGATTACTCCTCATGGAATCTCATTTTTGCGGCTCTACAATATTTGCAGATATGGCCGGGCCACAACATAATCTGAAGAAAGGGCTGTAATCCGTCTTGCTGAGGAACGTATTATGTATCTTTTACATCAGGCTTTATGTTTCGTATCCTGCTGACATTACTGTTATTACAGTTGCCCACACATTTATGCGAATTCACTTGAACATATATGGCACGTGTTATGCAACATGATATCATAAACATACCGTGAATAAAATGATCGGTAATTATCAAATGCAGGATGTATATCACTTGGATGTATAGATATCCTATATTAAAGGCTATACAATGAGATAATCCGCAATAAATCGAATTTTTTATCGAGAGGACGGGGTTGCAGACCAACTGCAGTGTAAAACATACGATGACCTTAAGTAAGAGTATTTACATTGGTCTCTTAAAAATTTAATCAGATGTGTTTTACCGGAGAACTCAATGAAACTGAATTCGCAGAGTCCCAACAATGTGATTGAGTTAAGTGACTGGACAGATTTCGATCATAATTTTTATGATGAGCGCATATTTCAGGAAGTTCTGCGCATTGAAAGAAAACGGTCCGAGCGTTCCAGTCGCCCTTTCCTACTGATGCTCGTTGATGTGACGAAAATCGTCCACAGCAAGAATGGCAAGACGACCTTCAGAAACATCACAGCGCAATTACATATTCATACCCGCGAAACCGATATTAAAGGCTGGTATGCCGATAAATCGGTAATCGGTGTCCTGTTCACAGAAATGGGAGAGCATGATCAGGAATTCATCATGGAAAGAATCATCCAGCGGGTCCGCAACAGCTTGTTTTTCGTGATAGACTCCCACTATTTTCAGGATATGAAACTTTCCCTACAGTGGTTCCCTGATTCCTGCAACGGCACTACAGATTCGTATGAAGTAAATCCGCTTTTTTACCCCGACCTTCTTGAAAGAGCGTTTCACAAAGCCTTCGCTCAGATAATCAAGCGATTTATCGATATTGTGGGCAGCCTTGTGGGGCTCGCTGTGTTCTCACCACTTTTTATTGTTATCCCGATCCTGATCAAGCTTACCTCCAAAGGACCTGTGTTTTTTAACCAGGAGCGCGTGGGATTGTTCGGCAGGAAAATCAACTTCCTGAAATTCAGATCCATGCGACTGGAAAATGTTGATACCATTCATCGTAACTACATCAAGAACTTCATTGCCAACGAAACAGCTGATGACGTGTTCAAAATACAGGAAGACCCACGGATCACATTGTTAGGAAAATTTCTGCGCAAAACGAGCCTCGACGAACTGCCTCAGTTCATAAATGTCCTGAAAGGGGAGATGTCTCTCGTCGGGCCGCGACCACCAATTCCATATGAATGCGACGAATATAAATTGTGGCACCTGCGCCGGGTCATAGAAGTCAAGCCTGGAATCACGGGTCTCTGGCAGGTCGAAGGCAGAAGTTCGACAAGCTTCGATGAAATGGTCCGTCTCGATCTCAAATACATCCGGGAATGGTCTCTCTGGCTGGACATTAAAATTATTCTAAAAACACCGTGGGTAGTCATTACGGGCAAAGGTGCATATTGACGGTATGATTTCATACTGCCTTGTCAGAATTCCAATACAGGGATTTGCACAAAGCCAAGTGTAGCAGGGCAGCATGCCAAGGCACACGTCAATAACAATTAGGAGAAGAACGTACCGCAAAGCAGGATGTTTTGCGGAATTATCACGGACAGATGACTTTCGAATCGGAGGAGGTGTTTAGAATGATTCGCATGGGTATAATCGGCTTTGGGTACTGGGGACCGAACCTGGCAAGAAACTTTAATTCAACCGACGGTGTCGAACTTGTCTCTGTGTGCGACAAAAGCTCTGCTGCACTTGCCAAGGTCAGCAGTATGTATGCGCATGTGAAGGCAGTGCCAGATTGTGATGACGTATTGACATCGAAGCATATCGACGCCGTCGCCATCGCCACACCGGTATTCACGCATTATGAGTTGGCTAAGAAAGCCCTCGAAAACGGAAAACATGTTTTCGTCGAGAAACCATTCACTTCATCCGTCGAACAGGCGGAAGATCTCATTGAGCGTGCCGCCAAAAAAAATCTCACCATCATGGTTGATCATACCTTCCTGTTTACCGGTGCTGTCCGTAAGATCAAGGAACTGATCGACAACAATATCCTGGGAAATCTCTACTACTTTGACTCCACTCGAGTCAATCTGGGGCTTTTCCAACACGACATCAATGTCATATGGGATCTTGCACCCCATGATTTTTCCATTATGGACTATGTCGTGAAAGAACAACCCACAGCAGTAGCTGCAACCGGGTCGGCCCACTTCAACGGCAACGAAAATATCGCATTCGTCACCGTCTACTTCAGTAACAGCATGATCGGTCATTTTAATGTGAACTGGATGTCTCCGGTAAAAGTGCGCAACACGCTTATCGGCGGCAACAAAAAAATGCTCGTGTGGAACGATCTCGACGCCGACGAAAAAATCAAGGTTTATGACAAGGGTGTAGATGTAACAAACAGGGAAAGTATTTATGACCTTCTCGTCAGTTATCGATCGGGCGATGTTTGGGTCCCTAAGATCAACCAGACCGAGGCGCTGAAGATGGAGGCGGAATATTTCCTCGATTGCGTCACCAACAGTAAAACACCCATCAATGACGGTATGTCGGGCCTGCGTATTGTCAAAATTCTCGAAGCAACGAACAAATCATTGAAACGGCGGGGCGAGACGGTATTATTATGAGTCAATATCTGTGCATAGCAGACGATGTAAAACTTGGCAAGGGCGTCAGTCTTTCGAAATTTATTAATCTCTATGGATGCACAATCGGCAGCAACACGAAAATCGGTGCTTTTGTCGAAGTGCAGAAAAACGCGATAGTCGGCAGAAACTGCAAGATTTCAAGCCACTCGTTTATCTGCGAGGGAGTCACCATCGAAGACGAAGTCTTTGTCGGGCACAACGTGGTGTTTATCAACGACTCGTACCCCCGGGCAGCGAACCCGGACGGCACCCTGCAGACAGAGGCCGACTGGGTTGTCGAACCGACACTCGTCAAAAATGGGGCGTCCATCGGATCGAACGCTACAATCCTCGGCAACGTGATAATCGGTGAGCGGGCAATCGTGGGTGCCGGAAGCGTGGTCACCAAGGATGTCCCTCCAAATTCAATCGTGGCGGGGAATCCGGCTCAAGTTATCAGAGAAATAGACGATAGAGTTTAAAAATGCATATTACTGTGTGCCGAGGGGTGTATCATAATGCGTGAAGACATCGAGGTTTTGAAACGTTCCAGTCGTCTTAGCTCCAGAATTTACGAAGAACTGAAGAATCTGCAAAATTTTGGATTTCAGCAACAGATAACGCAATACGGACTTGTATTGACCGACAACATCCTTGCAAGCCTGGATAAAGAATCCGCCAGTGACACACGGGCTTTTTTATCCGATGCACAAACCTCATGCAGTAAACTCCGTGACCAGATTCACATTGGAACAGACATCGGCTACATTGATAAGAGCACAGGGCAACGATGGCTGAGGGAAACTAATATCATATCATCAATGATCAGCCACTTGATTGAAGAACGAAACGATTTTTATGAGAGCCCACAGGATGTACAATTCTGGGATATCCTTCCAGCTTGATTCATGATAGTCTTATTAGTAATTTTTTCGTAGCTCATTATCAAACATCTGAAATCGGCAGTTCGCATATAGCTGCATTAAAGCATTTCTCTCATTTAATGCAGCACTTAATGTAAAACTTAAAATTCGTTAGTTGTTAATATTATGTCAGTCAACTTAAATTTTTAAATTCAACATTTAAAATTATCTCCTCCAAAAGGTTGGTCCATGTAACTGACCCGGCGGAGCTATATTTGACGAAGTCTAACTTCGTCATTTCACGATTTTAAATGCTAATTTATTTTTACGTTTCAATTAACCTAAAGTCTTCAATATTGCCGCAGATCGGCAGTAATGATGAGAGACAGAACTTACAACTTCGCCCTCAGAATCATCCAACTCTATCAAGAGCTTAAAACGCAAAATGAATATTCACTCTCAAACCATCTTGTACGAACAAGCACTAACATCGGCGCGAATGTGGAAGAAGCAACAACCACCCAGAGCATGCGCGATTTCATCGTTAAGATGTCAATCGCCTCGAAAGAAGTACGGGAGACGTGATACTGGCTGAAGTTAATTGAGACAGTAAACTTTGCGATGGAATCGATATTTCGGACCTGATCAAATAATCAAACGAACTTGTCAAGATTATAACGAAGCTAGTCAAGACCAGCAAAAAAACGTGGATTAAATATTTGTATCTAAGTTTTTGTTAACTTAAAATTTTAAATTGATAATTTAAAATTAATCCCCCCTTCGGAGGTTCTATGAAGGTTCCCTTCCTAGACTTAAAAGCGCAGTATTTAAATATTAAACCCGAGATAGACTCCGCCATTGCGGCAGTTATCGACAAAACAGCCTTCGCCGGCGGCCCGTTTGTTGCCGAGTTTGAAGACAACTTCGCAAAGTATTGCAACTGCCAATATGCCGTGGGTGTCGGCAGCGGGACAGAAGCCCTCTGGTTACCACTTCTAGCCCTCGGCATCGGTGCCGGGGATGAAGTGATCACCGTTCCTGACACATTCATCGCAACTGCGGAAGCCATCACCTTGTGCGGGGCGACACCGGTCTTTGTCGATATCGATGAGACCACCTACAACATGAACCCGGCACTGTTGGAGGCAGCCATTACCCCGAAGACAAAAGCTATTATTCCGGTTCACCTTTTCGGCCAGCCCGCCGATATGGATCCGATAATGGCAATTGCAAAACAACATAATCTCTATGTTATCGAAGATGCCTGTCAGGCCCATGGAGCGACCTACAAGGGTAAACACACAGGGTCGATGGGAGACGTTGCCGCATTCAGCTTCTATCCCGGAAAGAACCTCGGCGCCTATGGCGAGGCCGGGGCCGTCGTGACGAACAATGCCGAACTGGCACATACAATGAAAATGTTCCGCGATCACGGGCAGACACAAAAATACCACCATGGTATGATCGGCTGGAATTCCCGGATGGATGGCATGCAGGGTGCGATTCTTAATGCCAAGTTGAGTTATCTTGATTCATGGAATGAATCACGCAGGAAAAATGCAGCGTTATACTCCGAGCTTCTTGCCGGGGTCGGCGGAGTTGTCACCCCCATTGTGGCAGATTACGCACGCCACGTGTTCCATGTGTATGCCATCAGGGTTAATAACCGCGATGAACTCATTAAATCACTGGCAGAACAAGAAATTTTCTGCAATATCCACTACCCCGTTCCGGTCCATTTGCAGGATGCATACAAATCATTAGGATATGGCAAAGGCAGCCTTTCGGTGGCAGAGCAATGCGCCGAAGAATTCCTGTCGCTCCCCATGTTCCCGGAACTCACCGCAGAACAGATACGCTACGTAGCAGAACAGATTTCTGAAATAATTTCGAGGTAATATTACAAAATTGACAACTGCCGTGCATGCTGTTAGAAATAACTTTAATTCCAAGCTGCACATATTTCTTAAAACCTCGAGTTTTATAAATGGTGCGGTGTGCTTGCACTTTTGCGGCTATAATAAAATCTAACATTAAAAAGGACTTTCAATATGGATCTCATTAGTACTTTACGCGAATTTGTAGTTGAAAACTTTCTTTTCGGTGATGATTCCCAGCTCGAAGAAGACTCGTCATTTCTTGAAAGCGGGATCATCGATTCAACGGGCATCCTGGAACTCATCCAGTTTCTCGAGGAAACATACGACATAAAAATCGAAGACGAAGAACTGATCCCGGAAAATCTGGACAGCCTGCAAAACGTTGCCAGGTTCCTCGCCCAGAAGCTTTCCATGAAAGCGGCCGTGGGACAATAAATCTTATATTGCTTCCCTGTTTGACGACAGACATCTTACAAAGCTGAATCTGGTTCTTCAGTCCCGCATTTCTTTTCATCAAAACCACTTCTTGATGATCGATCGAGTTTGATAACTCATGCGGTCAGTTATTAAATTTCAGGCCCTCGAATACCACGCGCACGTTTCACGAGAAAATAAAAGGAGTAAATAATTACAATGCAACAGCCCGACAAGATTAAAATCTGTAGCAATTGCATCCTACCCGAAACTTTTCCTGGCATTAAATTTGATGCCGAAGGGGTATGCAATCATTGTCGTCGTGAAGCATCCTTCAAAGCTAAAAGTTCGTCAAAAAAAGCGGATTACTGTGAACGTCTTGACAAGCTCATAGCGGACATCAGGGATAAATCAACTTCTTATGATGCAATCATGGCTTACAGCGGCGGAAAGGACTCCAGTTATACTCTCAAGCTTCTCAAAGAACGTTATGATCTCAGGATTCTGGCGTTTACGTTCGATAACCATTTTCTTTCGCCACTTGCTAAAGAAAACATAAAAAAAACGATGGAAACGCTCAAGATTGACCTTATGCAGTTCACACCACAGTGGTCACTCATGAAATCGATATTTGTCACCTCATCGCAAGAAGAACTGTTTCCCAAGGCCGCCTTATTGCGTGCAAGCTCAATCTGCACCGCATGCATTACACTCGTAAAAAGCCTGGTGCTCAAAACAGCCCTGGAGATGTCGATTCCTCTTGTTGCATTCGGGTGGTCACCGGGGCAGGCCCCGATCCAGTCAGCCATGATGAAAACTAATCCGTCATTGATTCGAGAAAATCAAAAAAAAGTTAAAAACATATTTTCTGATAAATTCGGCACAGTAACACAGTCATACTTTATCCCGGAATCCTATTTTTCCGTGCATAAAGATAGTTTTCCCCACAATATCCATCCCCTCGCATTTTTTGAATACAACGAAGAAAAGATTGCAGCCGAATTGAAGACCATAGGCTGGAAACCTCCGTCAGATACCGACACTAACTCGACCAATTGTCTGATCAATGCATTCGCAAATCAGTGTCATCTCGACCGGTACGGGTTTCATCCCTATGTGTTGGAAATTGCAAACATGGTCCGGCATAATGTAATGTCGAGAAAAGACGGCATAAAAAAAATATACAGCGATCAAAATCCGAAGATGGTTTCTTTCGCGCGTCGAATGCTGGATATGTGATTTATTGAAAATTAAGAAATTATAAAAATCGCGGTCGTATAATGAACAGCAAAGTTTTTTTAAGTTCGCGTGGATTAATCCACCATTTCCTCGAAAGCAGTGCGGATCTTTTTCCGGACAAAGTGGCCCTGATACATGAAGGAGCAAGGGTCACCTACGAAGAAATCAATTCGTACGCCAACGGGCTGGCCCGATGGCTGAGAGATAATAATGTGGAGTCCGGCGATCGAGTCGCCTTACTGATTGAAAATTCGCTCGAGTACGTCACCGGTTATTACGGTATCCTTAAAGCAGGGGCCGTAGCCGTCCCCTTCGGTACCGACCTGAAAACAGACGGATTGAACCATTTACTGCACGAAATAAGCCCCAAAGCCCTCATATCTAATGCAAGGTTCGAACGGCTCCTCAAAAGCGCCGACCTTGACAACTGCAACCTCGATTCTCTCATTTTAAAAAACCCCTCTCAGCGTTGGGGATCGTCATCTTTTAAAGCGTATGAGTGGGAGGACATCATCCATTATTACGATGGAGCAAATTTAAACACCTCCATCGCTGAGAATGCATTGGCAAATATTATCTTTACGTCAGGATCAACCGGCAAACCCAAGGGGGTGATGCTTTCTCACCGGAATATTGCAACGAACACCGCATCTATTGTTCAATACCTTGCACTTACGGACAAAGACGTGCAAATGATTGTCCTGCCGTTTTTTTATGTTATGGGGAAATCGCTCCTGAACACCCATTTCGCCGCTGGCGGCACCGTGGTCATCAATAATAAATTTGCATTTCCTGCTTCCGTCATAAGTCAAATGGTGGAGGAAGAAGTCACGGGATTTTCCGGTGTGCCGTCGACGTATGCATACCTAATTAATCGTTCACCGCTGGCAATGTTCCGCGACAAGCTTCACACATTACGCTACTGCTCCCAGGCTGGCGGCCATATGTCGAGAACCATAAAGGAAGAACTGAGAAAGGTCCTGCCAGTACATACAGATATTTATATTATGTATGGCGCGACGGAGGCTTCAGCACGCTTGTCGTACCTCGAACCGGCAAGACTAGCGGATAAAATCGATTCCATCGGGAAAGCCATTCCAGGTGTCAGGCTTGCCGTCGTGAATAAGGATGGTCGTGAACTGCCTGCGGGAGAAATCGGCGAACTTGCCGCCAAGGGCCTCAATATCATGCAGGGTTACTGGAAAGACCCGGACGCGACGGATAATGTTCTCAAAAACGGGCGCTATCTTACAGGTGATCTGGCCTACAGAGATGATGAAGGATACTTCTATGTGACCGGCAGAAACGACAACATGTTGAAAGTCGGAGGACACCGCATCAATCCTATCGAAATTGAAGAAGTCATGATGGAGTCGGGGCTGCTGATCGAAACGGTCGTAATCGGCGTACCGGATACCCTCCAGGGTCATAAACTTGTGGCCCTGGCGATCGCAAAAAGCAACACAGATACCCCTGATGATGTCCTTAAATACTGTGCGGGCAAGTTGCCGAAATTCAAAATGCCGGCCACTATTAAATTCATCAGAAACATGCCCAAAAGCCAGAGCGGAAAAATCGATCGGAAACGCTGTCTTGAGTTACTCGCGTCGCACGATATCGCAAAAATATCTGCAAAAACATAAACATATTTTTTTAACACGCCAGGGGAAGTGGAATTATGTGTGGCATTGCAGGACTCTGCTGTCTGAGGGGACCGGGAGAAATTTCTCTTGAGGTTCTCAAAAATATGGCCGGGTCGATACACCATCGAGGCCCTAATGAATCCGGCGTCTATATCGACGACTGGACCGGTCTAGCAAATGTTCGTTTAAGCATTATGGACTTAACCACGGGCACTCAGCCCATCCATAATGAAGATGAGACGATGTGGATCGTATACAATGGAGAAACATTTAATTTTCCGGAGCTTAAAGCGCAACTTCTGTCAAAAGGGCATCGTTTTTACACCAATTCCGATACAGAAGTCGTCCTGCATCTTTATGAAGAGAAAGGTCCCGCGTGCCTGGATGAAATGAACGGGCAATTTGCATTCGCGATCTGGGATACCAAGACAAAAGAGCTGTTTCTTGCACGCGACCGGGTGGGAATCTGTCCCCTGCACTACACGATTCAGAATGATCGGCTTATCTTCGCCTCCGAAATAAAGGCAATATTTGCAGACCACGATGTTCCCCGCCGGATTGATCCCCTGGCCATGGACCAGATATTCACGTTTTGGAGTACCCTGTCGGGCAGAACGACCTTTCAGGATATCAAAGAATTACCGCCGGGACACTATCTGAAACTCTCCAACGGTACACTCTCTCTTTCAAAATACTGGGATCTGCCCTTCTCTACCCCGGATGATTATCTTGATTTATCCCTCGAAGAAATCTGTGAACAGTTCCTTGACCTGCTGCACGATGCAATTCGTATCCGCCTCAGGGCGGATGTACCTGTCGGCTCGTACCTCAGCGGTGGCCTCGATTCATCGGGGATCACCGCACTGGTGAAAAAAAACTGCAGCAATTCTTTAAAAACGTTCGGAATACATTTTGAAGAAGCTTCTTTTGACGAACGGTACTATCAGAACCAGATGGTATCGTTCCTTGGGACGGATCACGATTCCATCGAAGCCAGCAACAGAGATATCGCTTTATCGTTCCCGAAGGTGCTCTGGCACAGCGAGACACCGCTTTTAAGAACCGGGCCCGTGCCACTCTTTCTGCTTTCACAAAAAGTGAACGACAGTAATTTCAAAGTTGTGATCACCGGTGAAGGGGCAGATGAAGTTTTCGGCGGATACAATATATACCGGGAAGCCAAGGTCAGAAGATTCTGGGCTAAAAATCCCTCTTCGCCCTGGCGTCCTTTACTGACTGTAAAGCTTTATCCCTACATATTCAAGGATCAGGCACGGATCAAGCACTATGCGCAATCATTTTTCGGTACCGATCTAGACAAGATCAATAACCCCTTCTATTCGCATCTTATACGATGGCAGAACACGAGCAAAATCAAAACATTCTTTTCGAAGGACCTTGTCTCTGCCATAGGAGATTATTCATGCTACGCTGATTTAAAGGCAACCCTGCCCGAGTCGTTCGGTTCCTGGGATTATCTCTCGAAGGCACAATATCTCGAAATGGTCATCTTTCTGAGCAACTTCCTGTTGTCTTCACAGGGAGAACGAGTCGCCATGGCCCATTCAGTTGAGGCCCGGCCGCCATTCCTTGATCATCGGATTATAGAATTCATGGGGCGTGTGCCTTCAAAATGGAAAATCAGAGGGTTGAACGAAAAATTTATACTGAAGGAAACACTTCGGACTCTGTTGCCAAAGCATATAGTCACCCGGTCCAAACAGCCTTTCCGGGCGCCCATCAGTCAAAGCCTGCTCCGTCAAGATATTGACTATATACAGGATATGCTGTCGGATGATGCATTAACGCAGTCAAACCTTTTCGATATCCCCAAGGTAAAACTGTTTTTAACTAAGCTCCGCAAAGGAAAACAAGTAAGTGAATTCAATAATATGGCGCTTGCGGGAATACTCTCCTCGCAGGTTATACATACGCAATTCATTAAGAAATTGTCGCCCACGACCACCGCTCCCATCCTGCCAGACCTCGTATTTGACAAACGAACACATTGATACACGAGCAAATCTATGAACTTCACAACGCTGGTTCATGAATACCTGATTCAATCGGCCCGGACGCATCCGGACAAGACCGCGCTCATCTGCAATAATACACGTCTAACGTATCGGGAAATCGATGCATGCTCCAGCCAGCTGGCACTCAGTCTCATGGATATGGGCCTTAAGCGTCATGATCGTGTCATTGTATTCCTGGACAATTCCGTGGAGACAGTCATATCCCTTTACGGAATCCTCAAGGCGGGCGGAGTCTTCATCATACTCAACGGATCGATTAAATCGAAAAAACTTCATTATATCATGCAGGATTCCGGTGCTGCGGTTTTAATCACCCATGCAAGCAAGGCGCCAGTTTTATATGATGCGATGTCAAACCTCCGCACGCAATTGCAACTTATCTGGGTTGGCAATTCGACCCGTCCCCTGCAATCCTTCTCGCAACCATCGTTTGCATGGGATTCGATCTTGGCTACCATGAATCCAGAAACAGCAGTCCACCTTCCAATACGTGGTGTGGATATGGATCTGGCCGGTCTGATTTATACCTCGGGTACGACCGGCGAACCCAAAGGAATCATGTCCACCCATCACAATATCGTCTCTGTGGCAAAGAGTATCATTCACTATCTCGACAATTCCGAGAAAGACATTATTCTGAACGTACTCCCACTTTCATTCGATTACGGGCTTTACCAGATATTGATGACCTTTATGTTCGGGGGTACGGTGGTTTTGGAGAAAGCATTCGTCTACCAAACCAGGATATTTAAAATTCTCGAGAGAGAAAAAATAACCGGGTTCCCCATCGTCCCGACCATCGCCGTCCTTCTCTTGAACTTTTCAAACACGGAGCATTATGATTTATCACATCTCCGGTATTTAACTAATACAGCAGCGGCTCTTCCGGTGGAACATATACACAGGCTTCGCAAATTGCTACCTCACGTAAAAATTTATTCCATGTACGGATTGACGGAGTGCAAACGAACAACCTACCTTCCCCCCGAAGAACTGGACAGGCATCCCGGTTCGGTCGGGAAAGCTATCCCCAACTGCGAGACATTCTTACTTGATGAAAGTGGGCGAGAAGTCGGTCCAGGCGAAGAAGGTGAACTCGTCATCAGAGGAACTAATGTCATGCAAGGGTACTGGAACGCCCCAGAACTTACTGCAAAAGTCTTCCGGCAGGGGACATATCCGGGAGAGAGACTGTTATACTCCGGTGACATATTCAAAAAAGACCAAGAAGGTTTTCTCTATTTCGTACGAAGGAAAGACGATCTCATTAAAACCAGGGGGGAACGCGTCAGTCCCAGGGAAATCGAAAATACCCTCTGTGAAATCAAGGGTGTCCTTGAAGCTGCAGTTATAGGGGTAGATGATGATATTATGGGTCAGGCCATTAAAGCGTATATAGTCCTTACCGAGGGGAATCACCTGCTGAAAACGGATATTCTGAAATATTGTTCCGAAAATCTGGAAACATTCATGGTACCCCATTATATCGATTTTGTGACCGAACTACCCAAAATTCATAATGGGAAGGTTAATAAAAAGTTTCTCATAGAAAAAGACTAAAACGAAAGAATATAGACCATTATTGCATTACACGGTATAACTCAAATATAAATTCAAAAATTATTATTTACCAAATAACATGTCACATAACGTTCAAAAACACGGCAATAAAGCGTCCAATATTAGTAACTCGAACGACTTTCATTTGCTATCAATATTTTGGCTTCAGATTTACTTCATTTCATGCATTGTTGTAGCTGTCTTTTTTGAACCTATTGAATCCATAGTCAGAGGGTGGTTCACTACATCGTATTCGTATGGATTTTTAATCTTTTGTATGAGCATATACATGATATGGATACAACGTGATATTTTAAAGCAATATACGATTCATCCGGCAATTATTCGCGGAAGCATGGTCACATTTTTAGGTTGTCTTATGTTGGTATCAGGCAAACTGACCAACACGCAATCTCTGCAGCATTTCGCCCTTATTGTTACACTTCTCGGCATCATCTGGCTGTTATTAGGAACTAATTATTTAAAAATATTAGTATTCCCAATTGGATATCTTGTTTTCATGTTTCCCCTGTTTGGAATGATATTAGGGAAATATAGTTTATTTTTTCAAACAACCTCAGCTTCCATTGCAGCCATAATATTAAATTTTTTCGGCATGCCGGTTTTTCGCAATGGATGTATTTTAAATTTACCACACATTACACTTGAAGTTGTAAAAGTATGCAGTGGAGTCCACCACATTATTGCTCTAGTATCTGTTGCAGTACCTCTAGCATGGATAACTCAGAAAACACACCTAAGAAAACTGATTTTAATTGTATTATCTTTTTTGATCGGCCTTTCTGCGAATGGATTCAGGATTGCGCTGATTGGTTTTTGGACATATTTTCAAAATGATATGGCCATCCACGGACCTGCAAGTACCTTACTCATCTCTGTATTTGTATTTGGTCCAGGTCTAATTGTGCTGATTGCAGTGGCAGTGTTACTAAACAAAATTCCTCTCAGAATTATTTCAACGAATAGCTCTTCCATAACTAAAAACAACAATGTCACCAAAGACTTAAAACAGCAATTAAACTATAGACCAACACTAATAATCTGTTGCCTTTTTTTGATAACCGCTATTTTCATGTATCTCTATAATCCAAAGCCAGTATATTTAAGCAAAAATTTGGATGAGATCCCTAAAGAAATCGGATTATGGAAAGGAGTTAATGTAAAACTATTAAATGAACCATTTGAATCATATGACCCCGCAATTTCTTTGAAAAGAGTTTATGAAGATGGGTCTGGTAACAAACTAAAACTTTATATTGGATATTTCCCAATACAGTCTAAAAATAAAGAAATCTTCAACAGCCATTACGATATACTTTTCGAAAACAAAAAAAATAAAGAAATTTTGTTAGAGACTGCAGGAAAAGCAGTAAAAATCAATAAAGCCTTATACAAAAGTGGAACCGACGTGAATATTGCTTATTTTTTTTACTTATTAGATCATAAAATTGTTACAAATAAATTCCTTGCAAAGTTTATAAATTTGACAAATATTTTTATTAAGCAAAAGAATAACGCAACAATTGTTGTTATATCAAAATCAAATGATATGGGAGATAATGCCTATTCATTTTCGTACCAGGAAAAAGAATTTATTGAGAACATTATTTATTATTTTATGCAAAGTGTCACAAAAATGGAACATGCTAATCGGAGGTCTCGTCAAGGATAGTTCACAATTTTGTTTGAGAGACCGTCGGGATTCTCTATCTTACGCCACTATTTTCAATTGTGATTTCTGCTCGTCTAACAGTACCGGACTGATGTAACTTTTTCCTGTTGCCCAGTCCTCGGCATATTCTATGAGATATGATGTCACCAGATGGAGATAGGAATCAGTACCCGGAAAGTTCCTTACACCCGGGTACATCGCCGTATCTCTTCGTGGAGACGTTCCAGAAGGTTCGTTGAACTGATCTTCAGAAAATCAAAATGATCAAAGGCATAGTACTGCAGCGAATTCTCCAGACTGTCTTTCAGTACCTCGATTGCTTCCGGAAACCGTGTCTCGTATTCCTTGATGAATGCCCGACCCGTCATCAACGATGCCTCCCGGGTTGGTTGCGTCCAGATATTTTTCAGTTTTTGCGCAAAGGACGCCTTTGCCTTCCGGGATACATGGGCGAGTATGTTTCTCATAAAGTGCACCTTGCACCGCTGCCAGCTGCATCCCAGAAAGGACTTTTTGACGGCCGTACGA
>Ga0272441_10003032_pt1 | contig 32891 bp, 24 predicted proteins | sample SSMProp6N_FD_193582 | JGI IMG/M metagenome (GOLD analysis project Ga0272441, IMG submission 193582) | Marine sediment archaeal communities from Little Sippewissett salt marsh, Falmouth, MA, United States - SSM-Prop-6N | ecosystem: Environmental > Aquatic > Marine > Wetlands > Sediment ... | reverse complement strand
CGGCAAGACGATGCGGGTCGTGGGCCGGTTCGACAGCGCCGACAGCGCCCAGACGGTGGCGCGCTGCTCGGCGTCCAGGAGTTGCTGCATCGTGTGGCCGCCGAGGTAATCGAGCGCCTTCAGGTCGTCGGGCGGATTCGGCAGGGCCAGCGGCGCCCCGAAGGCCTCGACCGAGAGGATCGTGAAGACCTTGTCGGCAGGCCCCTCGCGATACAGTTGGACCTGGCTGTGTTGGTCCGTGACGCCGAGGGCCTTGATGGGCGTCGGGCCGACGAACGCGCCGTCCGGCCGCTTCTTGCCGAGGCTCTCGGCCCAGAGTTGGCGGTACCAGTCGGCCACGTCGCGCAGGGCGGCTGCGTACGGCATCATGACGCTCATCGGCTTGCCTTTGCGGTAGAGGCCGATCTGGACGGCGGCGCCCTGGGCGGGGAGGTTCACGGCAAAGTCCGCGCTCGCGCCGCACTGGTCCATGGCGGCGGCGCCCTGGAGCACGGCCCCGACGTCGATGCCGATGAGCGCGGCCGGCAGGAGGCCCACCGGTGAGAAGACGCTGAACCGGCCGCCCACGTCGTCGGGCACGACGAAACTCTCGAGGTCCATCGCCTCGACGACCGGCCGGAGCAGGCCCTTGACGGCATCGGTCGTCACGATGAGGTGCTCGTGCACGTTGGCCTCGCCGACGCTCGACGCGAGGCGGTCGTGGATGACGAGGAACTGGCTCATCGTCTCGGCCGTGGACCCGCTTTTCGAGATGACGTTGAAGAGGGTGCGCTTCGGGTCGACGGCCTTGAGCATCTGGGCGAACTCGGCCGGGTCGACGTTGTCCATGACCCAGAGTCGTGGCCGGCCGCCGCGCTGCTCAGCCGTCAACTGGTTCCAGTACGGCGTGACGAGGGCCGTGCGCAGGCAGATGGGCCCCAGGGCGCTGCCGCCGATGCCCAGGACGACCACGTCGTTGAACCGGCCGGCCGCGGCCTCGGCCACCTGAACCACGCGGTTCACCTGCGAGAGGTCCGGGTTCGTGGGCAGGTCGCGGTAGGGGGTCTCGGCCCGGCGGGCGTGGACGTCGGCGGCGATGGCGAGGCTCTCGGCCTCAAGGGCGTGCCACTCGTCCGGCGTCAGGCCGTTCTCGGGGCCGACCACGTCGGCCATGGCGGTAGTGGCGTCGAATTGGATGTTGGTGCCGGGCATCGTCTGCTCCTTGTTACGCGCCGTTTCGTGAGCCGCGGGCTTTGCCCGCGGTGAGTTTCGGGCGATGGAGACTACCCGCGGCCTGAGGTCGCGGCTCACGACCCGGCGTCGCGCGGTTCGCCGCCTCGTCAGGCATCGGCGACTTTAACCAGTTTCGCAAGCGCGGGGTCCATGAGTTTCTCGCCGACCGTGTCGAACCGGATGCGGACCATCTGGCGTCCGGCGGCCGTGGCGAACCGGGCCACCCGGCCCAGACCGTACGTCGGATGCCGCACCACCTGGCCGATGGCAAGGCCCGTTTGGGGGTCGACCGCGCGGCGGACGACGCGGTCGGCGCCCGGCTGGCGGTACCCGCCGCCGCTTCGGAGCGATGCGGGCGCCGTGCCGCTCGTCTCGTCGACGGGCCGGACCGTGTCGCGCGGTATCTCACGCAGAAACCGGCTGGCGGGGAACCGTTCCGGCCGGCCGCGAATCCGGCGGAACCGGGCGTACACGAGGGCCAAGTGTTGCTTGGCCCGCGTCATGCCGACGAAGAAGAGGCGGCGTTCCTCCTCGATGGCGGCGGGATCGTCGCGGTTGCGGATGTGCGGCAACAGGCCGTCCTCGCACCCCGTGATAAAGACGGCCGGAAACTCCAGGCCCTTGGCGGCATGAAGCGTCATGACCGGCACGCGGTCCGCCTGCTCGTCGTAGCCGTCCTGGTCGCTGGCCAGGCAGACGGTTTGGAGGAACCCCTCCAGGCCGCGCGGGTGTTCCGGGTCGTCCGGATGGTTGGCGGCGGCGCGGTCGAACGCCTCGCCCACGGTGACGAGTTCGTCGAGGTTTTCCTTGCGGTCGCCGGCATCGTCGCCCTTGAGGGTGTCGGCGTAGCCGGTACGGGCGATGACGGCGTCGATGAGGGGTTCGACGGTGTCGCGGGGTTCGTCGGCGAGTTCGTCCATCATCGTGCGGAAGCGCGCCAGGGCCGCCCGGGCGCGCGGGCCGAGGTCCGGCACGTCCGCCACGTGGGGCAGGGCGTCCCAGAGCGAGATACCCTGCCCGCGGGCCCAGGCCGTCAGGTGGTCGAGGGTCTTGGCGCCGATGCCGCGGGCCGGCGTGTTGATGACGCGGCGCAGGTTGACCTCGTCGCGCGGGTTGTGCAGCACGTCGAGGTAGGCCAGGATGTCGCGGACCTCCTTGCGGTCGTAGAACGACGTGCCGCGCACAATCTCATACGGCACGGGAGGCGAGGCCCGGCGGAAGGCGTCCTCGATGGCCCGCGTCTGGGCCACCGTCCGGACGAAAACGGCGGCGTCGCGGAACGCAAGGCCGTGGTCGGCCCGCAGGCGGCGGAGGCTGCGGACGAGGGCGTTCGCCTCGGCCTCCTCGTCGTCCGTGAGAATGACGCGGACCTTGTCGCCGGCCGGGTTGTCGGTGTACAGGTGTTTGGCCTTGCGGCGTGCGTTGCACTGGATGACGGCGTCGGCGGCGGCGAGGATGGTTTGGGTGCTCCGCCAGTTCTGCTCCAGCCGGACGACGTGGGCGTCCGGGAAGTCTTTCTCGAAGTCGAGGATGTTCTCGATCCGGGCGCCCCGCCAGCCGTAGATCGACTGGTCCGGGTCGCCGGTGGCGCACAGGTTCTGCGGCTGGCCGGCCAGGTCGCGGGCGATGGCGTACTGGGCGTGGTTGGTGTCCTGGTACTCGTCGATGAGGATGTACCGGAAGCGGTCCGAGAGGTGGTTGCGGAAGTCGGCCGAGTGCCGAAGGCCCAGGGCCGTCTCCAGGAGCAGGTCGTCGAAGTCGAGAGCGGCGGACGCTTTCAGAATGCCCTCGTACGCGGCGTAGATGCGGCCCAGGTGCCGGGCACGAAAATCCGGGCTCCGGACCTCCGTAAAGTCTTGGGGACGCTGGAGTTTGCTCTTGGCCCGGCTGATGGTTTCGAGGCACTTGCCGGGGTCGAAGTGGGTGGCGTCGAGGTCCAACTCGGCCAGGGCCCGTTTGACGGCTCGCTTTTGGTCGTTGGTGTCGTAGATGGTGAAGTGGGGGTCCAGACCCAGCACGTCGGCGTACTGGCGGAGCATCCGGGCGCAGAAACTGTGGAACGTGGCCACCAGGGGCGGGCGGTCGCCGGGCAGCAGGGCACGGGTCCGGTCGCGCATCTCGCCGGCCGCCTTGTTCGTAAAGGTGATGGCCAGAATGTGCCGGGCATCGATGCCCCGGCTCATCAGGTACACGATGCGGCGCGTGATGACGCGGGTCTTGCCGCTGCCGGCCCCCGCCAGGACCAGGAGCGGACCGTCCACGTGTGTGACCGCCTCGACTTGGGCGGGTGTCAGATCGTCGAGCATCTCCATCGGTGGGGGATTCCTCAGCGGGTGTCTTGCGAGGCGGTACTATAGCAGCACACGGTCACAGTGTCCATTGCGTCGTGACGCACGGCACGAACGCAGTGCGCGAGTACCGGGGCGCCCGGTACGCCGTGGGGAAACGGTTTGCCTTGGCATGGGCTGGCGTCCATCGGCTTTTCCCTTGGCCCCGGCGAGGTGCTCGCGTATCCTTCGCGCCATGATTCTTGGCCACGGCATCGACCTGTGTGGGGTGGGGCGGATTCGGCGGATGATCGCCGACCACGAGGAGCGTTTTCTTGCGCGGACGTACACCGAGGCGGAGATGGCGTACGCCCGCCGCCACAAGAAGGGGTTCGAGGAGACCCTGGCCGGCCGGTTCGCCGCCAAGGAGGCCGTCATGAAGGCCCTCGGAACCGGCTGGTGCGTGGGTGTCGAGTTTAACGGTATCGAAATCCTGAACGAACCCACCGGCAAGCCGTACGTTGTTCTGCACGGCTCGACGGCCGAGAAGGCCGACGCCCTGGGCATAACGGCCTGGCACATCACGATTACGCATACCGAGGACCTGGCGATTGCGTCGGCCATTGCCGAGGGCGGGTAGCCGCGGGTTCGCTGCCGCGCGTCGTTGGGGCAAAAACGCCCTCGACAACGGGTCGTGGCGCTCGTATAAAGAAGTGACCGGCCCGCGATTGCGTGCAGGGTCACACCATCTCACAGGCTCTGGCATATAGCGGGTGCTTAGAGGAGGCCTATCATGTGCGCCGCTGCCTGGATACGTCGACTCGCTCTCGGCCTGGCCATCTGCCTGCTCGCTGCTGTGCTGGCGGGCGAGGCGTTGGCGGCCGGTTGGGGCAACAACGACCAGAACACCTGGGATGCCGAGGACATGGAACGCGTCCGGAAACGTCGCCAGGAGCGGCTCCGGCAGCAAGTCGAAACCTACAAAGACGCGCTCAAGGTTGTCCAGAAGGAAGAGAGCCAGGTCGGCACGGCCCTCAAGCAGGGCGAGGCCAAGGCCAACGCCGGGAGCGACCCGGTCCAGAAGAGCCGCACCCTGCGCCTCGCACGCCATAAGGCCATTGCGGGGCTCAAACAGGTGGACTTCAAGTACGGGCGGCTCTACGTGGCTGTCGAGAAACTCGGCGCCGAGCGCGACATCCCCTCCGAGGCCAAGAGCGGGGCCGCCATCCTGCTCACGCAAGTCCGCGACGGCGCCCGAACCAACCGCGAGCGAATGGCCGACCTCTACGAGCAGGTCGATGAACCCGTCAAGGCCCTGAAACTCCTCGAAAGCGTCTACAAGGGAATCCCGGATACCGGACGGGCGAGTGCAGGAACCCTGAAGCAGCGCATCAAGGCCCTGAAGCAACAACTCGGTATTCGCGACCCGTCGGACGGCGGAATGTAGCGCCCCCCGCCGGGCATCGGCCCAGCCAACGACCGCGTGGCGACCCTTCGGGGCCGCCACGCGTTTTTTCGTGTGGCCCGGCTGGCTCTCAGAATACGCGGAGTTGAATCTTCAGACGCGTCGACGAACCGTAATACGGCGAGTACGGGCTGTACGAGTGAGCCGTGCCGCGCGGGTAGTACTGGTACTCCTTGAGTTCCGCGAGGAGGCTCTCGATGTCGGCGGTGTTGGCGGTGTACAGGTCGGGCGTTTCGTGCCGCAGGGCGAACGCCTTGATGAGCCAGAGGGCGGATTCGGCGGCTTGACGGTTGCCCAGGTACACCCGTGCCACTTGGTTCCACTGGGCGGCGGCGGCTTTGCTGACGATGCTCGAGAGGCGTGTCCGAGTCAGGGCCGGCCTGACCTTCTCGCAGTGTTTAACGGCCTCTCTGGCGGCGTTCAGGATGTTCGTGACGAGTTGGCCAAGCACCTCGGCCTTGTGCGACGCGCTGTACCCGGGCACGTAGACGTTGGCCTCGGCCAGTTGTTCGAGGGCGTTGTCGGCCGCCTTGTTCAGGTGGGTTTGACTGTTCAGATTCGAGGCGTTTTGGGCAATGGTGACGGCCTTTTGGAGGCACTGGTCGGCTTTCCAGGGCATGGCGGCCTCGGCGACTTCTTCGAACCGGCCGAGCGTTTTGCCGTTCACCGTTACGGTGCGGATGGTGCGCAACATCTCGGACGCCGCCAGCAGACGTTTGCGGTCGTTCGGGTCTTTGGCGGTCGAGGACCGCAGGCCGATGGCCCGGGCTGCTCCAAACGGGTCCTTGATTTGCAGATAGCACGTGATCAGCGCCCCGGTGGCGCCGATGCGTTTCTTGGCGTCGAAGTCCTTGACGTCCAGGCGAAGCAGGCCTTCGAGCAGGCCGCCCGCCTTGACCCAGTCGCCCGCCACCAGGGCCGACCGGGCTTCCTTGAACGAGGCGTCGGCCTTCTCGGGCGGAATGTCGGCCGGGACGACCTTTGGGACAGGCTTGGCCGGGGCCGGCTTGGCCGGATCCGGGTCGGGGTCGGGCGCCGGGTCGGACGCCTCGATGGCCTTGACCTGGTTGGCCGAGATCGTGATCGTGCCGCTGATCGTTTTCAGGATGACGTGCTCGTCCGTCTTCTCGACGATCGTACCGGTGAAGGTTTCGCCGGACGTGGTGGTGACGCTATCGGCCGAGGCGGCAGGCATGGGCCCCAGGGTCAGCAGCGCGAGCAGGACGCCGGCCAGGACCGTGCCGGACCGGTGCTGCAGGTAGTCGCCAAGGGCGAAACGGCGTGACGTGCGTCTCATGACCGGTCCCCGTTTGTTCGACTGCCGCCGGTAGCGGCATGGCGCCTGTTTGTGTGGCGGTTGGCCTCCACCTCCATGCTTACGGGATGAGAGGCCTGGATGCAAGGGTGCTTCGGATTCCCTAATCTGTTAAGACCCGCGAGGGTGACGGTGGTTCCGTTTGTTTAGGGGAATCAGAATTGGCCGGTCTTTCGCGGCAGGATTTTGAGTTTGCCGCCCGGGTAATACCGGAGGCCGTCGAGGCGTTTGAGGAGTTTCTTGGCCTCGCCCTCGTTGTACAGGCCCTTGAGAGCCGCCGTGGTCAGCAGGTTGCCGATGGCATCCTCGGCCTGTTGGCGGGCCGACAGGTACCCCATGACCCGGCCGGTCCATGACTGGACGTGGTTCTTGGCGGACCAACTTTGCCAACGGTTGCTGTCGAGCCAGGTACGTTCCTTCTCGCATCCGTCGACGGTCTTGCGTGCGATTTGGATGACCTTGTCGGCGAGGACCCGCAGGACGGCGTCGCGGTTGCGGCTGTGGGAACCCGGTTCGAAGAAGTCGGCCTCGCGGAGGGTGTCCTCGCAGAGGCGGGCCTGCCGCTCGAGCCGACCGCGGACCGAGACCAACGTGGTGGCGGCAGCGTTGCGGCGAGCCTCCTGGATGAGTTGCTCGGCTTTCCAGCGGGCGGCCGCTTGGACGAGCGGCGCGAAGGCCGTGGGCGACTTGCGGCCAGCCATGTTGTCGGACGCCGTGCCCTGGAGGGCGTCGATGGTGGCCAGAATGCGTTTCCGCTCGTCGCCGTTGCGCGTCAGCCCCGCCCGCCGACGCAAGGCAACGGCGGCCCCGGCCGTGTCGCCCAATTGCAGATGGCACAGGACGAGGCCTTCGGCGGCCTCGATGAGTTGCGGCGGTTCCAGGGCCGCAGGCCTCAGCGCCAACACCCCCGCGTACTGCTCGCCGGCCTCTTTCCACTTCTTGGCGGCCAGGGCCTTCCCGGCCTCCTGGAAGGCGCTCTTGGCTTTACTGGGCTTGATGGAGGCGGGGACGATGCGGTCGGCGCTCGTGGGGGCCTGCTCGTCGGTTTTCTCGATGGTCCGGATGTCGTCCACGGCCACGGTCACCTGTCCGCCACCCGTGGTCCGGATGACAAGGCGTCCCTCCTCGCGTGTCACCACCGTGCCGACGAACGTGGCGCCCTTCTTGGTAATGACGCGGTCGGCCCTGGCGGCGGCAGGCAGGAGGAGGCCGGCCAGGCCCGCCGCCGCAACGAGCAGCGGGCTGATCCGGTGCGGAACATGGGATACGGCAACATCGGCCATAGGGTCTGTCCCTCGCTTGGCGTTGGGTCCGGCTACTTGTACGACCACGGCGGGGGCATCCGCAGACGCAGAACGGTTCCGCCGAAAGGGCCAGGCACAACGGCGGGGTAGCCGGGCCATCCGCCAGCGGTCCGCTTACGGGATCGGCGTTAGAATTGGGTGCCGAGGTGGCGCGGCATGATGCGGAGTTTCCGCGTCATGCCCTTCATCATCTCGTGGTACCGTAACTCTTCGAGTTCCGTGAGCCGCTCGGTGATTTTTTCCTGCCGCTTCGTCTGCAGGTCGGCCACCCCGACCTCGGTGGCGAGGCGCTGGATGCTCTTGAGGGCGTCCTCGGCGGCTTTGCGGCGTTCCAGGTACCGCTTCACGTAGTCGTTGTACATGCGGCCGTGATCGATTGTGGCCGCGCTGCCCTGCCAGTACGGCGAGATGTTGAACTTGCGTTCCTCGGTGCAGATCTTGACGGCTTTCTCGGCGGCCTGCATGATGTTGTCGGCCACGGTCGAGAGGGCTTCTTCCTTGTGAGCCGCGGCGAACCCGGGAACGTACAGTTCGGCCTCGTTCAGGTCGTCCAGTATCTTCTTGGTCACCCGGTTCAGGGTGGTCCACTTGTTGAGGCTCTCGGCCTTGGCGCCGGTTTCCTTGGCCCGTTCGAGCAGGGTTTCGGCTTTCCACTGGGTGCCGGCGGCGATGGCTTGGTCGTACGTCTGGACGAATTGCCATTTTTTGCTCGGCCCCGTCACGGTGTCGGCCTCGTCGAGTGCCTCGGCGGTGGCCAAAAGCCGTTTCTTGTCGCTTTCGGAGGCCACGAGCAGCGCGCGGCGTTTAAAGACTTTGGCGGCGCCTTCGGTATCCTGGATCTGGAGATGGCAGGTGGCCAAGGCCGCCGTGGCCGCCAGACGATTCTCGTGCTGAAACACGGTCGTCGGCAGTTTCAAGAGGCCCGCCAGGAGCGACCCGCCCTTGACCCAGTTGCCGCTGGCGATGGCGCCCTTCGCGTTTTCGAATGCCTCCTGGGCTTTGGAGGGGCGGATGGTCTCTGCAACGATCTTCTTCTCTTCCTGGGCCGGCGCGACGTCGCGCATGAGGGTCAGGATGGAGCCAACGGGTATCGTGACTTTGCCGCTTGCCGTGGCAATCGTGACGGACTGGGGCGTTTCTTCAACGATCTTGCCCGTGAACGTCTGGCGCGACTTGGTCAGGATACTCGCACCCGGTGCCGGCGCCGGCGCGATCAGCATCGTCGTAAGCGCGATACTGACGAGTGCGCAGCGCAGTGCAGTCATCGGATAAACCCTCCCGTCTTGTGCGACAAACGAATGCAAAGCCTTTCGCGTCCCCTACGCCCAGCGGACCCGCCGAAAACGGGCACGGGTTGCGTGGCGGCCGGTTGTCCCGGCGCGCAAACCAAGCAGCCGGGGCCACCGCCTGCGCTTTAGAATCCAGAAGTCGCGTTCAGGTTCCGCGGAAACCGTCTGGGATCCGCAGAGGCCTGAATGAAGCGACAGTCGTACCGCCCTCGCACCTGTCGGTATCGACCAGCCACGCGCAACGGCTTTAGCGGAATACGGCTTTTTCTCGGCAGCGGCCGGCCGGGGCGTCAGCCGGCCTCACAGGCGTCGATGCAGTCGATGACGAGCGCGGCGTAGGTGTACGAGGGACCACCGCCCATGGCGATGGTCACGGCACAGACGTCCATGATTTCCTCGCGCGTGGCGCCCGCCTTCAGGCAGTTGTCCACGTGCAAGGCGATGCAGTAATCGCACCGGACGGCGATCGAGATGCCCAGCGTGACCAGTTCTTTCGTTTTCTGATCCAGAACACCGTCGCCAAACGCCACCTGCATCGTTGGCGCAAAGTGCTTCATCAACTCCGGCATGCCGTCGCGAATGTCTTTCTGGCGGCTCTTGAACTGCTCCACCAGGGCCCGGGGGTCCTTGCTCATAGTTTCCTCCCTTGCGTTCCACGGTGACCGGCGGTTGACCAACGCCTCGTGAATGAAGCAACCACCCCTTACTCTATACCCCATAACGCCCGAGAATCAAGCGCCGAGCGCGGCGCCGGCGCGCCGGCGCCGGTTGGCGGGGCGGCGGCGCGCGTTCTGGCCAAGCGCCCCGCCGGGCAGTATAATCCACATCGCAGCCGGTCCGCATACGTGATGCACCAACGCAGGAGGAGCCTGGAAACCATGACGCATGCCACGCGTGTTGCCTGTGCCCTTGCCGTCCTCGTTCTCGCGGTGGGGGCGGCGGCCCCTGCCGCCGAGGTGCTCGTCGAGGCCGAAGGCTTCGACGCCCCGGGCGGATGGGTCATCGACCAGCAGTTCATGGACGTCATGGGGTCGCCGTACCTGCTGGCCCACGGCATGGGCCGCCCCGTCAAGCCGGCGACGACCGCGGTCGCGTTTCCGGAAGCCGGCACGTACCACCTGTGGGTCCGCACGAAGGACTGGGTGCCCGAGAAGGAATGGAGCCCCGGCCGGTTCACGGTGGTTGTGGACGGCACGCCCGCCGACGCCGTCTTCGGCGCCGAGAAGCCCGAGTGGCACTGGCAGAAGGGTGGCACGGTTCGCATCGGCGCCAAGCGCGCCCGGGTCGAACTCGTGGACATGACCGGCTTCGAGGGCCGGTGCGACGCCCTCTACTTCACCACCGACGCCGACGCCCGGCCCATGAACGAACCCGGCAAGGCGATGGACGCTTGGCGCAAGCGGCTCCTGGGGTTGCCGGAGGTGCCGCCGTCGGCCGGCGCGTTCGACGTAGTCGTGGTGGGCGGGGGCATCGCCGGCACGAGCGCCGCGGTGGCGGCCGCACGGCTTGGCCTGGAGGTGGCCCTCGTGCAGGACCGGCCGGTCCTGGGCGGCAACGCCTCCGGCGAGATTCGCGTCCACACGGGCGGCAACGAGGGCCCGAACATCGTGGCGGAGATCAACGCCCCGTACCACGCCGGAGCCGGCAAAGAACCGCATCCCACCAAGGCCTTCGACGAGCGGCGCCACGCCATCGTCAGGGCCGAAAAAACGATCCACCTGTTTCTGAACACGCACGTCGTCGCCGCCCACACCAAGGGCGGCCGCATCACGAGTGTCGACGGCAAAGACATCCGCACCGGCAAGGAACTGCGGTTTGCCGCACCCCTCTTCATCGACTGCACCGGCGACGGGTGGGTCGGCTATTGGGCGGGCGCCGAGTACCGCGTCGGACGCGAGGCACGCGACCGACACAACGAGTCCATCGCCCCCGAGAAGGCCGACACGATGGTCCTCGGGACCAGCCTCATGTGGGGCAGCCGCGACACCGACCGCACCATCGCCTTCCCCGAGGTGCCGTGGGCCCGGACGGTGGCCAAGGACATGGAGGCCATCGAGGGCAATTGGACGTGGGAGTACGGCCATTACCTCGACCAGATTGAGGATGCCGAGGAAATCCGAGACACCCTGCTCCGGGCCATCTACGGCGCCTGGTCGAATGCCAAGAACGGGTCGAACCAGGCCAAGCACGCCACGCGGGAACTCGCGCACGTGCCGTTCGTGGGCGGCAAACGCGAATCCAGACGCCTCATCGGCGACTATATCCTCACGCAGGGCGACATCCAGGCCACCCGCCCATTCCCCGACGGCGTGGCCGAGGGATCCTGGTCCATCGACCTGCACTACCCGAAGGACTACAAAAAGTACCCCTTCCGCACGTACGCCCAGTTCAACAAGGTCAAGCCGTACCCGATTCCGTACCGGTGCCTGTACTCGAAGAACATCGAGAACCTGCTGATGGCCGGCCGCAACGTCAGCCTGACGCACGTGGCCCTGGGGTCGGTCCGCGTGATGAACACGTGTGGCCAGTTGGGCGTGGCCACCGGCGCCGCCGCCTTCCTCTGCAAGAAGCACAACACCACGCCGCGCGGCGTGTACCAGAAACACCTCCAGGACCTCCTCGACATCCTGGCCAGCCGCGGCGATTACGAAGGGGCCCTGGCGCCGAGTGCCGAGGCCGCTCGCATCGCTGCCTCCATCCCCGTGCCCGGACCCGAGGGCATGACCGTTGCCGTCCTCACGAAAGGTTCGAGCCGTTGCGTGGGCGGGTACCCGCTCGTTGAGGTGCCTGAGACCCTCCTCGGCAAGACGTGCGCGTCGGTGAAACGCGGCGCCTGGAACGCCCCCGGCGCCGCCTACGCCTTTACGGTCGACGTGCCCGCCACCGTGTACCTGGCCGTGCACGACCGCGGTAACGCCCGTTTGCCGAAGGGGTGGACGAAAACCGACATGGTCGCCTCTTGGAAGACGGGCAACGACTCGAAGACGTATACCGATACGGTGTGGCGGAAAGACGTGGAGGCCGGGGTGGTCCGGGTTCCCCCGCACCTCGGCCGGGCAGACAAGTTCTACGGCCTGCCGCACCTCGCCGTCGTCGTGCCGAAGCAGGGCGAAACGGTCAAGGTGCAACCGGCCAAGTAGGCCGCGGCGATGGGCACGGTTCGAGCCGGCCGCGGAAGCGGCCGGACAGGGGCATCTGCCGTGGCACACGACATGGCCGGAGAAGCTAACCCGCTGCTTCTGCAGCGGGCTCGAAACGCGCCGATGACGAATGGCGAATAGCCAATGACCAAGGACAAGCGCATGAATCGCCGCCGATTTCTCCAGAACGCCGCCGGCGCCGCCGGCGCCATTGCCGTCGCGCCCGGCACGTGGGTCCTGGCGGCCCCCTCGGCAGCCGAACCCCTCGAACCCGGGGAGAACAAGGTCGTTTTCCGCAGCAGTTTCGAGCCCGGCGACCCCATGCCGCCCAACCTTTCGGCCCACGAGGTCGTTGCCGACAAGGCCCGGACCGGCCACCGGTCGCTGGTGGCCGAGGTGGCGGGGCCGAACCAGGCCCGGTTCCTCGAGATTCCGTTCGAGAGCCCCGCCGGCTGGGTGCTCGAGGTGTCGTGCTGGGTCCGGAGCGACCGCCGCAGCGCTGCCGCCGTCTTCATCCGCGTGGGCAAGCAGCGGATTTCCCTCGGCCGCACCGACGCCATCTCCGCCCGCGGGTGGAAACACGTTCGGGCCACGTGGGCGGTGGACCGGCCGACGCGCGGCGTGGTGCAACTCGTGGCCCCGTCATCCTACAACGCCCCCGCCGGACGCATGTGGATCGACGACGTCACCGTTACCGTGCGCCGGAACCCGTGCGAGTGGCCGGACCACGTCCAGGACTTTCCCGTGACGGCGTCCGACGCGTCCGGCCGCATCTGGATGGCCACGCTCGAGCGGCCCGAGGCCCGCGGCCTCGTGCGCCTGTATCGGCTTGACGGCGCCGAGCCGCGCGACGTGGCCACGGTGGATCCGGGGGCCTGTACGGCCGTGGCGCCGCCGGCCATCGCGGCCGGGCCGCGCGGCTGCGTCGTGGCCTTCCCGGTGGAGCGCGACGACCGCTGGCGCATCGCCTGCGCCTTCGCGGGCGAGCGGACCCGGGGCCGCACCTCCGTGACCCTCCTCGACGGCCGCGGCAACGCCAACATCAACCCGGCCGTCGCGATGCAGGGCGACGGCGCGACCGTCCTGTGGGAGACGAACGCCGACGGCCGCCGCCGCATCGCCGCCGGCCGCGTTGGGCCCGACGGGGCAGGGGCCGTTGAGATGCTCTCGGCGCCCGATGCCAACGCGTACAACCCGGCGGTCGTCGCCCTGGACGACGGCTCGCTTTTTGCCGCCTGGGACGCCTTCCGCGACGGCTCCGCCAACATCTACGGCGCCGCCTGCCGCGACGGACGGTGGCAGAACGAACGCCGCCTGACCGATGACCCGCGCATCGAGCGGCATCCGCACCTGGCGGCCCGCGGCGCCAACGTCTGGATGACCTGGCAGGCCCAGTCCTACCCGCGCATGAAGATCAATCACGTGACGGAGCAGCGGATTGCCGTGGCCCGTGTATCGGCCGACGGCGGCCTGCTGGCCCCCGTGGGCCACGCGACCCACGTCCTCGGGTGCCGCGGCCTGCTGCTGCGGCCACGGGTGGCGGTCGACCCCGAGGGCCGGCTCTGGCTCTCGGCCCGCCGGTCGCTGGGCCAACACGCCGGATGGGAACCCATCGTCTGGTGCTGCGGCGGCGAGGCCTGGATCGGGCCCGTCAGCCTCCTGCCCCAGCAGGGCCGGTGGCGGCCGGTAACCCCCGCGTGGGGCGACGGCGGCGGCCGGGCGGTTTGCCAGTTCGACGATCTGCCCGCCGCCTGGCGCGAGCAGGGCATCCACCCGGACTGGAAGTCCGGCCTGGTGGTCCGGGCGTTGCCGACGGCAAACCTGCCGCCGGCCGATCCGCCGAAGGTCGAGCCGCTCGTCATGCCGGCGACCGACTTTTCGCTCGCCGAAAAGCGCGACCGCGTAGCTGCCCAACTGCCGCGCGAAACCATCGAGCAGGCCGGCCGCAGGCTCACCCTGTTCTGGGGCGACTTTCACGACCACACGGACCTCTCGGTGTGCGTCCGCGACAAGAACCCGCCCGGCCACGACCTGCTGGCCAACGAGCGCGACATCGAGCAATTGGATTTCGTTGCCCTGACGGATCACGGGTACAACTTCGACCCGCCGCAGTGGGCGCTGAACGGGGCCCAGGTCCGCGCCAACCACGACCCCGGCCGCTTCGTCACGTTCCTGGCCGAGGAATGGACCAGCGACCACATCCCCTACACGCCGCCGCGGCACGGCACCCGGGTGAACACCGGCACACGCGTGGTGCTGCGCCGGTACGGGCACCGGAACCTCATCTTCCTGGACCCGTACGGGGGGCGGTTCTTCGACTCGCGCGACGGCGACATTCCGCCCGCCGACGTGTGGACGCAGTTCGAGCCCGGCCAGGTCATTGCCATCCCCCACCAACTGGCCGATCTCGGGAACCGGCCCACCGACTGGTCGTGCCACGACGTGCGGTACCAGCCCGTGGCCGAAATCTGGCAGACCCGCGGCTCGTATGAGTACACGGGGTGCCCGAGGCAGGCTGGCGGCTCGATGAAGGAACCCGGCCATTACCTCCAGGACGCCTGGGCCCGCGGACTCATCATCGGCGTCATCGCCAGCCCCGACCACGGCGGGGGCAACGGCAAGGTGGGTGTCTGGGCCAACGACCTGACGCGCGAGGCCATCTTCCACGCGGTCCTGGCGCGGCACACCTTCGGCACGAGCGGCGCCAAGATGGCCCTGCGCCTGACCTCAGGCGACGCCATGATGGGCGACGTCGTCAAACGGCCGCCCGGGTCGATTCCCTTTGCGGTTCGGGCCCGGGCCGCACGGCCGATTCGCCAGCTCGTCGTCTTCCGTAACAACGAGGTTGTGCACCGGGCCGAGGGCCTCGGCGCCGACGTGGACCTCGCGTGGACGGATACGGCGCCGCCGGCGGCGTCGGCCGCTGCCCCGCGCCTGTGGTACTACGCCCGCATCCAGGCCGAGGACGACGAACTCGCCTGGACGAGCCCGATCTGGTTCGAGGCGTAGCCGATGAGCGCTGCCTCGTCAGGCCTATATTCTGACACACATGGAGTCCGGTCAATGGGCCTGAAAAAGCGCATCAAAACTGACCAAAAAACGACAATTCGGCGCACAAAATCGAAATAGGCGACAAAAGTCGACAGTTTTGCCTTACCCAGTTTAACATCTCAGGGGGGAATCGTCCCTTAAGCCCCAAAAACGAGGATTCAGGCCCCGAAAAGGCCCGATTTCGCCGCGCACCGTAAAGGCCATTTTGCCAGAGTATACAAACGGCGGCGGGTTCTGCCGTCACCGAACGCCTAACGCCCCCGCCACAAACGCGTTCACGGGCACCACGGCAGCCGCAGTGCCCACCGACGCAGCGTCGGCGAAAAGATGACCCGGGCCTTCAGCCGCTTCCGTCCGATACGCTTGGCCAGCGGCTCGAAGGTGCGCCGGTAGACCACCTCGGGCTCCGGCCGGGAGAGGGCCGCGCCGGCGGCCGCACCGCTCTCGACGGCAAACGAGAGGCCTTCGCCGCTCGACGGGCTGACGAGGCCGGCCGCCTCGCCGGCCAGCAGGACCCGACCACTGCCGGCCAGAACGTGCGACGCACGCTCCGGCCGCGTCAGGCGCCGGGCCGAGCGCTCGCGTTCCTCGCCCGCGAGGTCCAGGCGCTCGCGGAAGTGGGCCAGAATCTCGGCGAAACGGTCGCGCATGCCCTGCAGGCGGCTGAACGCCGCCCCGACGAGCACGCCGTCGGGCTTCGGGATGGCCCACGCGTAGTACGTCGTCAGGCGGCTCGCAAAGAGGACCTCGTGTCGGTCCAGGCCGGCGGCGGGCGGCAGGCGGACCTGGATGGCCGTCATCACCGGCGGGGCGGGGCGGTCCGGAAACGCCAGCCGCCGCACACGCGACCCCGCCCCGTCTGCCCCGATAACCCGTCGCGTCCGGATGGTCTCGTCGCCGTCGGCCGAGGCGAGGCCAACCGCCAGGCCGGTGCCGTCGGTCCGCAGGCCCACCACGCGCGCGTGCAAACGCAGGGTAACCCGCTCGGCCGCCCGCCCCAGAAGCCATGCGTCGAAGCGGGCCCGGTCGAGGTTCCAGTAGGCCCGCCGGTAGGTCTGTGTGCGGCCGGCGTCGAGGTCCAAGGCGTGGACGACCTGGGGCTCAGGCCGCACGCGGACGGTTTCCGGCACGGCCAAGCCGCGTTGGGCCAGGGTCCGCTGGGCGTCGGGGTTCAAGAGGCCACCGCAGCATCGGCCGGCCGCCGGGTCGCCGCGGTCGACGAGAAGGGCGCGGACACCGGCCGGCAGGTGGATGGCGGCCGCGCACCCGGCCGCCCCACCACCGACGATCACAACGTCCCACGGTTCAGACCCCATGCATGCCTCGGGGTTGGGGTTCGCGGGAAGTGTAGACGACCTGGCCCGCGGGTGCAAGGACGTGCCCCGCGAGCGGGCGACGACGAAGACGCGCGGTGGCCGGTCTTGCGCACCGCGCGGGGCGCCATTGGCGGCTTGCCCGCCAGTGGGTAGCGCGGCAGGTCGGGAAACCCGCCGCGCTTCGCCTTTCGATATCCGCCCGTGGCACCCGCCTTTCGGCAGCGTTCCCGGACGGCTTGCTTTGTCGGCCGGTTGCCACTATACTGGCCGGTCGGAGGCACGCCGCTTTGGCATGCGGTTTGCCCCAAAGCCGACACCGAATTCCGGTATTGGCCGTGCTAGGCGGGGGGTTAGCGGTCCCTTGTACCTGCAACCCGCTACAGCAGGGCTGAATTCCTTCCGGAGGCTTGTGGTGTGCGCACGGAGGCGATTGACCGGGCGTTGAAGGTCGGATCCCATGCGATGGGTCGCTGGTGAACCGGGTCAGGGCCGGAAGGCAGCAGCCCTAAGCCGGAAGGCTCATGCGCCGTGGGGCTATCTGGCCGGAGCCTTGGGCATTGCTCACCGGCGGGCGCTGCCTGTCGAAGGAAGGTGCACGGCCATATATTACGTATCGCGGATGGTGGAGGTCCGCGTGTCGGATGGGCCGGCGTGACGCAGCGCCGGCACGTGCGGCAGGCGCGCTGTGGATCCGAAAGCGGAAACGCGACATCCCAAATCCGCACGCGATAAGCGTGGCCTGAGTGCGGAGGCGCAACACAAAGCGACACAGCATGCCCTATACTGTATTAGCGCGCCGATACCGATCCAGAACCTTCGACGAAGTCGTGGGTCAGGAGGCCGTTACCCAGACGTTGAAGTCGGCCATCGAGCACGACCGCGTGGCCCATGCGTACCTGTTTTGCGGCACGCGCGGCGTGGGCAAGACGACCGTGGCCCGTATTCTGGCCCGGGCCCTGAATTGTCAGAAAGGCCCCACGCCGGACCCGTGCGGCCAGTGCGACATCTGCCAGGCCATCCACCGCGGCGACGACGTGGACGTTCTGGAAATCGACGGGGCCTCGAACACCGGCGTGGAAGACGTCCGGACCCTGCGCGAGAACGCCCATTACCGGCCCGCCCGGTCCCGCTTCAAGATTTACTACATCGACGAGGTTCACATGCTGTCGCGCAACGCCTTTAACGCGCTGCTGAAGATCCTCGAAGAGCCGCCCGAGCACGTTAAGTTCATCTTCTCGACGACCGAGCCCCAACGGCTCCCGGCCACGATCCTGTCGCGGTGTCAGCGGTTCGACTTCCGGGCCGTGCCCACCGACACCATCGCCGCCCACCTCAAGGCCGTCTGCAAGGGCGAGAAGGTCAAGCCGCAGGACGAGGCGATCCGGGCCATCGCCCGCGAGGGCCGAGGCAGCGTCCGCGACGCCCTCACGCTGCTCGACCAGGCCATTGCGGTCGGCGACGGCACGGTCACGCTCGATGCGGTTCGCCAGACCGTCGGGGCGGTGCGCGGCGAGGAGGTGCTCGAAGTTGTCGCCGCCTGCGCCGCCGGCGATGCCGGTGCGGCGCTGACGCGCTTTGCCGACCTTCTGGCGGCCGGGGCCGACCTGCGAGGACTCCTCGAACAACTCATGCGACAGGTCCGCGACCTCCTCGTGGTCCGAACGTGTGGCGAGGCCGCCGAACTCCTCGATGCCTTCGGCCCGGCCCGCGACCGCCTGGCCCAGGTGGCCGAGCCGATGGCGGTGCCGGCCCTCGTCGCTTGCCTCGGGTACCTGACCGAGGCCCGCTCGCGCACGCGGTACGCGGCGGACCCGAGGCCGGTGGCGGAACTGGCGATCGTCCGGATGGCGTCGCTCGCCGAGATGGAGCCGTTGCCGGAGGTCGTGGCCCGCCTCGAAACGCTTGAGCAGTCGGTGGCGGCGGCGGCGGCCGACGCCGGAGCCTCCGCCAGGCCGGCGGCGGCAACGCCCGCGCCGCCCGACACCGACGAAAAAAAAAAGCCCAACGCGCCGCCGGTAAACGCCGATGACCCTTCCGGCCCGCCGGCCGATGCACCGCCTCGGCCCGCGCCCAAGACCGCCGCGCCGGCCGACACCGACGCAATGGTCCGCACGGCCCTCGACGTGTTCGACGGCCGCATCCTGGATGCGTAGAAGGGAGTCGTAACACCCATGGCCGGACTCGGCGACATGCTCAGCATGATGCGCAACCTCGGCGACCTCCAGGGACGGCTCCAGACCGTGCAGGACGACTTGGCACGCCAGGTCGTGGACGGGGCCTCCGCCGGCGGCATGGTCACGGCCCAGGTGAACGGCCGGCTTGAACTGGTGGGCCTCCACATCGACCCGGAGGCGGCTGGCGACGACGTGGCCCTGCTCGAGGATCTCGTCAAGGCCGCCGTCGGCCAGGCCATGGAGAAGGCCCGCGTGTTGCAGCGCGAGGGGATGGCGACCCTGCTGGGCGGAATGCCGCTGCCGCCGGGGCTCGAAACGCTCCTGGGCCAGTAGGCGTATACCCGGCGCTCGTTGAGCCGCAGGCGGCACGCCCGCGGTCGTTCCGGCGAACCAACCGTCGACGTGCCGTCGACGGCTGAACGTACCGGATGCACGGTAACGCATGGACGCCTATACCGACAGCCTCGAACGCCTGATCGCGGCCTTGGGCAAGTTGCCCGGCATCGGCCGGCGCAGCGCCGAGCGTATTGCCTTCTACGTGTTGGAGGCCGACCGGGCCGAGGCCGATGCCCTGGCCCAGGCCGTCCACGACGTCAAGACCAAGGTGGGCCATTGTTCGGTGTGCGGGGCCCTGGCCGAGGGCGACACGTGCGCCCTGTGCACAAGCCCGCGACGCGACCGGTCGCGCCTGTGCGTTGTGGAGAAACCTCGGGACGTCATCCGCATCGAGGCCACCGGCGGGTATAATGGGCTGTACCACGTTCTGGGCGGCCTGCTCGCGCCCGCGGAGGGAGCCGGGCCCGACGGGCTCGACCTCGCGGGCCTGCGGCGTCGGCTGGATGAGGGCGAGGTGCAGGAGGTCGTGCTGGCCCTAAGCCCGACGGCCGACGGCGACGGCACCGGCCTCTGCGTGGCCGAGCATCTTCAGGGGACTGGCGTACGCGTCACGCGCCTGGCGCGCGGGTTGCCTACGGGGGCCAGCCTCGACCTGGCCAACCCGGGCATGCTCGCCGACGCCTTGCGCGATCGCCAGGAGTTGGGGTCGTAGCCATGCGGTTCGATGCATCACTTCAGCAACGCCTCGAACAACGCATGGTTCTGGCTCCCCGTATGATCCAGGCCATGGAGATCCTGCAACTCCCCCTGGCCGCACTCCAGGAACGCATCGACCAGGAACTCGTTGAGAACCCCGTCATTGAACTCCGGCAGACGAAGCCGGAGGGCGAGGCGGACGGCCCGGACGGCGGGGCACGCGACTCGGCCGACACCGCCGACACCGAGGGCGAACAGACCCTCGTCGTCGGCGACGAGTCCGGCCCGGACGACTTCGAACGGCTCAGCCGCATCGTGGACCGGTGGGAAAACTACTTCGAGCAAACCGCCACCCGCCGGCCGGTGCACGCGGCCGGCGACGCCGATCCCAAGACCGAGGCCATGCGGAACACGCCCGACGACGGGCAAACCCTCCAGGAGTACATGCTTGACCAGTGGCACCTGGAAGACGTCACGGGCCGCCGTCGCGCCCTTGGCGAGGTTGTTATCCGGCAACTGGACGACAACGGGTACGTGCGCGGCGACCTCTCGGACGCGGCCTCCGAGGTTGACCCGCCCGCCGAGGAGGCCGAGATCGAGGATGCCCTGCGCCGTGTCCAGACCATCGGCCCGGCCGGCGTGGGCGCCCGCGACCTCACGGAGTGTCTTCTGCTGCAACTGGCGGCCGACCCGACGTACGGCGGCGGGCCGGGCCGGCTACCCGAAGGGGCCATCGACGTCCGCATCATCTGCGACCACCTCCACGATATCGAGGCCAACCGGTACCCGCGCATGGCCAAGGCCCTCGGCGTCAGCCTGGACGAGGTTAACCAGGCCGTCGCACGCATCCGGCGGCTGAACCCGAAGCCCGGGGCCGCCATCACCGCCGAACGCACGCCCCCCATCAACCCGGACGTCCGCATCCGCTGGGACGAGGAACTCGGCGACTACGTCGTGACCGTCGAGAGAGGCGCCACGCCGGAACTTTACGTGACGAAGGCCTACCGCCGCATGCTCCGCCAGCGCGACCTGGATGAGAAGACGCGCCAGTTCGTGGTCCGCAACGTCCGGTCCGCCCGATGGCTGATGGACGCCATCCAGCAGCGCCGCGACACCCTGCTGCGCGTGACGGAATCCATCGTGCGGTTTCAGCGGCCGTTTTTCGACGACGGGCCCGACCACCTTCAGCCCCTCCGGATGCAGCAGGTGGCCGACGACGTGGGCCTGCACGTCAGCACGATTTCCCGGGCCGTGGCCGACAAGTACGCCGACACGCCCTGGGGCATCCGGGCGCTGCGCGATTTCTTCGTGGGCGGCACCGAGCCGACCAACGGCCAGGAGGTTTCCTGGGACCGCGTCCGGGCACGCCTTAAGGCCGCCATCGACGCCGAGGACAAACGGAAACCGCTCTCGGACGTGGCCCTCGTCAAGTGCCTCAAGGCAGAGGGCATCGACCTGGCCCGCCGGACCGTTGCCAAGTACCGCGAGGAGATGGATATTCCCTCCTCTCACCGCCGCCGCCAGTTTTAGCGCACTGCCCTGGCGTTTTGCGTACGCGGTATCGCTCGTGTTGGCTATCGGCCTTGCGCGGCGTGTGCCCTTTCCGCGGCTCGTTCGTATAAGGAGTGGAGGCCGTCATGGACCCGCTCATCGGCAGCCTGACCCGCATCCGTCGGCGGCTGGTGGGCGTGCGCGCGGTCGAGGCCGGACTCGCGGGCCTCGTCATCGCCGCGGCGCCGGCGCTCGCCCTGGCGACCCTGCGCATCGTGGCGCCGCACGTTCTGCCGGCGCCATGGGCTCATCCGGCGGCCGCCATCGCAATGCTCCCGTGCGGGTTTCTAGCGGCGTTCGTCGTACGATACCTGGCCGGGGCGACTTTGCACCAGGCGGCCCGTGCGGCGGACCGGGCGGCCGGGCTCCACGACCGTCTTGCCACGGCCATCGACGTGCTCGAGCGCAACGCCGGTGGCACGCTCGACGCCCGACTTCTTGCCGACGCCCGCCACGTCGCCTCGGGGTTGGACGCCGGCGGCCTTTGCCTGTGGCGGTCGGTCGGCCGGCGCGGCCGGGCCGCCCTGGCGGTGGCCGTGGCCTTGGGGGGTCTGGCGCTCGTGCCGTCGATGGCCGGGCCGCCGGTTGACCGTCCGTCGGCCCATCGTGCGGCCGAGGCGCTCGCGCCGCTCGCAAGCGACGACGCGGTGGCCCCGGCCGTCCGCGACGCCATCGAGCGGGCCGTGGACCGCCTGCGTCGGGCAGGGGCCCGCCGGCGCGATGTCGACCGGGCTACCGAGGCCATTCTCAAGGCCGCCGCCCAAGCCCGCCGGGCGCGGGAGCAGGCGGCAACGGTCCTGGCGTCGGCCGAGGCGGACGAGGTCCGCCGGATGGTCCGCGCGGCCGGGACGGGCGACGGCGCCGGGGCGAGTGCCGCCGCGGAGGACTTGGCCGGCCGTCTGGCGGCCGATGCGGCCTCCGGCGGCCTGATGCCCGAGTCGCGTGGCCGTCTGGCCGACACGTTCGACACCGCCGGCCCGCACGCCCGCGAGGGCGGGCTCCTGGACCTGGACCGCGCCCTGACCGGCGCCGCGGACGCCGTCCGGGCAGCCGACGCCGACCGTACGGGGGCCGCGCTCTCGGAGGTGGCCATCGCCATGGCGCGCGGCCTCGGGCCGGAAGGCGGGGCGACCGTGGCGGTGGGCGTCGAGGCCGCCCGCCGGGCCCGACGGGCGCTCGGCCTGCCGCCCGTTCCGCAGGGCGCAGCGGCACCCGCCGTGGCGGCAGCCGGTGGGAGTGAGAACGGCACACCTGGGGCAAACGGCGGAGCCCCGGCGCCGCTGACGGCGGCCGGCGACGTTACGGCCGGCGGCGAAGGCGCAGCCGCCGGAACGGTTCCCGATGCGGTCCGCCCGGAGGATCGGGACGTGGTCCGCCGGTACTTCGGGGGCTGACGCGTGCGCCTCGTCCGGCCCCATTTCAATTGACATCGCCGTCGGCACGCAGCAAGATGCCGCGGTTCACCATCTTTTCAGAAGGGGCCATCATGACCGTATCGACATCGGGTTTACCTGCACCGTCCGAATCGGGAGTCGCGCCGCGCGACCGGTTGGCAGGCCCGGCGATTCTGCTGGCGATCCTCGGCGCCGGGGGGATGCTCCTTGTGGCGGGGCTCAGCATGATGACGGGGTTCGTGGTCGATGCCGACATTCCCCTTGGCGTCTGGTTCCTGGGCCAATCGGTGCTGAGTCTGTTGGCGTATGTGGCGATGACGGCCGGGCTCATCATGGGCGCCGTCGTTGCCACCCGCTCGCCGGCCAGCCGGAGGGCCGGGTACGCCGCGATTGCCATCGTCGTGGTGATAGGGGTGCTGATGCACCTTGTCGGAATCGGCCGGGCCGTCGTGTTGGTCGTCGAGGGGCATTAGGTTCGAGCAGACGCGTGGGCTGCGGCGGCGGGTGAACGACCCGCTCGCTCACGTTCGCGGCTAGCGTTGGGGCGCGAACAGCGCTGAGCCAACGCGGACGAGCGTCGCCCCTTCCTCCACCGCCACCTCGAAGTCCTGGGTCATCCCCATCGAGAGGTCCGCGAGCGGGCGGGCCAGGTCGGCCTCCCGGTTGATGCGCGCGAGCAGTTCCCTCGTGGCCGCGAAGACGGGCCGGGTCGCCTCCGGGTCGTCCACGAACGGGGCCATCGTCATGAGGCCCACGAGGTCGATGCCGTCGAGCGCCGCCACCTGCGATGCCAGGGCCGGGGCCTCGTCCGGCCGGGCGCCGCCTTTCTGGTCCTCGCCGGCCACGCTGACTTCGAGCAGACACGTGGCGGTGGTCTGGGCGGCCTGGGCCCGTTTGTCGATTTCCTCGGCCAGCCGCAGCGAATCCACGCTGTGGACCATCGTGCACGTCGGCACGACGTATTTGACCTTGTTCCGCTGGAGGCGTCCGATCATGTGCCAGCGGACGCCTTCGGCTTCGAGTTCGCGGCTGCGGTCGCGGAGTTGCTGGGGCCGGTTCTCGCCGATGTCGGTTTGCCCGGCCTCCAGGAGCGTCCGGATGGCGTCGGTCCCGGCGGTCTTGGTGACGGCCACCAGTCGGACGGCGTCGGCGGCGCGGCCGGCGCGCGCCGCGGCCGCAGCGATGCGGTCACGGACGGCCTGGAGGTTTACGCGGATGCGGTCGGCTGTCACGGTGTTCCTTTGGCGGTCTGTGCGGGCAGGGCGACCCGGGCGCACGGCATGTTGCGCATTTACCGGCTGTACAGTCCCGTGAGTTTGGCCTCGCCCAGGACGTGCCCCTCGATGGCCTTCAGGAGGGCGTCCTTGTTGGCGCCGGGGTCAAGGTTGAGGTCGGCGTCCAGGGCGTAGAGGACGAAGTGGTAGTGGTGGTCGCCGTGGCCGGGCGGCGGCATCGGGCCGCCGTAGCCGATCTTCGGCCAACTGTTGTTGCCTTGGACGGCGTCGCGGAGGTCCGAGACGGTCTGGGAGGTCGGCACGCCCTCGGGCAGTTTCGTAAGGTCGCGCGGCAGGTTCCAGATGAGCCAGTGGTCCCACGTGCCGACGGGGGCGTCCGGGTCGTCGCACACCAGGGCGAACGCCTTCGTGCCGTCGGGCGGATTCGCCCATTCCAACGGCGGGCTGGCGTCTTTGCCCTCGCCGGTGTACTGTTTGGGAATGCGGCCGTTGTTTTCAAACGCGGGGCTCGTGAGCGTGAAGGTCATGGGCGGTTCCTCCGTATCAGCGGCTGTTCGTGGATCCGGCCGGTCGGGCGTCGGGGCACCCTCCGGGCCGCTCTCCGGTGGGGCACAGGCGGCCCCGGCCAGGCACCAGGCCACCAGCACGCCGGCGAGCAGCAGGCTGTCATGGCATGGTGAAGGGCGAAGCGGCATGGCGGTTTCCTTCCTGGGTTCCATGATGCCGCGCGCCGCTGCCGCGTGCAAGGGCCGAGTGCCGTCATGTCCCGGCGTTGCCGAAGGGGTTGTCGTGTTTGTTGATTCCCAGTGGCGGGGGCCTTTATACTGGGGACGTCACGGAGCATGAACGTGAGGAGGATGCGCTTTGAGGTTTCTTGGGTCTTGCCTGATTGTGTCCGTCGTGGCCGTGTTCGTGATTGTGGCGGCCTCCGCGGTGCGTGCAGGCGGCCCGGACCTTCCCCCGGCCGAACGGGCCGGGCAGTTTCTCCCGCCCGCCCCCAAGGGCGACGCCTGGCAACTGGTGTGGCACGATGAATTCAGCGGCAAGGAGATCGACGCGTCCAAGTGGGAGGTCATGGGCGACTGGAAACGCCGCGACGGGTTCTGGGTCAAGAGCGATGCCTACCTCGACGGCAAGGGGAACCTCGTCCTGCGCACCCGCAAGCAGGGCGACCGGTTTACCTCGGGCGCCATGCGGACGCAGGGCAAGTTCGAGCACCGCTTCGGGTACTGGGAGTGCCGGTGCACGTTTCCGTCGGAGGTGGGCCACTGGCCGGCATTCTGGCTCTTCTCGCGGCCGGGGGTGAACAAGGTCGGCAACGAGGGGCGCGACGGCACCGAGATCGACATCATGGAAAAGCCGTTCCGCGACGCCCGCATGAACCACGCCCTGCACTGGGACGGCTACGGCAAGCAGCACCGGTCAAAGGCCAAGCACTTCGAGGTGCCCGGCATCATGAAGGGCTGGCACACCTTTGGCTTCCGCTGGGAGCCGGACGAATACGTCTTTTACGTGGACGGCAAGGAGACGTGGCGGACGAAGGCGGGCGGCGTGTCGCAGGTGCCCGCGTTCGTCAAGTTGACGGTTGAAATCGGCAACTGGGCAGGCGACATCCGGAAGGCCGCGCTGCCGGACCATTTCCTCGTGGATTACGTGCGCGTGTTCGACTTGGGAAGCCGCCTGAAGTAGTGGGGATAGGCAGCCGCCGGGTTCGCCCGGCGCGTCAATGGAGGGCAACCAATGAACCGACTGGCGATGCTGGCGGCGCTGGCGGCTTCGGCCCTGGCGACCGGGTGCGGCGCCCAGCAACTCATCCTGGGCACCGAAGGCGAGTATCTCGTGACCGTCCGCGACGTCCTCGCGTCGCCCGGCAAGGAGGTGGACCTGGTGGCCCGGTTCCAGGAGGGCGACCTGCTGCGCGGCCGGCAGGGGCACGTGGTGCACTTCAAACGCGACGGGGTACTCGTCAAGGCGGCCGAGACCGACGACGACGGCGAGGCCCGGGCCACCTTCACGCCCGAGACGCCGGGCGATGACGTCTTCACGGTGGAGGTGTCGCCCGTGGGGTTGCCGGGCGACCCGCCCCCGCCTCGGGAACTGCTCGTGGCCTGCCGGGCGCCCGGCACGCCCATCGCCGTCGTGGACCTCGACAAGACGGTGGTGGCGTCGGGGTTCCACACGGTGCTTCTGGGCAACCCGGAGCCGATGGCCGGCTCGGTCGACGTGCTCAAGCGCCTGGTTGCCGATCACACCGTCGTGTATCTGACGCATCGGCCGGACTACTTCGGGCCCAAGAGCAAGGCGTGGCTGTGGGCGAGCGGGTATCCGCGCGGGCCGGTCCTCCTGTCGTCGGTGGGCTCGTTCCTGAAGGGCAGCGGTACGTACAAGAGCGATATGATCCGGACCCTGAAGGATACGTTCAGCCGGGTTGAGATTGGCATCGGCGACAAGATATCCGACGTCGAGGCGTACCACGCGAACGGCCTGAAGGCGATCCTGATCCTGCCGGTGCCCGATGCCCCCTCGTCGAAAGACCTGGAGGCCCTGGCCGACGAGGTGGCGGCGCTGCCGGCTGCCATTCACGTCGTGCGCGGCTGGGACGCGGTCGAGGCGATCCTGTTTGCGGGCAAGTCGTATCCGCCGGCGGCCATGGCCGGCGACCTGCGTGCCCGCGCCGCCAAGAAGGCCCGCGACGAGGCGGCGCCGGAGTAGCCGATAGGGCCTTGGCCACCACGCGCCGCCGAGCACGGTGGCCGGGACGCCATCAATTGGGAGATTTTCCGTGCGATACCTGAGCACCGTGCTCGTTGCGACGGGCGCCGTGGCCGTTGTCGGCTGCATCGCCTCGCAGCAGTTGGACCCGGGCGACCTCGGCCGGTGGGCGGCCCTGCACCAGGACGTGTCGGCCATCGGGCCGTGCCAGGCGCCGGTGGTCGGGGGCCGACGCCTGCCGAAACGGTGGACGTTCCGGCAGAACCCGAGCGTCATGCGGTCGGCCATTTCCATCGTCCAGGCCAAGCAGCGGCTTGAGGAGGAGGCCGAGGAAATTGAGGTCGTCATCAGCCCCGACCACGCAACCGACCTGGCAAACCTCCTGGCACGCGGCCGGTCGGCGATGGAGGCGATGCGCGAGGTCTGCGGGTCCGACAAACCGGTCGACCGTCGGCGGTGGGCCGGCGGCATGGCCAAGGCGTTGGCGGGCCTCGAACTGGTGGTCCGGGCCACGTCGGTGGACGCGCCGGCAGGGCCGGCCGACCGCGACGTGCCGCTCGGCATGTCGGCCGGGCCGATCCTGGACCTCGTGGTCCAATACCTGAACCAGCGTGCGGGCGGGGTGCTGCTCGCGGACCTGCCGCCCGAGGACCTTCACCAGTTGCGGGCCGTCGTCGTCGAGTCGATGCTGCGGGTCGGGATGGGTGCGGCCCAGCGGAAACCGCCCAAGGGGCTCCGCGAAAGCCTTCTCGGCGTCATGGAGCAGGCCGAGGATGCCGAGGCCCTCCAGCGTCGTCTGGAGCCGATCCTCGTGGACGCCCTGGAGCAGGCCGGGCCGTCGTCGGGCGACGGCGGCGTGGGCGGATCGGTCCGCACGGTCCTGGCCTACGCGCCCAAGTTGCTGCAGGTGTTCGAGATGCTGGCCCGGCAGTGGGACCGGGCCGAGTATGCCGCCTTCGAGTTCCACACGTGCAAGGGGCAGCCGGTCGTCGTGGCGGTGTTGGCGGTCCAGCCCGGCAAGGAGATTCGCCTCGAAGACATGGTTATGTTTCAGCCCGTTCTGGCGTTTCGCGGGACGAGCCGCATGGTGGTGGAACCGAAGTTGCCGTCCACCGGCGAGACCGTCCTGGCGTTTGAGTCGGAAGGGGAGGGCGGCGGCGTCGAGATGCGGTTCGAGGGCATCGGGTGGGGGCTCGCGAAACTGTTCGCCTTGCCGCTCGACGACGGTTACCTGCGCGAGGTCCGTGTCTTTGTGGGCGAGCCCGGCGAGGCCGACCGCATCATCAACGTGGCCTTGTTGATGGAAGCGACGAACGCCAAGGCCGACCCGCGCCGGCTCCTGCACTTCCAGGACGTGCGGCGGGCACGCATCGAACGCGGACCGTTCGAGATTCGCACGGTCGCCGACCGTTCCGAAATGGTCTTCAACTACCTCACGCCCGAAAAACGGTACACCTTCACGCGCGTCAAGGAGCCCGAGGCGGAGTAGGGCGGATGCCTGTTGGCTCCATCAGGTCTCTGCATGCTGCGCGGCGGGTTTCCGTACCCGCCGCGCTTGTTTTGCGTCCGCCGTGTGCCACGGGCTGCTTGCCAGCCAGTGCGTTTTGGGCGCACGCAGAACACTGGCGGCCCAGGTGCCAGTGGCACCCCGAATCACCCCTGCGGCCTCACCGCGTCGCCCTGCGTGATGACCGTCAGTTTGACGGGTGCGCCGGCCGGCCCGGCCAGGCGGACGCGGTTCTCGCCCGCCTTCAGCGTGGGCGCGGGGCCTGGCGGCGTGGAGATCGACGGGGCGAGCGTGGCCCGCGTCACGCCGTTGCGGTCGAAGATGCGGACCTTCCCTCCGCCCCAGAACTCGGCGTAGTCGCCCGTCTTCAGGGTGAAGGGCACCGTGAACCGGGCATCGCCGAGGGCGAGTTCGGGCCGCTCGACGGACGTCTCCGATTCGGCCAGGGCCTCGACGCGGACCACGTGGCACGCGACGGGCCGGTCCTTCGGCCACCGCATCCACCGCAGGTTCAGCGCGACGATGTTGCCGTAATCGTACCCGTACATGGCTGCCTTGAAGCGGTAGTTGGCGTAGGCGGGGCGGAACTCCGGCAGCAGCCGCTCGGTCGTGGGTTCCGGCAGGATGACCGTTCGCTCGCCGCGGAAGTCCAGGTCGATGTAATGGTCGCGGTACCGCTCGGCCGTCGATTCGAGTTGCACGTTCAGGACGGGGCAGGGCTCGCCGGCGGCCGGGGCGGGTCCGTCCACCCGCAGCCTGACGGCCAGGGCCCGATGATGGAGCAGGTCAACGGCCTTTCCGGCCTCGCCTGCGGGCGACCGCACGCCCACGTCCGGGGCGAAACCGGTTACCCGTTTGCCCGCGGGTTTCGTGAACGCGATGCCTGCCGCAAGAGCCCCCGGCATGGGAGCCTTCTTCTCCGGCGGCGTGAGGGCCGCCGGCTTCTGGGCAGCCAGGAGGACATGGTTTGCCTTGTCGCCGACGGCGGCGAGCGCGGGCGTGGCCTCCAGGCAGAACGCGAGCGGCTGGGGGCCGAACCGGTTGACGATGGCGGCCTCGGCCGGGGCCGTCAGGCGGACCGTATCGTACCGGACGGGGCGGAAGGCCGGCTTGCCTCCCGCGTCTGCCAGGTGCCATTCGCCCTCGCGCATCTTCTCGCGGACGGCGTTCGAGACCGTGCCGCCGAGCCGAAGGCGTTCCCACCGGCCCAGGAGGCGCAGCAGTTCCTCGGTCCGGCCGTTCTTCTTGAGGGCCGAGACGTGTGTCTCGAGGGAGACGGGGGTGTCGAGCGCGACCATGCGGGCGGCGTAGGCCTCCACCTCGTCTGGCCGCGTAGCCGGATGGTGCGGCTCGTGGGCCAGGAATCCCCACCACCCGAGTTCCGCCGGCATGAAACTGTTCGTGTAGTGCTGCCAGGAGTCTGCGATCTTGTGGCAATCGAGGTACTGTTTGGGGGCAACGGCGGCGAAGTCGTCGCAGCACCCGCGCGCAAAAATGTGCCATGTCCACGGCGTGCCCCCGGACCCCTGGACGAAGAAGTCGCGTTTGACGCGCTCGTAAATGGCCATTTGCTGCGGGCCGACCCAGTACCAGGAAGGCCCGTTGGCGGCATTGCACTCGCCGCCGTCGAAGTAGATCATGTCGAACCCGCACCGGTTGATGACGCCGGCGATGCGGTCGGCCAGTTCGTCCTTGAGCGGGGTCCGCAGGTCCACGAGGTAGCAGCCGTACCGCTCGGCCAGGTGGGCGACGGCCGCGCCCGCCTTGTGCGGGGCGGCCTGCGTGCCGGCGTACCCGCGGGTGCACCGGCCGAAGGTCTGCCCGTCCGGGCCGCCGATTTCGCGGTACAGGACGATCTCGTCGTCGATGACGAACGTCATGCCCTGTTTGGCGGCCCCGTAGTAGGCGGGCGAGGCCGGGAAGGCCTCGAGCGGCGTGGCCGACCGGATGGCGGTGGCCTGGGCGTCGACGGCGTCGGCGAGCGTTGCCCGGGCGTCCTTCAGCAGCCGCGGGTCCGGCTTCGGCCGCACCAGCGGGTCGTGCTTGTGGACGAAACTCGTCAGCATGTGCATCCCCACCTTGAGGCCGGCGGCGTGGAGTTTGTCGACGGTGGCCTTCAGGCTGGCCTCGCCGCGAGGGAAGTTCCGCTCGTTGATCGGGTACGACCCGAGCGACGTGGACCACGTGCCGCTGTACGTCATGACGTACGCGAACTCGCCCAGTTTGGCGTAGCGGATGACCTCGTCGGCGTTCGCTTCCGTCAGGTCCACAAAGAAGTAGCCCCGCCGCGCGTCGGGCGACCGCTTGGCCCAGTGGCCCTCGATCGTCGGGCAGGGCAGGCCCTGGTCCATCTCCACCTGGCGGACCACGTCCATGAGGCGCGGCGTGGGGGCCCCCATCAGCGCAACACGCCGGCCCGTCAGCCCGAACTCCGGGTACACGAGCGCCCGCATGCCCCCCGTGTTCACCCGGTCGTCGAGGCCCATGAGAGCGACGGCAAAGGCGTCGTCCCACTGGACGTTCAGCCACCAGCCGCGGCGGGCGGTGATGGCCGGCGCGACCTGGGCCAGGCACACCTCCTCAATGCCCTCGCCCAGGACGGTCACCAGGCCGAACACGAGGTACTGCGGCCTGACCTCGACCGTGTAGTCGGCCGTGGCGCCCGAGTCGGCGAACGCGACGTGCAGGCGGTTGCCCTGGCGGGTGATGGCCGTGGCCGGGTACACCTTGCCGGCCTTCTTGATATAGGCGAACCGCGTCGGCCTCGGCGCGAGTTGCTCGCGGCCGGTGGCCTTTTCCACGAGGCTCTTGGCGTGGCCGTCGGCCGTCAGGACGAACCGGACCAGGTCGTTCTCGAAGACGAGGGCCTCGGCCCGGGCCGCCGGGGTGGCGGCGAGCAGCACGAGCGCAAGCAGACGGGGTCGCATGATGGAACCTCGGATGCGGCGGGGCCGGTGGCCACGCCTGGGAACACGGCCGACAGCGATTCTAAGGCGCTTTCGGGAAAGGTTCTACGGCTTTCCGGCACGGCGATGCCGGCGGTTGGCCCTGCGCATCGACTGGGGGGATACGGCGGATGCCCTGGTGGGCGGCGTGGGCGGTGCAGCGACCCGACGCCGCGGCAGGGGACCGGCAAAGGGGCAGGGCCTGGCGCGGCGCCGCAAACGGGAATTCCGTACTTGACACCGGAACGACGCGGGTTACAATTGCGGTACGGATCGCGGGGTGGAGCAGTCCGGTAGCTCGTCGGGCTCATAACCCGAAGGTCGCAGGTTCGAATCCTGCCCCCGCTACCACGCTTTTCACCACAGGCTCCGGAACGCGGTAGGTGATCTTGACCTCCAGGCGTTCCGGGGCCAGTGTTATTTTCTCGACCCAACTTCGCAGCAACCGCTTGCGCTGAGCAGGCGTCCCTTGAGCAAACACCTTGTCGAGTTGCCGCCGGTACTCCATGGCCGTGTCCACGTTGACTTGAGGAGGTGTGGCCGGCCGCGCCGCTCCTGCCGTCAGTTCGTCTCGCTCCTGTGCGAGTTCACGGAGCCGACGGTTGGCCCAGGCGACGTCTTCGAGACCGTCTTCAATGGCCTGACGTACCTTGGCGATCTTGTTCTCGATTGCCTGGACCTTCTGTTCGGCGTTGGGATCGTATCCGGTGGACTCTTGCCAAATGCGCCTGAGCTCCTCGTTCACCTTCGTGGTGAAGCCCTTTGGGTCCGTGCACACTCCCAGGAGATCTTGGAGCCCTTCAAGCACTTGGTGCTCGACTTTCTCTTGGGGAACGTAGATGCCAGGTCCGCACCCCTTGCCCCGGCGATATGGCTGGCTTCCGCAAACGTAGTAGTAACGGTCCTTATCCCTTCGCCTGCCGGTCATATTCTGGCCACAACGCGCGCATTTGAAGAGCCCGCCGCTCAATAGATATCGGGACCCACGGCTACGCTTCCCGCCCTTGTCGAACCGGCGGCTCGTTTTTCGTTGACGCTGCCTTGCAGCCGCAACGGCTTTTGCCTCATCCTCGGTGATGATTGCCGGATGCGCGTTCTCCACAACGGTCCACTCAGTAGAATCGCGTTTCGACCCGTTCTTGCGGTGTACGTTCCACACGTCGTATCCGCAGAACTTAAGCAGGGCGTGCGGTTGAAGAAGGCTGTTCCAAGTCGAGGTGCTCCAGTACTTACCCCGCCGGGCCGGGATTCCCTTCTCATTGCAGAAGTCTCGCAGTTCATCGAGGCTGGCGCCCTTGGCGGCCATTTCAATCAGGCAGTACCGCGCCCATTCGTGAACGTGACCCCCTCCCCGTGACTTGGTCCAGGTTTTATGAGAGAATCCTGTATGATTGGACCTCTCCCCAGATTCGGTCCATATGGCGTGCGAGTTTCCCATGGTCATGGCGGCGTCACCCCGGCGTATTCCGGAGGCTGGAGCGAAGCCGAGGCCGACGGAATACGCCGTCGGAGCAGCACCCCCAGCCCGCCCACGGCCAACAAGGCCAGCGTGGCGGGTGGGGGTGTGACGGGCCAGGAGCCAATGGAGTTCTTGCTGCCCCGGAGGTCCGTGGTAGAATACTCAGAATAGCCGACGGCGGCCGTCGAGTGAGAGGCCATCCGGGAAGTCCCGGGCAAGAACGATCTGCCAACGAGTATGGAGAACAGGATGACATGCAGATTCACGGTTCTTGTCGTGCTATGCTGCGTCGGATTGGTTTCAACCGCCAGGTGTGATGACACCTCCGCCGGTCTTGCCCACCCCGGCATATCTCACAATCAGGCAGAACTGGAGTTCGTGAAGTCCAAGTTGAAAGCCAACCAACAGCCATGGCAACAGGCCTGGGAGAAGATGCGATCTTCCTCCTATGCATCTCTTTCCTGGAAGCCCAGGCCCGTGGCGCATGTCGAACGAGGCGCATACAACCGGCCTGATATCGGCG